>Ga0302123_10001692_pt1 | contig 15473 bp, 15 predicted proteins | sample CB21_321_MG_FD_203109 | JGI IMG/M metagenome (GOLD analysis project Ga0302123, IMG submission 203109) | Marine microbial communities from Western Arctic Ocean, Canada - CB21_32.1 | ecosystem: Environmental > Aquatic > Marine > Oceanic | place: Canada: Western Arctic Ocean | collected 2017-09-28 | reverse complement strand
GCATTCATGGCACCAATATTGTATCCTAAGTGAAAACCCCTCGATATTGATAAACAAATTATCGGCGGCGGGGATCGACGCTAAGATTCACTACCCAACTCCTTGTCATCGGCAGAGGGTATATGCTAATCATCGACAACACGACACCATTCTTCCAGTAACCGACGACATTGCAGCTCGCTTGGTTGCGATTCCAGTTCATCCTGGGTTGAACCGGGAAGAGATAGAAAGGATAGTCATGGCTTTGTCATCCGCGAAAGCGTCCAATTAGACCAGGAATTATCACCGGTTATTTCCTTCCCTAGCCATTCAGGTAATTGCACCACTTGATCTTCACTCTCAAGTTCTACCTCTGCGATAATAAGGCCACAGTGCACTCCTTCAAATTCATCTATTTCCCACAACAAACCATCAGCACCCCTCCACAGAAACCTAGTCTTTTCTATGCCAAAAAGAGTGTAACTCCTGTCAATTTTTTCAAATTCCTCTCGGTTTATTTCCCACTCTAATTCGACACCAGTAGCCCCAGTTCGCCGCCCCTTACCGGTAAGAAAACATGCGTGTTGCGATGAACGTATACGCCAGATATGAATTTCAGAAATGTCGGCATCAGTTGGAATAAGGTGTGAGATAACCTCTTCATCGACATAAAATTGCTTGATTTGCAACGACTCCCCATACCAATGTCGGTTTTGGGAAGAAGGAATTAGAAATCTCCGCTCTATTTCTATGCCCATGTCGCCCTCAACCAGTCATGTTTCATAGGAGATTCGTATAATCATTAAACCGCAAACCGATTATATGTGACTACAATCGCATAATCGATGAAGATTGGAAGACCCCCTGCGAAAGTTGGCCTGCTCGGCTTATTATTGGTCGCAAATATGTTACTTGCTGGCTGCACATCTTTTGTCGATGATGCAGGAGAAGAAGCTAAGGATAAACCCGATGAATTAAAGGACGATAGCACAATAATTTCTAGATCCGGGGGCGCCCCCGAATTGATTGGTTTTGAGAATTGCGAAGACCTCGGCCTTTCAATAAAGGATACTATCGCCCAGGAATACGAGACTCAGTTATTACAAGCGGTCGAAGAAGTGTACAATTATTGGGGCGGCGGTTTTGGCGATGATATGGTTATGGATATGGATGGCGGCGTTGCAGAGAGCGCAACAGCCGATAGTGGTAGTTCTGGCCAACAATCACAGGGTAGCAGCCCTCCTACGAGAAAGGAAGGCGAGGATTACTCGGGGACCAACAACCAAGAAGAGGGCGTCGACGAAGCCGATTTCGTCAAAACCGATGGTTACCACATCTATTATCTCAACAGTAAAACCCTTCACATCCTCAACACAAGCATCATCGGAAACGTCACCCTCGACAGTGAGATATTGATAGAAGGCACACCTCAAGCAATGATGCTCGACGGCAATAGATTGGTGGTGATATCTTCGGTATCCTCTTGGAATTTGGAGTCCAATCACCCAATGCGCGTTGCTCTGGGCTGGGGTGAGGAATGGAGCGAATGGCGCACTAACACCTTGACTAAGTTCACAGTTATCGACATCTCAAATCGTTCAGACCCAATCGAATCCCGAGAACTCTACATCGAAGGCTATTACAATACAGCACGCGAAGTAAATGGCACAGTACGCACAGTGACCTATGCTTGGCTCAATATCCCAGGACTTAGGAGTTGGCTCAATCTTCCAGACGGCTATTACCAGTTGGAATATGATGACCCATTACGCAAGGAATTACGCCAAACCGCAGCAAATGTTGCAATACAAGAGAACAGCGAAATCCTTGACGCAATGAACGATTCAGACATTCTTCCCCGTATTTATGAACGGGTAGGAGATGTGGTTACAACACATGGACTAGATGAAAACGAGTGCGGTGATTTCGTAGCCCCAATCGGTTCGAGCAACCGCGGATTTATCTCAATCTTTACCCTTGATTTGGATTCAGAAGAGTTGGCATTTGAAGCCGACCACATCCTTGGTAATCACCCACTGGTTTACTCCAGTGCAGATACGATGATAATCACCGAAAACAGTTGGGACTGGTGGTGGTTCTGGGGCAATTCAAATAATGACGAAGCGACAAATATCCACTCCTTTGATATCAGCCAAGAAGGTGACACAACCTATCGTGGATCCGGTAGAGTCGACGGCACAATCCTCGACCAATTCTCGATATCCGAATATGAGGGCAAAGTTCGGGTTGCAACTACGACTGGCCAATGGGGACAATGGTGGCTTGGTGACGAAATCGACCCAATGGAAAACCACGTTGTTGTACTAGAGCCACAAGAAGGCCCGATGGGTAAACAAGCACTGAATGAAATTGGTAGGGTTGATGGCATTGCACTAGGCGAGACCATCTGGTCATGCCGTTTTGACGGAGAGATGGCCTATGTCGTAACCTTCCGCAACATGGACCCGCTATGGACAATCGATCTTTCAGACCCAACAGCGCCAGTGATTCTTGGTGAGTTAGAAGTCCCTGGTGTTTCGACATACATCCATCCTCTTTCAGAGGACACACTACTCACAATTGGTTTAGGGCCTGCAGACGTAGAAACAGGACTCGGATTGGACTGGTCAAAGATTCAAATTTCTCTATTCGATGTATCCGATCCAACAACCCCAACAAGAAGTGCGGTGTTGAACGCATCTCCACTACTCGACCCTAATGAGCAAGGTTGGAGTTGGTCGTGGTCAGAGGCGACTTATGAGCACAAGGCATTTCAATATTGGAATGGACAATTAGCAATTCCACTTTCCACTTATCGATACAATAACGCTCAAGGAGATTGGAGTTATGAATTTGTATCCAAACTGGTAATCATCGACGTAGGAGAGAATAGTTTGAGCATCAATGGAACGATTGACCACTCCGATTTTTACAATCGCGGCGATAGTCACTATTATTGGGGAGAGTATAATGTCAGGCGCTCTATTTTCATGGGCGACCACATCTACGCTATATCGGCCGGAGGAGTGACTGCGACCAATTTGACCACAATGGAGCAATCCTCTGCAGTAGAATTAACCCCTGAACATTATTACAATTATTATTATGCTTACGAAGAGGATGGCAGCGGTAAAGACGACACTGAACCAGTAGATTCAACAGTTGAAGATTCAGATGATTAGGGTAGTTCATTAGGCGCTTAGGGCTTGAATATCAGCATAAAGTTGCCCCTTTTGGGCCAAGGCCAGTAATGAAAGCATTCTTGTCAAGTAGGCACGAGGCGGCAATATGTGCCGTGTTGCTTTGATGCTTGGACTCCTGCTACTTGCAGGGGCCTCAGGTGGAGTTAGTGCACAGGTATCAGAACCAATAGTGGAACAAATCTGGCCAGGGGAACCCGTGGACAATCACGTGTATCTAACATGGGCAACACTAACAGCAGACGTTAACGATTGGTCGGACAATTATCCTGATATTGTTGATTTAACAAGTGCTGGCGAATCGGAACTTGGAAAAGATCTCTGGGTAGTTATACTCACAGATGAGTCCAACGAGACAAAGGCCGATGGCAGTTCTAAAGAGAAAGTGTACATTGACGGAGGGCACCATGGTAATGAGCACCTAGGGCCTGCGCTTGCTTGGTTAACAGCGAAATGGTACATGGAAAACTGGGAGTCGGGCAACGAAGAGGCAATTCAGGTATTACAAAACACTGAAATTCATCTTTTGATAATACTAAACGCTGATGGAAACGACCTCGACACAAGATGGAATATCAACCAAGTTGATTTGAATAGAAATTATGACCACCATTGGAATGAACAAGATGAAACCCAACCTGGAAGCGGTCCATTCAGCGAAGCTGAAACTTTAGCAAATTCAATTTACATGAATACGTTTGTTGCCGACGCGGATCTGTATGTCACCATGCACACAGGCGTCTGGATTATGTTACACCCGTGGGGCTACATTCCAGATCAGCCTGTAGATTGGGAACTTTTCCATTTCATTCGTGATGATGTAAACGCTAACATTTCCGACATACCCGTTCGTAACGCAAACCAGGGACTTTATCCTAATTCAGGAACAAGTCGCGATTATGGCTATGGGGTCATGGGTTTTCCAACATTTACATTTGAAACAGATGATGAACAATGGCTTCCAGGATCTGCAGAGCCAGTCCCAGATAGATTGGGTGAAGAATTAGATGTTATGAAATATTTAATCAACAATGTTTGGTATTGGCGTGCACAATTACAGGTCGATAGTTTCGAGATATCAGAAGATACAATAGATATCTCGGTGAGTAATTTGGGCCGCGCTAGCACGTCTAATGCTACATTACAATTCATTTCCCCATCGGGGGATGTAATCTGGAATTCGCCAACTTTCACGGTTAACGCAACCAATACAACCCTCCTAAGTTTCACTGGAGAGCCACTAACCCTCGGCGAAGGAACTTGGAATCTAAATTACCAGGTAAGGGTTATCGATGCAGCGCGTTGGGTAAACGAAAGTGTGAATCTTTCTCCTACCATAATATCTGTTGAAGACGACGGCTTTTTCCTAGACGGGCCAGGACTGTTTAATCCCTCCACAGTGATAATCTCAGTAATATGCCTTGCACTTTTCGAACGTAGAAACAAAAGAGAAGAACGCGTAAACGAAGAGCGTATTTGATGTATCTGACCCGATTGGAGTAAATATTGAGGCGGTATTATGCGAACAGCACTTCTTCTACTCGGTTTTGATAGAGTCGATTATTTTGCTAAAACGCTAGCGAGCCTTGCTGCTAATCCAGAGGCTCATCAGCACGACCTCCACCTCTATCTCGATGGTGGCCCAAAGGCGCGCCAAGATGAATTGATAAAATTGGTCGAACAAAGTGATTTTAGTAACCCAACAATCGTTCAACGGGATTCTAATTGGGGTGTGGGGAGGCATCTAATCGGAGCGCGCCGCTCACTTTTTGATGAGCAAGGTTATGACCGCATAATCCTCTTTGAAGACGATATGACTCTCTATCCTGATTATGTAAAGACGGTGCTAGCCCTATCGGATTGGTCGGAAAAATATTCCGATATCGGCACGGTAATGGCTTACAATCTCAACCCAACTTCTAAGGAAGTGCAAGAAAAAGCCCTAGATCAAATTATCATAACCAACCGTCATTTTTGGGGGTATTGCATCACTAGGAAAGTTTGGGATGATATCAAGGATATAATCTACCAATACGAAGACAAATACATCGGTTCAATTCCCTATAATGATCGGCCCCACCGGCGGATTCGGATGTTTTTCATTAGGAGGTGGATGAAAAAAGGTCGCAGGCGATTGTCAGGTGATAGGCTGGCTCCAGAACATCTGCTTCTAGCGCCATTTCCTAAATTCCCATGGTGGTCGCCGACTTCACAGGACGCGATAACCGCACTTGCTCTTTGGGTGCGCGGCTATTGTCGATTGACCACGGTAGTCCCGCGGGCGCGCTACATCGGGGAGAAGGGATTGCACTTTTCTCCAGAGGTGTTCAAAGCACAAGGATTTCATAGTCAACAAGATTATGATTTTTCCAAACCTCATCATTCCTTTGAGTTTACATTACTAACCAAAGACGCACAAGGAGAGCCCCTCAAACCAGGGATTTACGAGTGAGGTGAGTTGATGGACGTAGGGGTGGTTGGTTGTGGACGTTGGGGTAGAAAACACCTACAAGTATTGCGTTCGCTCAAGAAAGCCGGACTTGTTAAGCAAATAATTGCAGTTGATTCCAACCCAGATGTGTTGGCACAAATAAAAGACGTCGACCTCAAATATTCTTCGCTCCCCAAGCAATTCTGTGACTTAGTGATTCTAGCAACCCCTTCGGCAGACCACGCCAACCATTCACTTAGATTACTCGAACAAGGGAATCATCTATTGGTTGAAAAACCACTGGCTTGTTCAGAAGAAGAGGCGGCACAGGTATTGGCTTGTGCGCAAAAACATGGGCGAATACTTTCAGTCGGCCTTTTACTAAGGTTTCATCCTGCGATTATCCACGCCCACACCCAACTTAAACGAGGGGCATTTGGTCAATTATTGGAATTCAATTTTATCCGTCGAAAAACCAACAATGCGCGTAGTGGTGCGGATGTAATGGAAGAGATAGGAGTCCACGGTATTGATTTGGCTTGTCACCTTCTAGGAGAATGCGACCCGAGAACAATAATCAGTAGTGGCGATTCTCTTGATGCAAGGATGACTCTTGAATTCGCTCATGGTATCGAAGCGCATATCGATGTGGCTTGGCAAGCGGACGAAGAGGCTAATCTTATCGAGATTATAGGTGATAAAGCGACTGCGATTATTGATTCAAATAATCATGGTTCGTATAAAATAATTGATAATTCAGGCGAGAATATGATTGCGATTAAACAACCATCAGCCCCTTTAGAAGCGGAGGTCCGTCATTTATTGGCGGCGGTAGCAGCTCATAAACAAGGAAACATTTGGCGGATAAATCTAGATCATGGAGCTGCACTTAGATGTGTGAAATTAACTCAAAGAGCAATTTATCGACCGGCGTTTACATGGCCAGATTGAAAACACGAAAGCCTCTGGCCTTACTGATGGCATCAGCATCCACACACTTTGCCCGCGCCTGTGCGTTATCAGGAATCACTGCAATTATCGCTTGGTGGCACCTTGGTTCATTACTTCAGGCGACATTCTTATTTGCGGCATTAACTGTCATTTCAGCATCTATTTGGGGGATTACTAACTGGCAACAATTGTCTTCAGCACTTGATGCAAAGCCAGTGAGAATTCTATCTTGGGTGGCATTTATCAGTAGTTGTGTAGGGTTCACGATTCTATTTGGCCTGATGTCGGTACCAACGGAGTGGGGAATCGGATTATCATTGATGATAACCCTCTCTCTTTGGTGGTTCTATTATTCACTTGAACCTGCACGTGCGTGAGATGTATTTAGATAAAAGGTGAAAATTATGGCAACCTTTTCCAGTCACCCGGATATACCAACGATTATCGAGGATTTATTAGAAGCAGACGTAAGCACACTCTTTCTCAAAGCCGATTGTCCCCCGAGGGTAAAACAAGGCTCTATCGGCGAATTGAAATTGGTGGAATTAGAGGGGGATTCATGGGATAATCTACGGCTTGAATCAATTCAAGAAGAGCTATACTCCCTTGTTGAGGATAACCAACATCGTAGTGATTGTTTTTTGGAAATAGACAGAGAAGGATGCCAAGTGCTACAATTAGGTGATTTGCGAGTAACTTGTGCATGGCCTCCTTTCGGCGACTCACGCGAGATTACCATTGTGCGGCCGGTTGCGAAATTATCATTATCAGAATATGATCTTGATGAGAAATTAATCGAACGACTGTCCGACCACCACCGCGGGGTATTCATTTGTGGCCGACCTGGTTCGGGAAAGACCACACTGGCCCAAGCAATCGCAGAGCATCTCGACGAAGATATTGGAGCGATGGTCAAAACCATGGAAGCCCCTAGAGATTTACAATTGGCTAAGAGAATTACCCAATACGCCCCACTCGAAGGAGATTTAGAGAAAACAGCAGAAATCATTTTCCTTGTCCGCCCAGATTTCGTAATTTTTGACGAGGTTCGCCGAACTAGGGATTTTGAAATATTTGCCGATGTTCGACTTGCCGGGGTTGGTTTGCTTGGCGTTACCCATGCAAACTCTGCTCTCGAAGCAATTCAAAGATTGATTGGCAAAGTCGATTTAGGGTTGGTATCTCAAGTTCTAGATACTGTAATTCACGTCGAGAAGGGAAAGATTGCCCAGGTACTTGAGTTGAGGATGACGGTAAAACCACCATCGGGAATGCAAGAGGAATTAGCTAGGCCGGTAATTGAAATAGTTCAATTTCCCGATGGTAGAGTCACCCATGAGATGTTTGCCTTTGGCTCCGAGATAGCAGTGGTTCCAGTCGGTGGTAAAAAGGGTAATACAGCACCAATTTTCGAACTTGCCCGAGAACAACTCGCCAGCAAAATCCGCGATTCAGTCGGAGTGAAATGCGGGGTTAGAATAACATCGGATAGATCTGCTGAAATCTATGTGCCAGCGGGAATGGTTTCGGTATTAATCGGCAAAGGGGGCGAAAATGTCCGTGCACTTGAGGGGGAATTAGGCGGGGTAAAATTACGTATATCATCCTTCCAAGAAATGCCTTCTGATGTTGAAGTTACCGAGGAAAGAGGGTTCCAAATCCACGACCATATGGGTAAAGACGACAGTGGCTGGGATAATTCAAAGAAAGCGCGCAGGCGTAAAAGAAAGCGTTGATTTGTATTTCTTGTTCCGACAACCTATTCTCCTAGAGAAGTTGTGGTAGGGCTGTGTCCGAAGTTCTAGCGTGGGTAATCGCCGCCAGCACTTTGACTGCAGTTGCGGATTGGGCGGGGTGGCATTTTGTTTGGCGACATGAGGTTGTTGCTGGTGGAAAAGGTGTTAGAAAGCGAACACCAACCTCTTTTTTGATTTCATATGTGATTCCTTTCCTTCCAGCATTAGCCGTTGGACTTGGACCGGACTTACTCAAGGTTTACGATCAAGTATTTGCTCTCGTTTCGAGTAAAATCCTCTTTGTATTGATGGGTATTTTGACCGCAGGACTCACGGCATCGGGATATTCTTGGAAAAGTAGACACGATGAAAGTGCCAAGAGCCGAGATCTTACTGGCCAGGGAGAGTTATTGCCCAAAGAGGCGATGGAACACTTAACTTGGACAACTACTCTAATCGGATTCGCCTCAATCTCATGGTGGATATTACTTATTCTGTGAAAATAGGCTTTTGAGGAAGAGTTGTCTGGCCACCTTCGATGGCACAGATGGGAGATGGGTCCGGTAGAGCCCCGGTCTCGATTACCAAACCTACTACATCTGTCATCAGTGGGCCGGCAGTGACCAAAAAACTGGTCGATGCTGCAATCGCTTTTGGTAATATCATCAAAGGTACTTTCGGCCCTAGCGGTCTCGATAAAATGATGTATAAAACCGATGGTAATACAGCGGTCACTAATGATTCTGCTAAGATTATTGCTGAATTATTGGTCAAACATCCCGCTGCTAAAGCCTTTGTCAGTTTAGCGAAAAACCAGGAAAACAGTTGCGGGGACGGGGTAACCGCGTGCATTATCTTTGCTAGCGAATTGATGCGAGAAGCAGGCAGACTACTCGAGAGAAATATTCATCCCTTGCGAATCATTGAGGGCTATCAACAAGCGATGACGATGGTTAGAACCGTTATCGATGAACGCAAGGAACCCTTGAGAGGGCGCACAGAAGAAGTTAGCAGAACAGCGATGGTCGGGCGAAGCACCGAAACGGCACTCAATCATCTCGCTAAGATTATCGCCGAAGCAGTAAGTATGCTTTCCGAACCGGATTATGAAAAAATTCGTATGATTAAAGATGGACGCGGCAATGCATCCGATACCAGTATTTTCAGGGGACTTATCATTGAAAAGAGAACCACGCTTGATCGTATGGCCAAAGTGTTTGATAATGTCAAAGCCGTTACTCTAACTTGCCCCTTACAACTGGAAAAACCCTCGAGAGATAGCGAAATAGAATTGACATCAGCCGCACAAATGTTAGCATTTACCGAACAGGAGGAGAAATTGATGGAGGAAAAAGCCAATCGTATCATCAACAGCGGGGCCGGGGCTATTTTTTCTGCAGAAAGCATCGATAAGCGTATTACACATCTATTGGTAGATGCCGGATTATTGGTGGTTGCAGATCTAGAAAAAAGCGGCATCGAAGACGTTGCAGAAACTTTGAACTCGGCATTACTAGATCATATTGATGATATTTCACCACAATCTATGGGGGATTTAGATAATGCTAAATGGCTGAGATATGAAGATGCCGAGGGATATTGCGAGCGATTATATCTCGATGGAGGCGAGAATTCAGGAATTATCACCCTCGTCGTAGGGGGGGTTGATGGAATATCTACCGAGGAAACCATACGTGGGCTATTCGACGCCCTAAGGTCTACTTGTGAAGCGATTGACAGCGGGCAAGTTTTGGTTGGAGGCGGGGGTTTACATATCGCTGCGAGCCTTGCTATTCGCGAAGCAGCAGAAACCAAATCTGGGCGAGAGCGCCTAGGAATGGAAGCATTTTCAAGAGCATTGGAGGCGATACCCGCAACTCTCGCAGAGAATATCGGCAGCGACCGACTTGATACATTGTTGCAATTGAGATCCTTGCATCGCTCAGGTAAGAAAAACAGTGGGGTCGGTAAAGGGGGCAACCCGGAAAAAATCGAGGGGGTACTCATTCCAGCAACGACAATATTGCATTCTTTACAAGCAGCTTGCGAGACCGCATGTGGCCTGATTAGGGTTGATCAGGTGATTTCAGCACGTGGCGATTAAGCCGAATCATTCTTGACCTTAGGGCGAAAGGCAGTGAACGGGCAATGCGTATGAGTGAGACGGATAGCACAGCGCGGCCACGCGCATTGCTCAGCGTTTTTAACAAAAATGGAATTGTTGATTTCGCCAAGGGCTTAGTTGATTTAGGCTTTGAAATTCTCTCTACTGGGGGAACGGCAAAGATACTTAGAGAGTCTGGCTTGCAAGTGACCGATGTTGCAAACATCACAGGACACCCCGAATGTTTTGATGGCCGTGTAAAGAGCCTCCATCCTGCGATTCATGCACCGTTATTAGCAAGACTGGATCGTGCCGATGACCGAGAGGGACTTGCAGAATTAGGCTATGCGCCGATACAAATCGTTGCGGTAAATCTCTATGATTTTCCCAAGGCAGCAAAAGGGGCAGACCCGGTTGTCGACGGTACTCTTCTCGAAATGATCGACATCGGAGGCCCCACCTTAGTCAGGGCCTCAGCTAAGAATCACCGACATGTGATAATCGCAAGCGACCCGTCGCGTTATTGTGACATATTGGATGCCTTGTCCCAGGTGCCATCAGCAGAGAAATTACCCTTGGAACTAAGGAGAGAATTAGCATTGGCTGCATTTGAACATACTGCAACTTATGATTCGTTAATAGCCAACGTGTTGCACAACAGATGGAACGGGAAATCAACCGATACCTCTGATATCGAGCAACAAGCGATAAGATTCCCCAACGAACTCCTAATCTCCTCTAGTAAACAATCGATCTTACGTTACGGCGAGAATGCCCATCAGGCAGCAGCACTCTATCATGATTCGATTGCCGATGAAAGCAACGGCACCCTAGTCGGTGCAAAAGTAGAAGGCGGCAAAGAAATGTCGTACAATAACTATGCTGATGCCGATGCGTGCTTGCGTTTGTGCCGAGCCCTATCTACTGATGAATGGCCAAAAACCCCGCATGTTTGTATCATTGTCAAGCATAATAACCCATGCGGGGCAGCACTTGGAGCAAGTCAACTCGAAGCATATCAAGCCGCCCTTGCCAGTGATTCCGAATCGGCATTCGGTTCGATAATTTGCTTTAATGAACCAGTACAAAAGAACACTGCAGAAGCATTGCACCCCCTCTTTATCGAGGTATTGATGGCGCCAGGATTTTCGGATGAAGCAAAACAGATATTGACGCAAAAACAAAACCGTCGACTGTTAACCCTTGATTCAGAAAATGATAGATTGGCACCTCTTGGCCGCACCCTTGTAAGAAAACCAATCGAAGGAGGTTGGCTAGTACAAACCGAAGAACCACCGATTATCGATTTCTCCAAAGCAAAAACCGCAACATCGCAGAAGCCGACTGAGCGACAAATCGAGAGTATGCGTTTTGGCGTTAGAGTCTGTGAGCAAGTCAAATCCAATGCTATTGTTTTGGTTCAAGGAACTGCAACTGTCGGCATCGGCCCGGGCCAGACTAGTCGGGTAGAAGCGGTTCGTATCGCAACAAGAAGGGCAGGGGAGAAGGCAAAGGGCAGCGTCTTGGTTAGTGATGCTTTTTTCCCATTCAAAGATGGCATAGAGCAGGCTGCACAAGCAGGGATTTCAGCGATAGTTCAACCTGGTGGCAGCATAAGAGATCAAGAGGTAATCGATGAAGCAGACGCCCGCGGCATCGCGATGTTATTTACCGGCCATCGGTTATTCAGGCATTGATGATTATTGGATAGTCGGCACTTTCCAACCGATAAACCAAACCCCAACGAGAGCGATTATGCCGACAAGGGTTTGACCGAACCCAGGGTCGCCAGCCTTGGTAATCACTACAATTGACAGAAGGGATACAATACTCAACATCCCGATAATCACAATTTTTGAGTGCAGTGGTAAGGCTTTACCAGCGCGATAATAGTTCAACAGTGCTTTTCCAAACACGGGATTTGTGAGTAACCAACGAAATAATCTCTGACTGGACCTGGCAAAACAAAAAGCTGCTGCGACCAACCAAGAAGTGGTTGGCCACCCCGGGATTAGAATACCAATATAAGCGAAAACAACGAATATTATACCTAGGACCACCCATATCGCTCGAACCAGAGGATTTCGCGACGGCTTATGCTCAGATAGGACGGCTTCAACCATTTCTTCAGGAGAAAGTCCATCCAAACCCCCAGTCGTCATTGCGCGGGCGTCCCCTCTCCCCGTCAAAAACCCAATGCCGAACGGCCGAAGCGGTCATTGCTAACCACCTGCTCGCCACGTCATGGTTGGTGCTTGGCAACTGCCGAGAGCAGGCACGGTTGAAAACCCCCTGCGAATGGCGATTTTCATTTCTGGTTCCGGTTCGGGAATGGAGGCGTTATTGAATCATCAAAACCGAGGCGAAAGCCTACACAAAACGGTCATTGTTATCTGTGACAAAGCCAACGCTGAAGGTATCACTAAGGCCCAAAATCACGGAGTACAAACCGAGGTTATCGAAGTGCCAATGCACGCCGACTCTCAACAAAGGCGAGTAATGCACGAAGAGATAATCCAGGCCGTATTGGACAAACATGCGATCGAGGCGGTAATATTGAGCGGATATATGCGAATATTAACTGGATCTTTTGTTAGGAAGTGGCTTGGGAGAATGCTCAATATCCACCCCTCTTTACTACCGAAGTACCCCGGCGCTCACGCCCATAGAGATGCACTTGCTGATGGGGCGACCGAGAGCGGATGCACGATTCATTTTGTCGAGATTGGAGTTGATTCTGGACCGATAATCGCTCAAGGGGAAGTGCCGATTTTACCCGGTGATGACGAACAGAGTTTGGCGGCAAGGGTAAAAATCATCGAACATATTCTCTATCCACAAGTATTGGATGAATTGGCCAAAGGAAACATCAAATTCCCTTGATATCATCCGGCGAATTAACATTTATTGCCAATTTTCCATGCACGCCCAAATCTTGTGAAGGTAGGTATGCAAACATCTCTTCAACCCGTGAGGAAGAACCGAGATCATCACTTGTTTCTAATCTTGCCAGAAGTGGTTGTCTACGTGCATTATCGTCAAGAGGAACCCCATATTCGAGAACCGAAAACAAGCGATGGTCTGCAAAAAAGGCATCACAGGGCACGATTTGAATCACACCCTCTAGTTTTGCAATCGCCCAGCGTAAGATTTCTGCAACACTCATATCTTCATTGGGATCTGGCCAACATTCCTCAGAGAATAACCCAGCACGGCTTTCATCGCCACAAAGTACAATTATCCTGTTACATTCACCTTTTTTCAATTCTGAGCACAGCCGCACAACCCCTCCTCCCAAGAAGGCTTTGTCACTACCCATGCGCAAAGATGAGCCGCCTGCTAGAATCAACGCGGTGTACATCGTATTCACTCAATGAAGGGTTTCTAGACCATCGAGGGCTGTTTCTAATTCGCTGAGTAATTCATTGACCCGTACCAATAATGCCTTTCTTTCCTTTGAACTTCTTGCTTGGGGCAGCCATTCGAGCAATTTTCTAATGTCGGTAGCATCTCTATCTATCGTCCAATTGAGAACCTCTTCCAAAACCGGGTCGTCGGCAGGGAGGAATCTCTCATCCATGAACCGGCGTAGGGTTCACGCTCCATCAACCTCACTCAAGCAGAAGGCGGCTGCGTATCCTTTCGAAGATATCGCCCCCCGGGGGCGCAGCTCGCACAACCTCATCGGGAATTTCACTCCCCTTCCCATGTAAAACCAACAGTGCGGTTTGGTAGTATATTCCCCCCTTGTCAATCCATTTTTGGAGGTGAGACAGCGACGGCGCGGCATGCCCCCCTCGACCGATTTCTTCGATAACTTCCAGTAGACTTTCAATCGCCTCTTTTTCACGTAATATCGAAAGAAAAAGGTGCCAAGGAGCGCGTGGGAGGTTTGCCATCATCAAACCAGCGAGTTTGATATCTTCACGGCCATGACGGCGCCATAATTTTACTACCAATGCACTAAGTGTGTCGAAGTCATCGATATTGGTGAAAAGCCACGAGGCGATTCTACGCATGGTGGGATCGGGCGTACCCAAGTGAAAAGCATCACCACTAGATTCGGCCAACCTGTCGGTCATTGATTTGACTATCATCGCCGGGACGCCATAGGTATAAGCCTCCCTGAGCACCCGCAATAATTTTCGAGAATTTGAAAATACGGTCAGCGGAACTCCACTAAGGAATTCATCAAGCGATTTCTCGCTCATATGAGTACCTCAGGCGCTCTTAGTTCTGACGCTATCGAAGAAACCCCCAACTAGGGACACAGAATCCTTGAGTGTATTGAGCATCTTATCAAGGACGTTTTTATTATCCTCAAACCTTTCTTCCATAATCCCTCGTAGATTCTTTTCGATTTTTGAATGTTCATCATCATCGATTACAAAAGTCTCCCGTAGATGGGCAAGCACTCTAAATTCATCTTGCGACAAAGAAGCATTTACAATAGCGACTTCGTATACGCGGGTATAGACTTCCCTTTGCTCAGAGGTGCTGACAATTCTCCCTAACGGTGTTGAATTATCCTCTCTGATATCGGCATATATTTCACTAGGCATCTCAGGCGAGAGGTCCAGGGAACTAGCCAATTTGATGATTAAGCGCTTTTCCTCACGGGTGAGAATGCCATCACTGAGCATCACTTCAACCGTACTCCTGAACACGGCATTTGCGCCAGTATCTTTGTCGCCCACGAACGGCACATACAAACCATATACTTGAATCTCTTGTGTGATAAGTTAATGAAAATTTTATAGATTATTCGTAGGATGGGTTGAAAAAGGGTAAGCCACACGGTGCACTTGTCCAAATCTGGTTCACCGCTGGTTTCCTTTGGGAATCCAGCATCCAAGACTCACGGGTCAATAGGCCCGAGCCAGCACGGGCAGGAGGCCTTTATATGGCAAGAAAAACAGGAAATAGTAAGCAAGGAAAAGCGATGAAATATATGATTATCGCGAAATTGGACGTCAATGGGACGGTTCAAAGAAAAGATATCATTGGTGCGATCATGGGGCAGACTGAAGGTTTGCTCGGTGATGATTTAGAACTCAGAAAACTGCAACGAA
>Ga0302123_10001689_pt1 | contig 15481 bp, 10 predicted proteins | sample CB21_321_MG_FD_203109 | JGI IMG/M metagenome (GOLD analysis project Ga0302123, IMG submission 203109) | Marine microbial communities from Western Arctic Ocean, Canada - CB21_32.1 | ecosystem: Environmental > Aquatic > Marine > Oceanic | place: Canada: Western Arctic Ocean | collected 2017-09-28 | reverse complement strand
TAATCGGTAAATACAACGTCGCCAATGCTAATGAGCATTACAAAATTCATGGGGGGCCGGTCGATAGCGATGCGAGATTGAGCAACTTGCTGTTAACCATGATTCAACGCATGGACGTCAAAACCGATCAGTTCCAGGATAGCCTAGGAACGATTGCCCAGATCACGGCGTAACAAAAAACTTCAGGCAAGAAGCGTAAACAAAATGATAAAACCACGAGAATGCAGTTTAGCTTTGAAGGAAGAGCTGAACATAAGGCAGTGAAATTAAATAAATACAGAACAACCATGAAAATATGCATCCTGATCTTCATCCTGTTTCCCGTGGCAGGTGTACCCGCAGACGATACGCCCGTGTTCCGTACGGACAGCACACAGGACAAAAGCCTCCCTTGGTTCGAGCCACTGGATGGTGAATTCCCTCCAGAAGAGTATGCTCACTACGTCGCAGGAGAACTCATCGGTTTCGATCATTTGGAACGCACTTTGACATTTCGTGTCGATCGACAGGATGGTCGCGGAGGGAAAGATCAGGCAATCGATGCCGAGATGTTGCCTTACGGGAGCATCAACTATCGCAACGCGCCTGCTGCGCTGCGTGACGTGCCGATCGGAACGCATCTCCATGGCTGGTTTTACATTCGGCCTGAAGAAGATCGATTTTGGGAAATGCGAAACGGTAAGCTTCAGCGGAAGAGCAAGAAGCAAGGGAACCCTTCGGACGAAGTCGATTTCACGCGATGCTTTCGATTGGAAGATGACTTCAGCTTCTATGCGCGAAAGAATCAAATCTGGAGAGTCGATAAGCTCGAGCCTTCCATACCGGTGACAGAGGGGAAGTTTACAGACCTTTCGCACAGGATCATCAAAAAGAAACTAACAGTCACACTTCAAGGTAAGGACGGAAAACCGTACGGTGAATCGAAGGTGTTCGATTTGATGGACAGTACCACGGTTTTCAAGGGGAATGGCTTCGGAACGCTCGCAGACATTGAGTCGGGCCAACTGTTGCAGATGAACGTCACCTGGGCGACTCTGTTCGGGTCGGGGCGAGTCACCGACGTCTGGCTCGACGAACAGAGCCGCGCACTCGCCACCGATCGACAACTCAAGCGCCATCATCGGCACATTCGCGAGCGTGGACTACCCGGCTTCGTCACTGCGGTAGAAGATCGGAAGCGTGTTGTTATGATTACGTTTTTCGACTCGGTCGATCCGGTTCTTTTCAAGGAACTGCCCAATCCTAACCCCAAAGCGCTTGGTTGGCCCACCAAGGAATACGATTGGGGAAACGTTGCGCCGAAGGGGAATATCATCGTCGTCAGGGAATGCCTAATGTGTTACAATCAGGTTAATGATCGCAAGGGCGGCAACATTCTGAAGATTGGCAAAGTACCGGTTCTCCCCGGATGTAGTGGAGTTCAGATTCAGGTGCAATGCGGCATTCTTCTGGAAGGTTTTAGACCCAGAAATATCGTGCGATTCTTCCCCGCAACCTGGGCCGTAGCACCGCTCCCTAAAGAGGAAGAGTTTCATGGACGCGAGTAGGATTACCAATCCTGAACGCTGTGCCGAAATTGCCATCCGACTGGGCCAAAGCTTTCGTTAGTCTGGACGGGTTGATTATTTGCTCAATGTTGTAGAGTAAGTCAATGCGGGGACGCAGAGGTAGGCTGGTCTACTTCCCTTCAGCTTTCAGCTCTGCACCCGTCTTGCCGCCGTGCTTGCGGAGGAGGGCGGCGGTTTCGGTGTTGCCCAAAGGATAACAGACCGGGCCCAAGGGAACAGTTTTTATGGAGCGGGTGAAAGGAATCGAACACGGCTAACCTCTTAAAACCCAAAACCCGAACCCGTGATGTTGGAATGTCGGCTGAGGGGGGGGGCAAAAATCGATCCGTTCATCCAACATTACATCGCCACCACGCTCAATCCTGATGGATCCGATATCACCGCCGGCACCTTCTCACTCCTGTCCTGCGTCTGGCTTAAACCTGAGAGCGTAACCGTTGCCTACGTCGACCCGGTCGCCGCACTTTGTGTTCTCATCCCGTAGCTAGGGGCTTATTTCTTCTCAGCCTCATTTTTGAGCGATACGCCTTTCTTAACAAGTGCCTTTTCAAGAGTGGCCTGATCAATTTTCTCAGAGTTTATCCGAGCCACTACACGACCATCCTTGAAACTGGCAGTGGCATATTCTACTCCTTCGATTTTATAAATTGCCAGATAAGCTGCATAGGAACAACCTTTGCAATCAAGTCCAATGATAGGAATATGCAGTTCCTTTAGCTGCTCCTTTGGGACCATGCATAAAAGTAGCGCCTCAAATGCGCCTTGTGATTCGCCTCGAAGACGATTACTGAGGTGTGCCACGATTTGCTCCGGAGTTTTGGCCCCGGGAAAAACCTTCCGTGAGTCGAATCTAAATGTGGCTATAGAAGTTTTAAAAGAGATGTCCACCAAGGTAATGTCTGGCAGTTTTCGGACAACTTGACGGAGGTCTTCAATGCGGTTGGGCTGAAAGAGACTGAGAACACGGAATCGGTATTCCGCTGTTTGAGCGAAGAGCGCTGACCCAGACAAATTTAAAATAAGAACGAACCAGAATTTACTATTTAGTTTCATTGTTCAGGCCTTGACTTTCATCGGGTTCTAAAGAGTTCTGATTGGATCAGTTCATGAATCAAAGTCCGAATGCCACCCCCGTTTTTTTCAGTTGAGGTGACGATTGCTTCGATCTGATCTCGGTCACTGAAGGAAAGCGAGCGACCGGTTGAGTATACTGAGAATTGTCGGGCAACGTTTTTCAGTAAATGCCGCGAGTCCTTTACCAACAGTTTTTGAAGCTCGGTCACGTTGGCAAATGCGCGTCCATCTGGCAACTGACTGGAGGGGTCGACGGTCTGTCCAAGTTTAAAGCTTATGCTGATCGCGGGATCAATTAAACCGCGTACAGCGGGGTCGCCTGAGCCAATGGAGCGGTAGCGAGTTCGGTATCCGCCAATGACATCAAAGGCTTCCAGCGCAAAGCCAGTCGGATCCAGCTTTGCATGGCAACGGGCGCAGTTTATATCATCTCGATGTTTTTTTAGTTGAGCACGAATCGTTGTTGCCCCGCTTACATCCGGTTCTACGGCAGGAATATTTGGAGGCGGTGGATCAGCCGGCTTTCCCAATAAGCGATCCATGACAAAAGCTCCTCGTGGAACGGGGGAGGTAGTTGTTCCGTTGGCGGTGATCTTTAAAATTGCAGCTTGGGTAAGAAAACCACCTCGGGGGCTATTTGGCGGCAGAGGAACCCGGCGGATGCCTGAGCCTTTTACGCCTCGGATGCCATAGTGAGATGCCAGTTTTTCGTTTATCATAGCGAACTCAGAATCAACCAGATGATTGGCCCCGAGATCCTGTTCTAGAATCTCACGGAAGTAAGCCTCGGTCTCTGCGATCATTGAGTTTTGCAAGTATGTGCTATGTTCCGGGTAGAGCTTTCGGTCCGGGTCAGTTGAAGCGATATTCCTAAGCTTTAGCCATTGGCCGATAAAATCCTTCACGAAGCGATCAGATTTTTTATCTTTGAGTAGTCGTTCGACTTCAGAACGCAAAATGTTTGGATTGCGAAGTTTGCCATTCGCGGCCAGTGCCATCAGGGGAGGGTCAGGCATGCTGTTCCACAAAAAATAGGAAATACGATTGGCGAGGCCATAGTCATCGAGTTCACCGGCGAGCTCGATGTGAAACAGAAAATCCGGAGAACAGAGAGCTGTACGATAGACCGAGCGCATGGCTGTCTCAAAGCAGTCCCCGGCCTTCAATCGTTGGTCAACTCGAGCAAGGTAAGCTTTACGCACTTCTTTGGTTACAGGACGACGAAAAGCTTTAGGGAGAAACTTTGCGAGCAATCGATCCGCGTCCTCGAGTGGTTTCATGCTCTGCACCGTCCTCAGCCCCTGACTAGGGTCTGGGCGGTTTTGGCCTGCGCCAAGCTGGCGGATTTTTTTCCGGACTGGGGCACGCTGGTCAGGATGATCAGCGGGTTTGAACAGCATTATTGGCAAGTTTCCAAACAGGACTTGATGAGCGACCGGCGGCCAAACTTTATTAAGAGGCCCCTCGATATCGAGCCAGTCGACCGCGATGCCAGGCCCCGTGAATTCCATGGCCCGGCCTTTGCGTGAATAATTCACCACAGGCGCGAGTGATGCGGTATTGAATCCGATAATCTCGTTGTGGTTCAGCCAGGTAATTACCTCGTGCTCCTTGGAATTGATCGAGGGAGCGTCGAAATAACCCAGCACATAACTCGGGTGCTGGCCTCCGCGCCCATCGCCGGTAAGTTGCACTACTGAAAGTCTTGCGGCTTCAATGCCCCGAGCCGAGAGAACTTTTCCTTTTTCCCACTGGAAACTCCAAAGAGAGGTGCGCACCCTGTAATGCCCCGGATAAATTGTGACATGTTCAATAAAATAAGGGCTGAGCGATTCCCCTTCATGCCGGAAAAGTCCCACGGAGGCGCCGTTACGAAAGGATCCCATTCGTTCATGCGCGCCTTGGTCAATGTGGCCTTGATAGCCAGAGGCGGGGAATTCCGGATCAGGCTTCTTGTTTTTCAACAACACTCCATCGCCGTTCATGACCACATGCGCAACAAAACCACCTCGGTTTACTAGTGAAATGCGCTGTTTTTGAACGATCGGCGCTTTCGGTTGCGTGGCAATGGCAAGGTCAAGTGTCTTGTCCGCAGTTTCAATATATTTAGCAAGATTTACATGCGAGATATCCAAGGCATCGCTGTTGGTGTCGAACCCATGCGCCGATCCATCAGCGGGCAACTCTCCCTTGACCGCTAGGCCCGGCATTTCAAATAAATCACGCAATGTGTTCTCATATTCTGTACGGGTGAGTCGCCGAATGAGGGTTCGCCCTTGATTGGCCATCCTTGCTTGTTCCGCTGCTACCAGTGAATCGTGCAGCCATTGTATCGTCAGCTTTCTTTTTTCGACTGGAGGTCGCGGCTTTTTCTTGGGTGGCATCTCGCCGGATTGGATGCGGTCATGAATTTTCACCGCACGTGCAAAATCGGCCGAAGCGGTGAAGGTCCCCGGCAATGCGGTCAGATCGAGTCCTCCTTTTTGGGAATCGGCATCATGGCATTCGATGCAGTGCTGTTCAAAAAAGGCACGGGCCGCCAAGTTGTCCGCAGTTGCTGTAAACTGGATTCCAATGAGTCCGGCGAAAAGGGAGGCAAAACGCATATTTAATTCGATCTCAGTATTCCCCGAAATGCTTCAGCGCCCAGGTTTTGAAGATGCCCTGCGCGCTGCCGCCTTTGCCGGGGAATCCCCCATGCTGAACCATCCAAATAATGACCAAACCCTTCTTCGGGTAAATTTCCATATTCGTGGCATGAGCCCCGCCGTGCCCAAATCGATCGGGTTCCACCGAAAACCCAAGCCCATAGCTGTTTGGTACTGCAGTCGGCGTTTGACGGGTGGTCAATTCCCTGAAGGCCTTTTTGCTGAGGTATCGACGCCCGTCCAGTTTCCCCCCGTTGAGAAGCATGCGACAAAACTGCGCGGTATCCTTCGCTGTGGAGAAGAGGCCTCCTGCGGGCATGGGAAATCGTATCGAGCGATCGGTTAGTGGGGCGGTCAGTTGACTCAGCGAAAACTCCACCAGGTCGGTTTTCTTGGCGTCCGGTCGATAAGATTTGACGAGGCGTGCCACTTGATCTGAGTTCGGCCAAAAAGTGGTGTCCTTCATCCCCAAGGGATCGAAAAGACGTTTCTGCATGAAGTCCTCATATTTCATTTGGCTAACCACTTCGAGAATACGTGCGGCTGTGTTAATTCCCGCGTTGGAATATTGATAGTGCGTGCCGGGTTGGGTTTGCAACGGGGTCATGGCATAGCTTCGCACTGCTGCGGCCAAGGGTAGGCCGTCCAAGGTGGGGACTTCCATTGCTGAGCGGAAGGGCAATCCGCTCATGTGGCTGAGCACTTCACGGACAGTGATGGGATGAATCGGTTTGCGAAGGAGCACGTGACTGGGGTCTTTTTCTGCCACAACCATTTGACCATGAAATTCGGGAAGATATTTTTCGACGGGATCATCCAGAACAATTTTCCCTTCGTCCACTAGCATCATGACCGCGGTTGTAGTCATTGGTTTGGACTGCGAGGCGATCCAAAACATCGCATCCTTCGACATCGCCTTTTGGGCGGCGATATCGGCAAACCCAACCGTGCTTACGGATAAAACGCCTTTCTTGTCTGCGACGAGTCCAATCGCGCCGGCGAGTTCGTGCCGATCCACGAAGGGTTTCAGGAGAGGAGCAACTGGGGCAGGCCCGGCTGGAATGGTCAGCGGAAGCAAGCCGCTCAAAGTCACAAGCAGAAAGGTTAGATATCGATTTAACTTCAAGACATGTATCGAGTTTAAATTAAGCTTGGTGAAAGGAATTAAACCATTTCCAAGCCGCGCATGGTACCCTTAGAAGTAGAAAATGAATTTTTTTCGATCCCTAATCGTTGCAGCATCGAGAGATACAGGTTGCTCAGTGGGTAGTTGTTTTTTTTATCAAAAGCCAAATGCTGACCGTGCCTGAAGCCCCCCCCGGCAAGCAGTACCGGCAGGTTCAAGTTGGTGTGAGAATTGGCGCTGCCCATACAGGTGCCATAAAGAACCATGGTGCGGTCCAGCATCGGTTGACCGTTCTCGGAAACAGAATTTAAATGGGAGAGGAAATCATTCAACGCCTCGAATTGTCCCACTTCGTGACTTTTCAATTCTGTGATAGCCTCGGCGCGCCCTCCGTGATGTGTCAGATTGTGAATCAAGGTGGTATCAATAAATAATGAAAGGATTCGCGACGAATCGGTTTCCAGTGCCAGTTTCATGATATCGAACATCAACCGAGTGCGTGCGACAAATTGCTTGTTGTCCATGATGTCCTGAGGCGGCAGTGCCGCTACTTTAGGTTTTGGCTTATACTGCCACTCCTCTGAACTGTGCATGCGATGTTCCAATTCACGCACTGATGTAAAATACTGATCCATTCGTGCCTGATCCTGCTTTGAGAGTATCCCGTCGAGGCGTTTGGATTGTTCCCCAACAAAATCAAGCATGCTACGGCCTTGACGGATGGATTCCACCTTTGCCTTGATCTCTTCAGGTTTTCCCTGCAGAAACAATTTTTCAAATAATTTGCGCGGACTGTTTTCTGCTGGAATCGGCGCTCCACTTCGGGTGTAGCTCAAAGTCCGATTTTCAGTGGTCATGGCTAACACCAGCGAAGGGTGACGGGTTTCATTTCCCACGAACTCTGAGGCGAGTTGATCGAGCGACACTCCATTGCGGAATCCGCCTCGCGCCGGATGGGGGGTGGCGGTGAGAAAACATTTATCCGCTGCATGACCGCCATCCACTCCAGGTAGACTTACGCCGGAGAACACCGTCATTTTGTTTCTATGTGCTTTGAGCTGGTCTAGATAAGGAGTTGACTCATAGTCACGCCCCGCTTTCTTCGGGAAAAAGAACTGCGGCATGATTCCCTGATTGGTCTGTATGGCAACCATTCGGCGGGGAGATTTTCCGACTTGGTCGTTTCCACCAAAAACGGGGGTCATAGCCTCCAGTAAAGGCAAAGCTAGAGTCGCTCCGGCAGCTCGCAAAAAAGTTCGCCGGGCGAGAGGAGGGCGGGTGTGAATACAGCCAAAGTGCTTCATATAAGTTTATGTAGTGAGAGTGTAACACTAAAAGCCATCCTCGTCACCTGATAAAGTGGAGGAACCCTGTTTTCTCCAACAACCGGGATAAGACGTTGCCCCGGAGTCGTAAATTCACGTGTATCGGCTAGGTTCGCGATGGAGAAAGGTTATCACCTTTTCCTTTCAAGCGTTTAATGCCGTTACTCAGCGTCATAAAACCATAGGAACGACCTCCAGCTGATCTATCCAAGCACCGTAGTGGATGTGGAAAACAACCGGAGTCGGCTTGTCATTAGCCTGGATAGAGGACGCTGAATCGCCCATTCTCAGCGGGCTGACTCCGTCTTTTTGCCTTTAACAGCCATCACAACCAGAGATGTCGTGTTGCTGTCGGCGGCTTTGTTAGCAATAATCAGGGTGTACACCTTAACGACGGCCAATGTGATATCGGTGTCCATGGATTCCTCGCCACCGCCCTTGCGCAGTTGAAATTTCGTTTCCACGTTGACATTGAACGTTAATTCTCTTTCCGGCTTGAAATGAAAACAGAAACCGATACCGCCTACCCATTCGTCTTCACGGGCAGCAGTTCAAGTCCTCGAACGGTGCCCGAGGCCGCGAGATGTAGGGTTCGTTCGGGAAGCGTGGTGGCCCGGCTTGTTGAGCCGTGAGAGTCGTTGTAGTCAGACACTCGCCAATCGGTGGCTTACTTCTTGAAGATTTCCGGGCTGGGCCAGCGGGTCTCAAAGTTGCCGATCAGTTCCTCCGTGGGAGGCTTGCTCTTAGGCCAGTTGTTGGGGCGGATGCGGACGATGCGCCCGGGGCGAAAGCCTTCCAGAATCAAGTTCATGGAGAACTTCACTTGGATTCCGCTGTTGCCGAATTCAGATCCCTGCTTTTTTCCCACGGAAACGATTCTTCCTTCCATTCCATCGTGATCGGGCCAGTAGGTGCGGAGGGTGTTCTCGGCCGCCGCCATTTGTCCGCCTTGACCTTGCTTAAAGTCAGCATAAAGAGAGTCGTCCATGCCACCGAACAAGTTAACGGTGACAGTGGCGTCCCCAAATTTTCCGTACTCGATCGCATCGACCCATGCGGGCATCCAGCGCAAACGGATAAAGCGAATGTGCTTTTGCCTCTGGCGTTCCTGGGCGGCCTTGATCGCAGCCTTGTCTAGCCAAAGATCGGAAGCATGAAATTGCTGGTACAGGTAACGAGGGTGCCAGGTGAGGTTAAGCTGAACCGGCTGATCCTCGATGGATTTCTTCCCATTAGCTAGCCAAGCTCCTCCCGCGACTAGCTCATCCATGCCGAGCAATTCCCTTCCTCGCCAGATTCGGGTGGACCCGTCGATGGTCACCTTGTGCTTCCCTCCAAGCCCTTCTCCCCCTTCCTTTCGATTCAGGCTTACCAACAAATGGCCCTCATTCCCATTGCCCGAGGTCGAATAACGAACGGACTCCTTGGTAAGGTCGACTTCCTTGAGTTTCCAAGCCTTGCCTTCGCGCAGGCAGAAGCTCAAGTCGTCCTCGAGCAGAATCGCGTGGTTTTCGGCCGGAGTTGCAGGATCCTTGCCGTTTGAGTTGGGCACGGCCGAGAACTTCGGATCCAGCGGAAGGAAAAATTTCCCGTAGAGAATCGTTCCCAGCGGGATGTCCCGAAGGTCGGCCGGGGCTCCGCGGTAGTAGATCATCCCGTAGGGCAACATTGCGAAGTGGTGAAGCCTGCGTTCTCGGAAATAGCCGTCTACGAAAAGGCGCAGGCTGCCTCTCCGGTTTATGTGGTCGACGAAAACGAGTTCTCCCCGATAGGACTTGGCTTTTTTGACCGGGGGGAATTTGCCCTGTTCCGGGCGAAAAGGCTCCTCCTCCGCCCAAACCTGAAGGGCTAAGGAAGTCAGAAGGGAAATAAGAAAAAAGCGAATCACCCTAGGTCGAGGACGCGATTGCTGTCGCCAAACCGCTCGGTTTGTACGCCCATCTTCTGGGCCATGGTTAGTAAAAGGTTGCTCATGTGTGCATCGCCGTTGGCCGGGCGACCGCAGAGGCGATAGTGCGTTCCTGGATTGTCTAGGCTGTATCCGTCGAAGTGGCCTTGGTTGAAATCGAGGTGGCGGCCATGCTTGATCCCACAACTCGCTCCGCCGGCGAGGACGATGGGCAAATTGGCATTTCCATGGCTGTGCCCATAGGCCATGCCGCTGCCGAACAGCACCATGGTGGTGTCGAGCAGGGGTTTGCCGTTGAAGTCCTTGGTCTCGGCCAGCCGGTTGATGAAGTAGCCGAATTGCTCGACGGAAAAGGTGTCGCTCATTGTGAGGTTTTCCATGTGCCCAGGATCCCCGTTGTGGTGGCTGAGCTCGTGGCGTGACTGAGGGATCCCAAGCTCGGGTATGGGTAGACCTTGGCCCTCGTTGCCGCTGCTGAAGGTGGCTACGCGGGTGGCGTCGGTCTGGAAAGCCAGTACCATCAGGTCGTAGATGGTCCGGAAATATTCACCCGCCTGGGTTTGGGGAACGTCTCGGTTGGTCCGTTTGCGGTCGGCTTCTTCGATTTCCGGGCGGGGAATATCGAGCCAAGCGTCCGCCCGTTCCGTACGGATCTCGGTTTCACGAACGGAAGTCAGGTACTGCTCTATCCGACCTTTGTCCTCGGCGCCGATTTTTTTCTCAAGTTTGCGCACTTCTTCCAAGTTCGCGTCGAGGACGCTTCCCTTGCGGCGCAGAGCCCGACGTTGAGCTGCGATGCCATTCTTGGGTTTCTCGAAAAGGTGGGCGAAGATTTGCTTGCATCGGCGCATCGCGGGTAAACGGATGCCGTCTGAGGTCCAAGCAAGTGATTGCCCTGCGTTGGCCATCTCAAGGGAATGAAAGCGCGTGTGAGGCGCAGTGATCTCGGCCATCTTCTGGTCGATCGAGATGGTGTTCCGGTCGGAGGGGCCGAGCTTGCCACCCGTCAGCCAGATCTTTTGGCAGTTGTGGTGGTGTCCCAATCCGCCCGGGTGGTGCAGGCCGCTGATCGGGGTGACAACCTTCTGGTGCTTCTCGAGAGGTTTGAGAGAGCGGGAAAAGGAATACTCCTTGCCATGGGTGGTGATTTGGAAGTCGAGCGTATTGACCCCATTCGGCAGGTAGATGAAGGCGCTGCGGCGAGGAATCGGTTGCTCGGCTGCCATCAGGGGATTCATGCAGTCAAGTAGAGGCAGGGTGATGAAGGTGCCAAGCCCCTTCAGTGCGTGCCGCCGATCGATCAGCCAGGATTGCGTGTTTATGTTGCTCATGGTTACTCAGCGTTTTTGAATTAAGTCGGACAGGGCGAAGGCTCGCATAATGTGCTTTAAACGATACTGCCCTTTCTTCGCTTCTTCAACAATAAATTGGATATCCTCGCGGTCATCCACGGTGAGCACGCGGCGCAGACCGTAGGTGCATAAGTGCTCGACAAAGGCCTTGAGAAACCGGTCACGGTCATCTAGTAGCAACTGCTTGAACTGGGCAGCATCCCGGAACCGCCGGCCGTCCGGCAGGGTGCTGCTGGGATTGACCGGTGGGTTGGCTCCTGTTCCCTTTTCTACGCGCTCATGCGTGCGCCACTGACCAATGGCGTCGAACTGGTCGAAGGCTAGCCCGAGAGGGTCGATGTTCTTATGGCAAGCGGCGCAGTTTGGGTTTTGGGCATGAGCCTCCAGTTTTTGTCGAATGGTTGCCTTAGGGCTATCCGGTGGGTTCGGCTCGATAGGATCGACGTTGGCTGGCGGCGAAGGCGGTGTCTTGCCGAAGATGGCCTCACTGATCCAGACTCCCCGGTGAACAGGGCGGTGACGTGTCCCGTCGGAGGTCAGACCGAGGACCGCGCCCATGGTCAGCAAGCCCCCGCGGTTGTCTTCATGGCGGAGGGTAACCCGCTGAAAGCCTCTCTTTTCCGTTTCCGGCAAGCCGTAGAATTCGCAGAGGCGAGGATTTGCCATCGTCCAGTCGGACTGAAGAAAGGCATCGATGGGCAGGTTCTTTTCGAAGACTTCGCGAAAGTAATGGATGACTTCTTCTCGCATGCTGGCCTGCAACCAGACCTCGTACTCGGGATAGAGTTTCTGGTCCGGCGGGAACATGCCGAGCTTGTGAAGCTGGAGCCACTGGCGAGGAAAGTCCTCGATGAAGCGATCGATCTTGGAATCGGCGAGCATCCTATCGACGTGGGTAGCGAGGGCTTCCTTGTCGCTGGTCAATTTGTTTTCTTTCACCGCATCAAAGAGCGATGGATCCGGCATGGAACTCCAGAGCAAATAGGAGATGCGGGAAGCCAGTTCCCAATCGTTTAATCTTTCGCGTGGCTGAACCTCCCCTTCCACGAGGTATGTGAAATTTCGGGAAGTCAATATGCCGAGCAGGGCCACTTGGTAGGCATCAGTGACCTTCTCGCCAACCTTACGTTCTTCCTCATAGGAACGAACGTAGGGCTTAAGTTCATCAGCGGAAACGGAGCGGCGCCAAGCCCTCTGGGCGAATCTTTGCAAAAGGGAGGCAACTTTTTCACTGGTTGCATCTTCTTCGGGAAGCAACCCTTCTCGGGTGGACTTTTCGGACTCGGTGACGATCGGCCCTTCCCATTCGATCCAGTCCAGCAGGATGCAGGAGAAGATCCCGTTGCCCTCCTCGTCGAACATCTTGGGCGCGACCGGGTTGAGCAAGACGGTTTCGCTGCTGTGAGTGAAGATATAATCGGGGCTGGAAAGGGTGTTTCGGTAATGAGCCCCCTTGCGCCGATCGATGCCGTTGGAGGCCACGAGGTTGAACTCGAGGCTTGCCGGCATCTCGAGGAACACATCGAACTCGATGATTTCCGGCTTGTCCTCGGAGGCCATGACGTCCAGTTCGATCAGCCCTTCATTGGCGGCTTCAAAAGACCTCTTGCCAATTCGCAGGTGAGCGACCTGGCCACCCGACGGGCGAATTCCGCTGGCCTGCATCCTCGCTCGATAGAGACCGCTGTATTCCGGTCCCCCGGGGGCAACCCAATTGGGCCTGAAGGCTTGTTGCAGACGGCCGGGGAAAATCAAGGCCCGTAAAGGTCTCTTGATCCCGAAGCGATTGAGGTACTCCTTCTGCTTTTCTCCGCCATTGTAGCGTATGTCGGCTGCGGTCTTGCGGACTATTCTTGTCTTGACCGGCTTGAGGGGAAACGCCCGGTCCAGTACCGTCTGGGCGGCCTTGTAGTACCGTTCGACATGCGATGGTGAAAGGGAGAGTTGCGAGCCAATCCGCTCGAAGCCGAGCCAGAGAGGGTCCGTATTCAATTCACCGGGCTTTGTGGGATCGTAGCGCACGCCCAGGAGATCGTAGACCGTATTCTGGTATTCCTTGCGGCTCAGCCGGTAATGGGCCACCGGCGGACGTGCCGCCATGCGTGCCGCGCGCCCTTCCCGGATGTTCTTGTCTAGCGCGGCGATAACCTTTTCGATCTCGTTCTCGGTCGGCTGAGGCTCATCATCCGGCGGCATTTCCCCGACATTGATCTTCTCCAAGACCTCCGTCCAAATCTGACCGTCCACGCCGGACTTGAAATCGCGTGAAATCTGGTCGAGGCGCAAGTTGCCCTTGTCCTTCTTTGGGCCGTGGCACCGCACGCAATGTTTCTGCAGAAACCCCTCGAACGGCTCTGCCCAGGCGCCAATGGTCAAAAAGGTGAAAAACAGTACACCAATGTTCTTAAGTATGCTTGCCATCTTTTTGACTCAGGATATACGGATTTCTTAATGACTGCTTTTGACGATTACCATGATCGGTATATTTAGTCGAATACGTTAAAAATTGTTTTTTTGGGTGCCTCGTGCTGGAAGCATGGATTGGACGGGGAAAGCACAATCAACATATTCTAGGTATTTGAAAAAGATTGGCCGACCTTGCGTCCTTCGCCATCAGGGACGTGACTTTCGTCTGACCGCCATTCACGGACACGTCATGCATGACATCATCGCGTAGGTAGCCGATTCATCTTCATTTCAGTCCGTAAAAAAGTTTTTCTTTACCTGTGCCATTTGGAAAATAAGCAAAAGGTTCGCTCGAGGTTACTTAAACTGGGCCATTAGTAGAGTTAGTCTGGGCGCCTAGAAAGGCGCCCAGAAAATGAAAGTAAAACGATACACAACAGAAACCAAAACCCGCATCCTACGGGAGGCGAAAAGTAGTGATAAGACGATACAGGACGTATGCCGAGAACGGCAGATTAGCGAGCAGAGCTTCCACCGGTGGAAGCGATAGTTGGGGGTGCTCGAGATCAATCAGGCCAAGTAACTCAAGGAACTCCAACGAGAGAACGCCCGGCTCAAGCGGATGCTGGCTGACGAGATGCTCGGCAAATAACTGTTGAAGGAGGTTCATGAAAAAAGTTGTAAGCCCCAGTCACAAGCGACAGATAGCAGAAGAGCTTGTCTCTGGGGATCGATGTAAGGCAAGACCGTTCAATGGCACACCACCAAGAACGCAGCATGCCTTTACATTGATGGCGATTGCAGCTATTTCGGCTTGGTACTGGTTCCGCACAATGAAGTCTCGTGGATTCCATTTTCAGAGGTCAGAGGCAGGCATTCGGTCTGCACAAACATCGAACGGGACGCCCTTGCTGAGTATCGTGCTGCCACCGATGGCCTCAAAAAAGTGCCAACAGAAGTGGTAGCAATAATTTGATTGTTCAGAAAACCCCGCCAACAGGGACTGAAGTAGGGGTTCTCAACAGTACGCAAAACTGACATGAATCCACTGACCGAACTCCACACGCAACACACTCGCCGTGCCTTCCTTGGGCGCGGCACGCTCGGACTGGGCGGCATCGCGCTTGGCTCGCTGCTCAACGCGCTGGCGGCCAAGCGCAACGCCATCGGTGGCCAGGCCGATCTGCCGCACTTCGCGCCCAAGGCCAAGCGGGTGATTTATCTTTTCCAGTCCGGCGGCCCGTCGCAGATGGATCTCTTCGACTACAAGCCGCACTTGGCCAAGCGCTTCGGGGAGGAAGTGCCCGAGTCCATTTACCCGGCCGAGCGCAAGACCACGATGACCTCCGGCCAAGCCTCGTTCCCCTGTGCCCCGAGTACGCTCAAGTTCACCCGCCACGGCCAGGCCGGCACTTGGCTGAGCGAGCCGCTGCACCACCTGGCCCAAGTCATCGACGATGTGTGCGTGATCAAGAGCATGCACACCGACGCCATCAACCACGACCCGGCCGCAACGCTGTTCCAGACCGGCTCGGTGCTCCCCGGCCGGCCGAGCATGGGCGCTTGGGTGAGCTACGGGCTCGGCAGCGGGAACGCCAACCTGCCCGCGTTCGTGGCGCTGACCTCCAACGGACGGGCCAAGGCCGGCCAGCCGCTCTACGACCGGCTGTGGGGCGCGGGCTTTTTGCCGGGACGATTCCAGGGGGTGAAATTCCGCGGCCAGGGCGATCCAATTCTCGACCTTTACAATCCCGCCGGCGTCACGCGCGCCCAGCGCCGCCGCATGCTCGATGCGCTCGGCAAACTCAACCGCGACCAGGCCGGCCGGTTTAACGATCCCGCCATCGCCACGCGCATAGCGCAGTATGAGCTGGCGTTCCGCATGCAGATGAGCGTGCCGGAACTGATCGACGTCCAGCGCGAACCGCAGCACATCCTCGACCAATACGGCCCCGACGCCACGAAGGTGGGCAGATACGCCTACAACTGCCTGCTCGCCCGCCGCCTGGCCGAGCGCGGCGTGCGCTTCATCCAGCTTTACCATCGCGGCTGGGACGCCCACAACAACGCCCC
>Ga0302123_10001687_pt1 | contig 15492 bp, 11 predicted proteins | sample CB21_321_MG_FD_203109 | JGI IMG/M metagenome (GOLD analysis project Ga0302123, IMG submission 203109) | Marine microbial communities from Western Arctic Ocean, Canada - CB21_32.1 | ecosystem: Environmental > Aquatic > Marine > Oceanic | place: Canada: Western Arctic Ocean | collected 2017-09-28 | reverse complement strand
GGGAGGTATCATGACGGCGCCATGGCGCACGGCGTCGGTGTACTGCCCGTAGACAGTGTTCCACGCCTCGACCTCGGCCCCGACGCCGGAAATCTGCGACGCCGAAGCCCCCAGACCCGTGATCTTCAGATAGACACGCTGCACCTGCACCTGTATGGCCCTGGCCGCTTTGTCTGCGGCCTCAATCACTGCGGCCGCGTCATCGGCCGCGGTCGCCGCGTCGAGCTTCATCAGTGTGGCGCTACGGCCGAACAAGTCGTTGAACTCTGCGGCCACCTGATCCAAGTCCCATTCCTCCACCACTACGTTGAGCGTCACGCACTTGTAGGGCAGCGTACCCGCCCGCGTGTCCAGCACCGAGCCGATGCGCCACACTTGCACCATGCGTCGAAACTCGTCCTGTGTGGGACCGAGCGTGTTGTCAACGCCGGCATGAGCCGCGTTGACTCGGGCCTCGGGAGGCATCGCGCCGCTGCGCGTCGTCTGCACGGTCGGGCGAGCGAGCTGCGCCCACACGAGCTGTCGAGAGGAGAACAGTTTGTAGCGGTAGGTCCAGTAGGTCGCCCTTCCGTCGGTGCCGCGCTTCTCTGTGGCTATGAGCCCGATGAACACCTTGTCGAGCGTGCGAACCCCGTCGTCCCAGTGCTGCGGGTAGTCGCCCGCGGCCGCGTTGCGCATGAGCGTGGGGCCGCCAATGGCAATGTTGTACACCTCGCCAGGATTGCTGTTGTCCATCACACAGTCGTGCTCGTTGCTCGCTAGGACACCGTCGGGTGTCCACTGCGCCAGCCATCGGCAGTGCTTCCAGCGATGAGCAACCCGGTCGACGGCGCCGCCTTCCCACTCGGCGCGCGCGTTGTCGGCGGGCACGCCCGCCGCGACGCGCTCGGCCACGTAGTCGTCCTTCCCGAGCCCGGCGGGGTTGAGCACTTTGAGGTTCGCGTCGTAGTAGTCCCCAGCAGCCTGCTGATTCGCAAACCTTACGGGTATTGGTTGCTCCGCCACCCATGCAGCCCTCAGTGCTGGATTGGTATCGCCATCCAGCATTCGGATCGGCATCACGATGTCGCCCACCTCGTCGGGCACACCCGAGTACGACCCGAGCACGTTGTTGAGCTGTTGGAGCGTGGCGACGCGCGAGGTCTTGTTGGTGTCGTGTCCCACCGACGTCATCCCATCCTGTCTGTGCACAAAGACCGCGTCCCCCTCGCGCACGGGCGTGATGGCGATCGCGCCACAAGACTTGGAAAACGCCGTCTGCACTCGGCTGTACACAATCCTCGCGTTTGTAGCCTTCCAAGGCCGCGCCGAGCTCGTGGGGATCGGGTTTTGCGCCCCAGGCACCGCCCCGTTTGGAAGGCCCATGGGCTGGCGCACGCCGCTCTGGTCAAAGGCGCGCACGTCGGTAGGTCGACGGCCTCCCGACAAAAGGTATCCCCTTAGCCCTTCCGTCAACTGTGATTCGCTCATGACGGCTGCCAACATGACTGCTCCAAACCCCCGTTTTGTGTGTACTAGTCTGTTCATAGATGGATGTTATTACCAGTAACAACGGTTAGCGCGGACGTTCCACGACCGAGCCAACAGATTCGACCGTGCGGCGCAAGCCGTCCAGCCCACTCGTGTCCGCTGGATCACGGTTTTTTACAACGCAGCGAATTCTCTCCGTGAGGGCTCGCGCCAGCCGCGTGTGCGAACTGGTAGGGGAGATAGGTGCACCTATCTCGTTCCACAGCGCACGCATGGCCGCGTCAAACTCCGCGTCGACTGCGGAGGCGTCTGGCCAGTCGGAGGCCAGCACGGCCGCCAGCTGGCGCACCTCGACGAGCTCGGCCTCTGGATCGGCGTCCACCGCGTCCAGAACGACCAAGGCCTGCATAACCGCGTTGCAGAGCGCCGGGTCGAGCCTCACGTCGAGGCACGCGCGCGGCGGCTGGCGCGTCACGCTGGTCTGAGACGTCCACGCGCCGTCCACCAGCCGCGTGGTCGTCTGCAGCGCCCTCGCGCTCACGTCGACGTTGAGCAGCCCAGTGACCGCCATGTTGCCCACGCACTCGGCCAAGCCTGCCAGGTTGGCCACGATGCGCTGCTGTGCGTCGGCCATCGCGCTCTCCGAGGTGCCCGAGACCTGCGATTCGACGGCGTGCAACGCGCGCCGCGCCTCGAGTGCGGCGGTGACAAAGCACGGCTGGTCGATCCGGCCCACCACCAACACACGACCCTTTGGCATCTTGGTTTTAGCGCGATTTCTACGCGACATGCCCACCAACAACACCAACAACGGCACAATATTGTATACAGGCTCGATCCATGGGCTTATCCAGAGCCGCTCATAGTAAAGGCTCAAACGCGCTTTCGGATCGGCTCCGCCATGAGGGCGTCCCACTCTTCTTTGCCCTCCTTGCGGCGCGGAAGCGTCTCGCAGACGTGGTGGCAGTTGGCGCAGCCGAGGTTGCAGCCGCCGCTGCCGGACGCTTCGACATGACACTCTATGGTATATACCAGAACACCAGAACAACACACAAGATCTGTTTAGCGGCGACTTTCCCTTGTTTCGCACACTCTCCTCCCTTCCCCAACCACCACCCCCGCCGTGGCCCCGGGGGGGGGGGCCCCCCGGGGACCCAACCCCCACCCCCGCCGTTCCACGGTTGGCGTCGCCAACCGTGGAACCGCCCGTGGCTCTCTTGCCCGGACCCGAGCTCATGCTCGATACACGGGCTTATCACATCACATGGTCAGATTCAGCGCCGGCATCCAGCCGCTTTTGACAGGGTTCGTTTCCGGGGCTGTTTCCGTGGGAACACCCGCCGCTTTCGTAAACTCGAGGCTTTGGCGGCGGCGTCGGAGCTCGTATCCATTGAGCCACTGTTGTTGCCTATCTGGCTCCCAGGTATCCCATCCCGGTGGAAGATCTTCCTTGCGAGGAGCAGCGGGTCTCGGTGCGTTCTTCACCGCTGACGGCGGAGGCGGAGGCGGAGGCGGAGGCGGAGGCGGAGGCGGAGGCGGAGGCGGAGGCGGAGGCGGAGGCGGAGGCGCTCCGCCGCCGCCACCCGACAATGGAGGTGGTGGTGGCGGCGGCGCTCCGCCGCCGCCACCCGGCAATGGAGGTGGTGGTGGCGGCGGCGCTCCGCCGCCGCCACCCGGCAACGGCGGAGGGGCTAGACCGCTCGGTAGGGCGGCGGCTGGCGCATTGGCAGCGGCCGCAATCGCCTTCTTGGAGCGCTTGATCTTTTCCTCCAAGTCCTTTAGCTGTTTGTTGAGGTCTTTGAGGTTTGCCTCTGTCGACTCCTTGAGTTTCAATACCTCGGCCCTGGTGAGATTACGCAGGTCGGTCGGTGCGACCAACCCTCGCTTTACTCGGGTCTCGATGATGAAGGCGTTCGTGTATCTAGTTACCCCGCCAGAGTTTGGATAACCAAGGAGGTTTTCCTTTATCTCGGTTAAGTCCTTGGTTGCGCTCACAATTCCCTTTTCCAAGCCTTTGATGGAGCGCCCCTGCATCTCCAGTTCGGCAAAGGAGAACACGTCGGATGCCGCTTTGACCACCGTTGGCTTTTCTACGACAGGTTCCGGTTCGTCCGTCGCCGCAGCCGAGCCCTCGACGTAGCCATCGAGCGTCATTGCCCATCGCGGCACCCCGGTAGTCTTGTAGACGACTTTGGGCAATGCCTGGACAAACGACTTCTTCAGCGTCTGCAGGTACGCGGGCATCGGCCTCAATTTTCTGGACCATGCGTCATCTTCCTCTGCAAACAGATGAATCACACTGCGAATCGTAGCGTCGCGCAGGATGTTGGCCATCGAGCTGAACCCAAGGGCTTCTACGGAGTTCAGCTTCCCGATCGACCCGGGTGTGGTCAGCAGGTCCAGCACGTCGCGACGCGTCTTGCTTGACTTGAATCGCTGCAGCTCGGTCGTGGGCACGACCCCTTCGTCTCCGGTATCCAGCGCCCTGCGTATCTCCCGCCAGACTACGGCCCAGTCCCCGAACGTCCTCTGGTTCAAAGCCCGTGTCTTCTCCGCTTTGATGAGCCGTTTCGCCTCCGCCTTTGCCGCCTTCTCTTTCTCTTCCTTTGCAGCTTCGATAGCCGACTTCTGTTTCTCTTCAATGACGATGCGCTGTTTCTGTGACGTGCGAGTCATATCGGGGTACTCGGCGTCGTCGTCCTCGTCCTGCTTTCGCGGCGTCCATCCGACCAACTTCGACGCAAGCATCTCGAATGCCTGCTGAACTTCAGTTAGGGTGAACACCGACATGTCCTTCCCATCAGGTCCTCTGCCGAGTAAGGCAACGGCATCCTCGCTGAACTCCGTGACCCCTTGGTAGATGAGGGTGAACACCTTGTACAGCATATCTATATCATCGTCGGCGAGCTTGGCCAATGCCAAAAACATTCCGGTCTTGTCGGACTTCTGCTCATCGTCGCTGCGCTTTGGCCTGGCACCCACGACTCCGTCGATGTAATCGCGCACTCTTTCCTTTGCATCGTCGAACAGAAGAAGCAGTGCTGCTTCTCCGTCGTCGCCGTCCTCATCGGCCGCCTTAAGCTGAGCCTTTAGAATATCGATCTCGCGTCGAAGCTTGGTGACCTCCTCCGGCGTCTCCTTTGCACCGCCTCCCGTGCCTCCAGTAGAGGGACCGGTGCTTCCGCCGCCTCCGCCGCTGCTGTCTCCGGCAGACGCCAGTAGAGACCGCAGACCTTCGGCCTCAAGGTTCATCGAATCACGCTCCGAGCCCAACCTTGATATGTCGGCACGAAGTCGGATGATCTCCGCATTGAGATCCGCATTTGTTACCTCGCTAAGCCGCCGGGCTTCCAGCGCGTCCCTGAGCTCGGACTCACGTTGCTTCAGCTGTGCTCGGAGCGCTAGCAAATTGTCCAAGAGCTCTAGCACACGCCGTGTCAAGCGTCCTATTTTGACCGCCTGTACGACCGAGCCCTTATTGGATCCACCTCCGCCGCCCCGCTCGGCCTCGCGCATTCTGTAAGTCCCCTCGGCCCACCCGTTGGGCACGGGCACGCCGCCGCGGTACCCCGTGGGGGCACCGAGGCGAAGCATCAGCGGCGGGAGCGACATGTTATGGTGCACCGTTCTTTTAACTCTAACAGTACCCGACACAATGGCGTCTTATTCAGCTACGATGGGCTTCTGATCGTCACCCATGAGCCTCACACACGTGTGCATCAGGCGGGGCAGCGACGCGCACACGAAGGTCAGGAACAGCGCAATGCCTACCGCGCTGTTCTCCCCGACGATGCCGCGACCGAGCGCGTAGGCCATTGGAGTGGCTACCAGGTCGGCCATCGACACACCGAGCACCATCGTCTGGAAGGCCCACGACATGCCTGCGGAGATGAGCAGCGTCTTGTAGGCGGGGCTCGAGACGAGGCGCCCGCGGACGTCCGCCTCGTATATTATGGCGTTGCAGCAGCAGGCAAAAAGGCAACGGTGCAGCGTCACCAGCGAGATCAGCAATCCGGTGAGCAGCCGCGCGGTGTTGTCGAACCGCGATATGGCCGAGAGCAGCAGTGGCGGCTCGGCGAACGCCATAAGCACCGCCGAGCTTGCGTCGGCGATGGCCATCGAGCCACCGAGGCGCGCCAGGGGGCCCTTTCCATCGCCGTTGTTGTCTATCAGTTCGATCAGGTGGGGCTCGACGACCCAGTACCGCACGATCCAATTGGCGAGTGACACGAGCGCTGCGACCGTCTCGAAGAGGCACACCCTCGCCTGGCCGTCGTGGGAGAGCGAGTCGAGTCGCCACAGCGCGACCGCAAATCGCGCGGACAGCGCCACGAACCCTAGGAACGCGTCCTCGACCACCGACGACGGCACCCCGCTAACCGAGAGGGGTACGCAGTTGGCGATCTGGATGCAGTGGCGATAGAGCCAGTGCGACGACGACGTGACGCGGTCGGACCGCACCCACATGACGGCTGCAGCGAGCATCATCAGCGCGAGCTTGACGATGGACAGCACGATGGCATCGTAAGAGTTGGCCAGACCCGTGAGCGAGCGTAGGGTGCGGTCCTCGGCAAACCAGAAGTAGGCCTTGCCGTCCATCGTGTAATGTGCACGGATGCCAAGCGTGGACACGCGTCTGAAGGGCAGCGACGGTGTTGCTCGGCACGTGGCGTAATTGTTGGAGCAGTCGATGTCGTACAGGTTGTAGGCTCTGGAGTAGCTGTCGAGCGTCGACGCGCAACCGGCGCCGAGCTCGACGATGTGCCTCCGGGTGCTGACGGCCTCCGGCTCGGTCTCGTACAGGTTGGTATCGGTTAGCGCGAGGTAGACCGCCTCGGCGCCCGATTCGTACGGAAACACGTCGACCATACGCAGCGTGTCGAGGCACTGTGAATCGTGGTACGCGCCGTGCAGCGCCGACGACGACAGAACCTCGAGCGATGCCACCGACGTAATGTTCGACTCGAGCTTGCCGTCGGACTCGCGGACGCGCGCCTCTAGCGCGCCGGTGGTATCGGCGAGTGTCACGTTGAGGTCCCGCGACACGCACAGATGCGTGTTGGTCAGGTAGTACCTGTAGCCCCTGGCGGCAAACATCTCGCCGGCGAGCCCCAGGCGATACTTGGCGACGTCGTAGCGAGCCTCCTCCACCAGCGGGCTGGTGTAGTCAAACGCCAGCAGCGTGTTGGCGAGATGGGCGTTGGGGTCGCCTTGCGTCGCCAGCAACACGTCGTAGCACGTCGCGTTCTGAGGCTCGCAGCTGAAGGTCTTGCTCTCGACGACCCTCGAGTTGAAAATGCGCACCGACTTGTCGGCGTCGCCCACCACCTTGTCGAGCCTCAGCAACACCATCACGCGCCGCGTCGGTGCGCCCATGGCGTACTCGACGGCGGTGTGGTCCGCCTTGCGCACAACGCGATAACACGACGAATCCGAGGGGACGTCCTCCCCCGCCGCCGTGGCACGCGCGAGCGGGGGTGTAAATAGGCAAACGAATCCCGTGGCGATAAAAAGTAAGTATGCCAAAACAAAAACCGTTGCTGGATAGAGTCCCAGTCGTCCCTGCGGTCTAGGGGCACACTCGGGCTGTGCCGGTCCCACGTTCACCAGTCCAATGCCTTGGTACGCCTTCCTGTGCCTAAGCAAGGCTCCATTCGTACCGTTCCACGGCTGCATCCCACACCGCTCACACTCTTACAAAACCATTGCCCACCCTAATTCACAACGCGGATGCCCTTAGGCCCGTGGCTCCGAGGAAAGCTCGAGGGAGAGCTTGTAGGACTTGGCCCAATCGGGGATCAGGATCTTCTGGACGGTGGCCGTACCGGGCTCGCGGCTCTTGCACACCCACTCGAGGGTGCGGTTCATGTCCTCGCCGGGGTGCGGAGTCTCGTCGCGGCCGCCACGGAGCTGCAGCAGCATCTGGACAGACGTCTCGGCCTCGCGGTCCTGCGGCGGTGCCGGGCGGAGCCCGCCGCCCGGCACCTTGTCGATCGTCTCGTCGGCCTTCTTCTGGATGATGATGGCAAGATGCTCAGCAAGGCCGAGCGGGCCATAGACGGGCTCGGGTTCGCCGACCATCTCGGACTTGCGCGTGGTGAGCGGAACCGGCGCCGGCGCCGGCGCCGGAGCTGGGGCCGGTGCCGACTCCGGCGCCGAGGTGTCCACCTTCCCCGGTTTGACCTGCTTTGCTTTGTCGAAAGGGTTACCACCCGTCTTCGGTGCAGGAGGCTTTGCTGCCTTCACCTGTACCTTGGTGGCGTGGGAAGCGGCCACGTAAGGCTTCTTCGGAGCCGGCGGCGGCACCGCCTTTTTGCCGTCGGCCTTGGTGGGAGGGGTGGCCACCGGCTCTGGCGCCGGCTCTGGCGCCGGCTCCGGCGCCGGCTCCGGCGCCGGCTCCGGCGCCGGCTCCGGGGCGGGTGCCGGGGCACCGCCCTTCTTGGGGGCAGCCGGCTGGTTTTCCTTGTCGGACACCGGTGCCTGCGCACGCTTTGCGCCGACGCCCGCCGGCTTGACGGCGATCGACTTCGGCGGCGTGGGGGACAGATCCCAGTTGTTCACTTTCGCGGACGGCACGAGCACCTTGTCGTTGTTGTTGGTTGGCTGATACTTGAGCACGAGCGACGACTCGCACAGAGTGTCGTCCTTGCCCATCTGCTGGAGCAGATCCTTAACGACGCCCTTGGGGATGTGGCGCAGGATGTCGCCGTCGCCGCCGTCCGTGCGATTCTCGACTGTGATGCGAAGGTACCACACGTTGTGCAAGCCTGCATCGTCCTCCTTGAGCTTGCCCTCGAGCACCACCACCGAGGCCGGGTCGATCTCTTCGGCCTTGGGCCACTTGGTCGACGCGCTGTTCGACGACGCCATCTCCCCAAGAATCTCGGGCGTCGCGACCACGTGAGGCCGGTGGTAGTCGCGCACTTTGGCCGCGTTTGGCACCATGTAGTATTGGCGGTTGTACTCCACGAAGCACTCCGAGTTGCCCATGTCCTCGTCGTCCTCGTCGTCCTCGTCGTCCTCGTCGTCCTCGTCTTCCTCCTCTTGGGCGTCGTAATCCACAGCGTCTGGCGCCTCCATCGCGTCCTCGTCGTCGCCTTCACCGCATTCGCCCCCTTCGACCGAATCTACGTCCTCATCATCGAGGTCCGCGCCCGATCCCGCCAGTTCATCTTCGGCGTCCATCTCCTGCCACGAAGGGAGTAGTCGATGCTAGGAGCGTATGCACTTTTGGAGTTAGGGTTAGGGTAGCCAGAGACAACCCAAGGTAGCGGTGTACGTTCCAAAAGTCACGGGTTCTGACGTGTCTACATGGCCGCACGCTCACCTGGTCGTTGCAGTCCGCCTGGTCCGGCTCCGACAGGGACCCTCCCCGATCCGAGGGTGCCCATTGTGGACTCCCGCGCGGTGAGTCTCCCTCGCCCATTGTGATGTGACACGGACTGGACCCTGGCGGGGTGGTCGTTGTTAGCAAACTGTGCGCTATCCGCCGTTTGACACCTGTCGTGATACCAAATAACTCTTGAGTCCCAGGCAAACAACTGTGTAGCTGTTAACCTGCTCGACACGAGCGCGCTCGGCAATCTCCAGGAACGCCCTGCGATTTTCCTGGGAAATTCCTAGGGCAATCGCGCGTGGCTCCGCTGGGACGATGCCACCTGCGCACAAACGTACCAGGTCCGATGGCGGCACGATAACGGGAAACTGCATGCAGCGAGTCGTCGACGCAACGGCAGACACGGCAGACACGGCGGGACAGCAGGGGGAGTGCCCTATCTGCATGCACGAATTCGGTTCTGGGCCGCGTACCGTAGTCCGTCCGTTCCACTGCACCGGCGGGCAGGCCCACGGAATTTGCCGCGCGTGCGACTCCACCCTCTGGCGTAGGATCGACGACAGGTGCCCCGTGTGCCGCGCGCCGCGCGACGTCGCCGCCGCCGCCGCTCGACACGGCGCCCGTGAGGACGGCGTGCCGGTGCATATGCGGAGCAACGAAGGGGATTTTGGCGCTGCACAGATTTCAACCATGTTCTTTCCCGTTGAGGCACCCTACTCCATGGTTAGCGGCCCGAGCTTCAGCATACTGCGCCCCCATGACGCCGCGGATGTCGAGTCGGCCAACGTGTTAGCGCAGCTCGTCAGGACGTTGGCAACGCAGGAGGCCATACGCGTAGCGCCGTTCATGGCCAGCATCGAGGGCAACGACGAGCCAAGAGACAGCCGCGTGATTCCCGACGCGATTGTGGCCTTGCTGGCGGCAGTGCATGGCGATCGACGCACGGCCGACGCCCTGCGGGGGCTTGGCGACGTCACTACCATGCCGCTAAGCGAATTTGTGAGCCGGGTCCGTGGTGAGCGAGGTAGCGCACCCCGCCAGGGTCCTTCGATCGTATCGTCCGTGTCATTTGAGCCATGGCCTCGACGCCGGAGGGTGTGACTCATGGCTTCTGCCTCAACAATTCGATTCTGGCGTACGGGATGCTGCATTCCACAAAAAACCCCAAATGGATTGAAAACCGGCAGGTGGCATTCGCCCCTGGATTTTATGCCATCAGCCTTACACAGACCGCGCACGCGGGCGTGACCGAAGAGCTGGCGTATCGACGGTCCGAGCCAAGCTTTCCCTCGACGTTCGCCTTTCGTAAGGGCGTGGTCCTTGGGCTCGCCAAGGTGGGGTACGCGCTGCCGCACGATAAGTGCAAGCACGATTCGTGGGCCGTGTCAGACTACAAGGTGTGCAATATCGTGACCGAGGTGTTGCCCTTTCCGCTACTCCACACGGGGCCAGAGGTGCGCGGCAATTTTGGTACTTTCCCGCTCAGCAAGGAGGCCCAGACAGCGCTAGCCATACACGTGAAGAAGTACAGGTCCAGCCTGCGCCGGACCCATGCCGAAGAGCAGCTGCCGCCCTCGCCCGGCGCGCTCGAAGCGGCTCGCGCCGCTTTTAAGCAGGCCAAAGGCAAAATCAAAGAAAAGGCGTCGAACGGCAAGCAAGTGTCCAAGGTCAAGAAGGCCAAACCACAAGCCAGCAAGGCTGCCAAGCGATCGAAAAAGGAGGTGAGCCAGTCGGACAAGGAGCTCAATGTGGTGAGACAATGTGCGTCGTCTGCCACGATCGCAAGCCAAGCACGCAGTTCGCCACCTCGCTCCCCGAGTGTGCCTGTGAAGAAGAATATCCTCGACTTCTTCAGCAAGCTGCCCAATAAGTGAGCAGCCGTGGCGAGGTACGCTAATCTCCACCGTCTTCCCAGTGAGGATCGTGCGCGAGTGACGTAATGTCCCATCGAGTCAGGGGACGGTGGCTGCTAGGTTTTACATCCAGGAAAATGGTGAACTTGAATTCACCAGTGTAGTTCTGAGCGCAGTAATGGGTCAGTGAGTAGTCGTTTGCTGGGAATAGCAAGACCTCCTTTTCGTTGTCGTAGCAGTACCAGTCGCTGTCCATGTCGTTGGCCATGTCAAACCCGATGGATTTTTCTTGCACGGCCAGCTCAAAGAGGAACGAATCGTGTGCCGCGAGCCACCCCCCAAACTCCCTGGCGACATCAACGTCCACGGAAGTGGCGACGAATTCGTCCGCAAACCTCTTCCACACCGAAAGAGCTTCAACCTCCTTCGCCTTGCGAGACTCCGCTTCCGACAAGAACCGAGGGATGATCCATCCGTAAAGAGTTCGACTCGAAGTCGACACCCTTGCTCCTGCCAGCTCTTGTCGGATGGTTCCATGTCTTTCACGTCTTTCACGACCGAGATCTGGTGGGTGCTCACGTTCATTATTCCCATACTCGAAAACAGCTGCTCGTTGAGGTAGTCCAACGGGGCAAACAGGCACACCATTGACTCAATGCGACCATTCGCCTTGTTGTCGTCAAACTGCTTCGTGTCGTAGTCTCTGTAACTGATGTAGTTGTTGATGTGCTCGTCGAACGTGGTATTCCAGCCGATCACAGCTGCCCCCTTTTGGTGCTCGCTGTTGGATCGTAGAATGCGATCGACACCGCTCAACAGACGGGTGTGCCTTTGCACAACGTTGGGGACGGCTAACCTGGACAGGTCGGGTAGCATGTCCTTGTTTCCACCATGCATTCCTTATGAAACCACAGATGCAACCCCTTTATTACACACACACACGTTCCTACCATATTTAACTCCCCGATCCTTGCACGGGTGGCACGGAGCGCATGTCCCACGTCATGGAGACGCTGACCGTCGAGCTCGGCGACGCGCTGCCCTACGTCTACTGGCTGCGCTACAACCCGAGCGCGTGGCGCGTCGACGGCGACCTGCAAAAGGTGCCCAAGGCCGAGCGCGAGGCGCGGCTTACGCGCTGGCTGAACAATTTTGAGGCGACACAGCCCTTAGAAATTGGGTACGCATTCTACGACTCTAACGAGGGCGAGCTCGAGGAGTACCACCCGCAGTACGCCGAGGTGGCGTCCGACCTCGCTGGGCTAGAGTAGCATGTACTCACACGGAAGCCGGCGCCGACGCTGCGTCCGCTGCCACGAGCCGCGCTTTGACCTCCTTTGCCCGTACCAAGGCCGGTTCGTACGCGTCGAAGCGCCCTCCGTAGTGTCTAACGCCCCGGTGATATACCTCAACGTCGTACCTGACCCGAAGCCCTTCGTTCTTCTTGTGCACTCCGTGCGTCATCACGCGCGTCGACTTGGCCCTCGATTTGCGTCCGGCTTTTGGCTCTCGCGACGCCCTTGCCAAGTCCCGACATGCAATCGCTTCTTCCACCGTGTCAAAGCGATTATGGTACGTGTTGAGCCCGCCGATGCTCACCCTCACCTCCCATCTGCCGTCCTTTCCTTTTGTTACGCCGCGTCTGTCCGTGTCACACGGCAAGGACCCTGGCGGGGTCCCCGAGCTGTCGGCCATCCGAGCGTTCGCTTATCAATCGAAGTCCTCGATCGTATCCTCGGCGGTACCGGATAGCGGACCGTCTCTCTCCTCCACGTCGTCCGCCTGGCCGGCGCCACCGCCGGCCGTCCGCTCCTCCAGCTCGTCGGCGTCGTCGTCCACGGAGTATGTTTCGTCCCATACGAGGTCTGGCACGCCGTCCAGGAATAGCGTGGCCTGGTTGTACGACTCCACAAAGTCCTCATTACCTAGGTTCTTTTTTCGAACGCGAGGATCCAGTCGGAGACCTCACACATCTGATTACTTTTTGGGAAGCTTTTTGCGATTGGTGGAATCTCTCTTGCTGGACGCAGAGGAAGAAGCACCACCACCGGTCGAGCGCTCTACAGGCTCGATGGCGGCGCCCTGGCGCCATGGCACCCGTTCGCACAGGTGGACACTGAAGGTCTCCACGCCGGTGTTCTTGTCCACCGACTTGACCACGTCGACCCACGCAGGGTCGGCGCCACACGCACGGCATCGCTTGCCCACGCTCTGCGGCTCCGTCACCTGCACGGCCTTGGCGTAGGTGTCCGCGCAGTGCAGGCAGCGGCGCGCATGGCAGCCGGTGCACTCGCCGTACCGGTTGGCGATCATCGTGCCCTGGAGCACGTGGACGGGCGTCTCGCAGTCGCAGCACGCATTGGACTGGGTGGGCGCCACGATGTACGCGCCGCATCGGTGCTTGAAGTGGATGACCGGCCCCGCGATGAGGTACTCCTCCAGCTCCGCGATTCCCGTTGCCAGCGCGCCAACGTTGACCTGGGTGAGCAGCGTCTTGGCCAAGACGTCCTCGATGGTATCGGCCTCTGCACCGCCGTCGGGAGGCATGGCTCCGACGCGGCGCGCGATGTCGCCCACCACGCTGGGAAGCATCAGAGTCCCAACAATCGTCTTGATGCGCTCGACCTGCTCTGCAGCCGGAACGTCAGTGTTGGGCGGCGATATGAGGGTGCTCTCGAACGTGCCAGTGCGTAGCCACTCCTCCACTGCCCGCATGGTCTGCACCAGCTCGGTGCGTCGCTTCCCGATCGAGCTGATCGCGATGGTCGACTGGTCCATCCCCTCCGCACCGCAGTTGCCACGGCGCGGATCCGCCAAGTACCTGAGGCGAGCGATCTCGAGGCCGTCCTCCATTCGCCACGCATGTCCGTACTGGTTCTTGGACTGAACGCCACACGACGAGCCCAGTCCAAAGGTGCTGGTGATCAGCCGCTGACCCACGCGCTGATAGAAGACCTTCTGATCCTGGTAAACGCGAGTCGACAAAACACGACAAAAGTGAGCGAATCTGGATTGGGGTGTGAGCAGTGGTTGGCAGTTTGGGTGGGTTCGAGTGAACCGTTCATACCTCGAGCACATAGAGCGGCACGCTCTTGCTGGGAATCCTGTACTCCGCCAGCCCGGCCTCGGCCGCCTTTATGGAGGCTCGGACAACCACGTCGATCGCCCAGTGGTTGCCATGCTCCATGAGCGTCAGCGGGGCGTGCGTCGTTGTCTCGAACAGCATGCGCAGCTGGTCGTTGGCGGCGAGGTCGGCGTGGCTGGGACGGGGCAGGCCGTAGTGGTCCCAGTGCATTGCCATACGCACCGCCATCGCGATGACGAGCGGCATGCCGCTGGGCAGAAAGAAGTTGTCGGGACGCGCACCGGTGAAAAACGGGTTCGCCGCCATCGCGATAAACCCCTCGGCCGAGAGCAGCTCGACGATGCTGGCCGCGGAGAGGATGGCCGCGTTGCCCGCGGCCGTGCCCGGCGTGTCGCTCAGGATCTCTTGGCGGAAGTTGGCGCAGTCCTGCGCCCACTTCTTCTGGCTGATGGGCGTCGCCGCGCGCGTCACCATGGGCGTGATGTGCATGTCGTTCACCTGGTAGAAGTGCATAGCCGGGTTCGAGAGGGGAGTGTGCGTGTGCAGTTATGGGCAGTTATGGGCCGTTTGGGCGGGTTCGAGTGAACCGTTCATACCTCGCCGGCGATGGTGAGGATCGACGAGCCGGACGTCGCCGAGCACGCACCGGCGTGGTCCGACGACCGCTCCAGATTCTTGCGGTCTGCCCTATGCACCGAGTACGTGGTCGAGCGCACTGCCTGGTAGCCGGCGTGGTCGCACGCCATGCCGTTGGTGGGATGCAATGACGTGCGGTCCTGACCGCCCAAACCCGGGTTGTGCCGCTTGAAGAAGGCGGCCATCAGGATGTGCAAGCCCTTGCATCCAACGATCGACCCGGCCGTCGGCTCCGGCGTGAACCCTTGCTCCGCCACCGACTCTGGACGGAACAGCACGGCGCTGGACACGTGGCACTGCCCAGTGCTGCTCGTGGTGCGCGTGGCGAAAAACACGATGCGACTTCCGGGGCTGCTCACTAGGTCCTTGGGACTGAAGCGCATCTGGAACAGGTCCTGCGACGGCAGCACCATGTGTCGACCCCAGTACCCGTCGTCGAACGTGCCGCCGGTGCGAGGCCCGACCTGCACCTCGCCGACAAACGCCTCGTACCGCTGCAGTATCAGCGAGTAAAGGTGCTCCAGTCCGCGTAACGCAAAGTCGGGGACGTCGTCGAGCGTCCCGATGTTGCAGTTGCGCTTGTCCGTGTCACCTCGAAGACACTGGCCGGGGGGCCCTCCGGCCAGTCGACCCATGCCCACAGACTCGGCGAACTGAGCCAGGGTCGTGTCACGCACTTCGTCCAGTCGCACGTGCTGTACCGGCTGCAGCGGCTGCAGCGGCAGCAGCGGCAGCATGCTCCGCGCACGGTGGCGGTACGGCGTCGTACCGCATCGAGGGCGTGCCGCGCCCTCGGCATGTCTAGCGACCAACTCGGCCAATCACTACGCACGCTGCGCCGCCCCGTTTCTCCTTGGAGCGACCTCCCTCAAATGGTGGGAGAATATATCGCCAATTGGAATCTTTGATAGAAAGTGATTTGGTGAACTGCCATATATGGAAGGTGGAGAATTTGAACGCCAAATGGCTTTGGTGGTGGAATATTCAAGGAACGATCTTGGAGAATGTTCAAAAGTGCCAAATTTGAAAGAAACGGTGCTTTCGTCGGTGGCAATGACGTACGACCCCCCCCCCTAAGAGGCATCGACCACCCTCAAATGGTGGGAGAATAT
>Ga0302123_10001684_pt1 | contig 15508 bp, 11 predicted proteins | sample CB21_321_MG_FD_203109 | JGI IMG/M metagenome (GOLD analysis project Ga0302123, IMG submission 203109) | Marine microbial communities from Western Arctic Ocean, Canada - CB21_32.1 | ecosystem: Environmental > Aquatic > Marine > Oceanic | place: Canada: Western Arctic Ocean | collected 2017-09-28 | reverse complement strand
GCGTCCGTACAGACGAACGCCGGAGGTTGGGGTATCCGCATCGCTGGACAGTCTCCCTCCCAGTCGCAGCAGCAAATGGACGGCGTAGCCAATGACGGCGTCCTCAACCTTGTCAATAACATGAACGACTTTGAAGAGCTGCAAGTCGTTACGTCGAACCAATCCGCGGAGTACTCAAGGGCCGTCGGGCTCACGATGACGGGCAAGAGCGGAACCAATCGGTTTCACGGACGGTTCTACTATGACCACCAAAACTCAGCCTTCAATGCGCGAGATTTCTTCGAGCAGAAGAAGACGCCCTTTAAGCAGCATCGCGGCGGCTTGAATATCAGCGGACCAATCATCAAGAACAAGACGTTCTTCTTCTTCGGATACAGCATGATCCGTATTCCGGCGGGAAGTTTCTTCACTGGGAACGTCGCGCCGACGGCCTTCCGATCCGGCGATTTTTCCGCGTCGTCGAACACCGTCCTCGATCCGACGAACGGCTTGGCCTTTGCGAACAACCAAGTCCCGACGAACCGCTTCAGCAGCGTCTCGCAAAGGGTCCAGAGTGCCTACATGCCCACGCCAAACCGGGGCGCCGCCGGGGCTCAGGTGAACAATCTTGAATTTGTCCACCCCTATCCAAGCGACATTCTGAAGTGGGATTCCATCACGCCTCGCATCGACCACCGCTTTGGTGACAAGAATCAGCTCTACGTAAGATTCATCAATCGGATCACTCCGTACATTCTCGCCCGCAACATGCCCTGGGCTACATGGACTCGGGAGCGCGACCACCATTCGGTCGTGGTCGCGGACACTCACATCTTTTCGCCGAACCTGATTAACGAATTTCGGTGGGGGTGGATCAAGGACTACGTTGAGGATGGTACCGAGATTGACGGCGTCCAGCCCGTCTTCGGTGACCAAGTTGTGGAAGAGATTGGTCTCCAAGGCGTGAACCCCCGGGGCCTCAGCGCCATGGGATTCCCGCGGATGGACATTACTGGTATGGCCTCAATGAGCGTGCGTCCCGGCGGAGTCGTCCAGGACGAGAGGCACTTCCAGTACTCGAATTCCACGACATGGACGAAGGGACGGCACGTGGTGAAGTTCGGTCCGCAACTGCGGACTTTCCGCGATTTCGATTCCCAGGTGTTCGAGGGAACATACGGCGATTTCCGCTTCGACGGCCGTCTCAGTGGGGAACCCTACGCCGATTTTCTCCTCGGGCTTCCCGGCAGCAGTTCGCGGCTAGACCCATTCACGAGTCGCACCCGCAACGCCTACGAGTTCGGGCTGTTTCTGACCGACACGTTTAAGGTGAGCCAGAAACTCACCCTGGACTGGGGCGTTCGTTGGGACTACTTCGGAGCGACGACGTTCGACGACGGGCTGCAGTATAACTGGGACCCCACGAGCGGTAGCGTGGTTGTCCCTCAGGCCGCGCTTAGCAGCGTCAGCCCGCTGTATCCCGACACGATCACCGTGGCGACCGGGAAAGTTGTCCCATCGCCGCGGAAAGGGAACGTCCGGCCACGCATCGGAATCGCCTATCGGTTTACGAATGAGTTCGTGATTCGTGGTGGCTACGGGCAGTACAGCGAAGGCCTGGGCCGCTACCATCGAGCGCTATCGACCGGGCCGTTCCAGATCAGGGAAACCTACTTCAATTCGGTCACCAACGGTGTTCCTCTCTTTGCATTTCCGAATCCTTTCCCCGGTCTCGACAACGCCAGCGTTCCGTCGCAGAGCATCGAAGGGTATCCGCTCAATACCGAAAACGGCTTGATCCATCAGTTCAACGTCAGCATCGAAAAGCAGATCGGTGAACTTGGATTCCGATTGTCGTATATCGGATCTCGGAATCGGAACATGAACTACCGGCTCAATATCAATGACCCGCAGGCGAGTTCGACGCCATTTAGCGCGAGTCGGAGGCCCTTCCCGCAGTTCGTGAACACCAACTTCTGGCGCAACGACGGTGCGAATAACTATGACGCGTTGCAGTTCCATGCGAACCATAGGATGGGCGCTTTTCAGTTCGACGCGCACTATACGCTTTCGAGCAGTATGTCGAATTTCCTGAACCTGCAGAACCCCTATGCAGCGTTGTCCTGGAACCGTGAGGCATTCAACTCACGGCACCGTGGAGTCATCAACGCCACGTGGGACGTCCCGATTGGTCGCGGTAAGAAAGTCCTTTCTTCCGCTCCCAGCGCTGTGGATGCGGTTCTGGGAGGCTGGCAACTCGGCTGGATTTCCTACCTGCAGAGCGGACAGTATTTCTCGCCTAGCTTTAGTGGCGCTGATCCTTCCAATACGAACTCCTTTGGAGGGCTGCCTGACCGCATCGGCGACGGGAATCTTGATCCCGGAAACCGAGAGATTACGCGGTGGTTTGACGCGTCGGCCTTCGTCGCTCCTCCTTCAGGGAGGTTTGGTAACTCGGGCGTGAATATTCTTGAAGGTCCGGGCTGGAACCTGCACCATCTCAGCCTGATCAAGAAGTTCAACGTCACCGAGCGTGTTGGACTCGTGTTCCAGGGAATGATGCAGAATCTTTTCAATCATCCCCACTTCAGGTTCCCGAACAGCAACATCACCCAGGCGTCGCAGGTCGCTCAGGTGACCCGTACGCGGTCAAGCCGCGAGAAGGACGCCAAACGCGAGATTATGCTTCGTATTCGACTTGAATTCTGACCCCTAGCCCTAGGGCAGCCGGTTTCAGCCGGCTGCCGTGAGATGACCCCTTCTTCGAGGGCGGGCCGCTTCTTCCTCTGCGGCTCGCCCTTTCTTTTTGAAGCGGGCTAATATGCACCAGAGGAGGTCGTCCCGTGAATCGAAGAGACCTACTACGGACTGTTCTCAGTCTTCCCTTTGCCGGCTCCGCTTTTGTGTTGCCGGTTCCGGCCGCGACATCAAGTAGCCTACTGAAGGCCGGCTTCGCGGAGGATGACATTACTCCGGAAGTCGGCATGGAGCAGCCGGGCGGGTACGGCAAGTCGTACCACGAAGCCATCCACGATCCCTGCAAAGTTCGTGTTGCGGTTTTCGATGATGGCTCGCAGGTTTCAGCCCTGGTGGGGCTCGATGCGCTCCTGGTGCCTCGGCATGTTGTTATGCGCGCGCGAGCCGAGATCCAACGCCGCTGTGGCATTCCCGGCCACGCCGTCATGATCGGCGCTTCGCACTCTCACTCTTCGGGCCCGATCGGGATGATCAACAAGGGCGACTACGATCACGCGTCGGAGTTTGTGCAGAAACTGGCATATGAAAATTCGACGCTTGACAACTCCGAGTACTCTCGGATGGTCGAGCGGAAGATTGTGGACGGCGTTTGCCGGGCTTTCGAGCAGCGCGCACCCATGGCGTGTAGCATCGGCGCCGGCCACGAAGACAAGGTCGCTTTCAACCGCCGCCTTCGGATGCGTAACGGGCTTACGTACTCGCATCCGGGACAAGGCAACCCGGACATTATCGAATACGCCGGACCCACCGACCCGATCGTTACCGTTCTGGGCTCCTGGGACGAGAAGGGCAAGCTTCAGGGTTGCGTCGTCAATTATTCCTGCCACGCGACGACGAACCCCGGCGGCATCTCCGCCAACTGGATCTACTATCTCGAAACGACCATTCGCGGTGTGATGGGCCCCGACGTGACGGTCGTTTTCCTGCAAGGGTTCTGCGGCGATGTGACGCAGGTCGATAACCTGAGCGCCTCCCAGCGGAACAAAGGTGAGGAGGAAGCGAAGCTTGTCGGCGGCCGTGTCGGAGCCGAAGCTGTGAAGGTCTTGCTCTCATCTCACGCGGGTGGAATGGCTCCGGTTGTTGCGAAGTCCGAGATGATCCGCATCCCACGTCGAAAGCCGGACCCGCGGCGGGTGCGCGAAAGCTTGGAGTTGGTGAAGCAAGATCCCGAAACGGTGGGCATGACGAAGTGGACCTTCGCGAAGGAAATCGTCATGCTCGACGCCTTGATCCAGAAAACGCCTGAGCTGGATGTCGAGATTCAGGCGATCCAAGTCGGTCCGGCGGTCTTTCTTTCGACACCCGGTGAGATGTTCGTCGACTTCGGGCTTCGCTTGCGCAAGGGCAGCGGCTTTCCCTACACGATTCCAGTCGAACTCGCGAACGGCGTGGCGGGCTATGTGCCGACCGAGGAAGCGCTGGGGCCTCATGGCGGCGGGTACGAGACGCGCCTTACCAGCTACAGCAACCTTGTGCCCTCGGCCGGCCGGCAGATGGTCGAGACCGGGGTCAAGTTGGCAATGGGACTTAGACCGGTAGCGGCGCCACAACCACCGAAGGTCGCGCCGTTCAGCAAAGATGGTGACGGCATCGGTCCGAAGCCGTGGTCGTACGGCAATGTTCCGCCTGAACTGAAGTAGATATGGCGTCCTACGGACGCCCCGAGCCGCAGTGCTCGAACGAGGTTAGTCGTATGCAAGTAGTCTTATTCAAACGCAAGGTTGTCCTTCTTGTAGCGCTAGCGGCGGTACTCGTCGGTACGGTTGCGCAAGCCGCTGAACTACGCGCCGGGCGGGCCGCGGTCGATATTACTCCGAGCAAAGGGATGCCGATGGCCGGCTACTATCATGTGCGCCTCAACGAGGGCACCCATGACGAACTGCAGTCGAAGGCGATCGTTTTCGAATATGGAAGCGAGCGGGCAGCCCTGGTGGCCCTTGACCTGGTTTCGATTCCGAAGCGATTTGTCGTCGAGGCGCGTCGGCTGATTGAAGCTCGCAACGGCATCCCGGCCTCGCACGTGATGATCAGCGCCACTCATTCCCACACCGGGCCCAGTATGGGATCGCGCCTCCAGAGAGCTGACAACAAGGCCGCGAAGATCGCGGCGGACTATCACAAGGCCTTACCCGGACTGATCGCCGAGAGCGTAGAGCAGGCCGTCGCGGACTTGCAGCCGGCTACAGTGTCCGCCGCGGTTGGTCACGAGGACTCGATCAGCTTCATCCGCCGTTTTCGCATGGAGGACGGCAGCACCGGCTGGAATCCCGGCAAGCTCAATCCCAATATCATCGAACCGCTCGGCGAGATTGACCCGGCTGTCCCGGTGGTCTATTTCGAAACACCGGACCAGAAACCTCTTGCGACGTACGTGAACTTCGCCAACCACCTCGACACCGTCGGCGGGATGGAGTTCTCAGCAGATTACCCCTACACCGTGGCCAAGATGCTTGCGGAGGTCAGGGGTCCCGAGATGGTCACGGCCTTCACGATTGGTACTGCTGGGAATATCAACCACCTCGACGTAAAAAGCGGCACGCCGCAGAAGGGGCATGGGGAGGCGGCTCGCATCGGGACGATCTTGGCGGGAGAAGTGCTTCGGACGTTTCGGAAACTTGAAATGGCCGAGCCGGGCGCGGTCCAAGGCTCACGCCGGATTGTGCCTCTCAAGACCCCCACCGTCACGTCCGAGGATGTGACCTGGGCGCAGGGCGTTGTTGACCGCTACGGCAAGCCCGGCGCCTCGCCATTCTACGACCAGGTCAAGGCCTTCAAGTTTCTTGAATTGAAAGAACACAACGGCAAGCCGATTGATGCGGAAGTGCAGGTCATCACGATCGGCGATGAGATCGCGTGGGTCGCGCTGCCGGGCGAGATCTTCGTTGAGCTCGGTCAAGCGATCAAGCTGGCATCGCCGTACCCGATCACGATCATCGCTGAACTGGCGAACGGCTCGATCGGCTACGTGCCCGATCGCCGTGCATATCCGCAGGGCGCCTATGAGGTAATCAGCGCTCGTGTCGCCGAGGGAAGCGGCGAGAAGATGGCCGAGGCGGCCATCGACATGCTTATCGAGCATCACAAGACTGTGACGGGAGACCATCCCGGAAGCTGGAAACGGTAGCCAACCATGGCGAACACATGCGATCGACGAAGCTTCCTGCAGCTCGGGGCTGGCTTAGGTGCGGGCTTGGCGGCGGCCTCGGCTAGCGCATACGCCGCCGCGCCAGCCGCCCTGCCACCGGTCGATCCGGTTCGCATCGGCTTTGTCGGCGTCGGGCATAAGGGCTCGAATCACGTAAAGCATCTGCTGCGGATGGAGGGTGTCGAACTCCGCGCCGTTTGCGACATCAATGAAGAAGCCGCCCTGAAGGCGCAGTTCGAGACGGAGAAAGTGGGCAAGCCCAGGCCGACATCCTACACGCGCGGCGACACCGATTTCAAGCGGATGTGCGAAACCGAGGATCTCGACCTCGTGTTCACGGCTACTCCCTGGGAATGGCACGTGCCGGTTTGTATCGCGGCCATGGAGAACGGCAAGCACGTCGCCACCGAAGTCCCCGCGGCTATCGAGATGGAACAGTGCTGGCAACTGGTGGAAACTTCGGAGAAGACCGGCCGCTACTGCGTGATGCTCGAGAACGTCAACTACATGGAACCGGAGATGATGATCCTCAACATGGTTCGCAAAAGCCTGTTGGGCGAGGTGCTTCATGGCGAGGCCGGTTACATGCACGACACTCGTCAGCTCAAGATGAATGACTTTGGCGATGGGCTCTGGCTCGGCAACCATCATGCGATGCGCAACGGGAACCTTTACCCGACGCACGGGCTGGGGCCGATGGCGTGGTACATGGATATCAACCGCGGCGACCGCTTTGACTACCTTGTCTCGATGAGTACCAAAGCGCGGGGTCTCGATCTCTATGCCGAAGAACATCTCCCCCCGGAGCACCCCAAACGGCAGCGCAGATACATCAACGGCGACGTCAACGCGAGTTTGATTCGCACCGTCAACGGCCGGACGATCATCCTGAAACATGACACTGATCTGCCCCGGCCCTACAGCCGCACGAACCTTGTGCAAGGGACACGAGGCATTGTTCGAGGCTATCCCGACCTGAGACTCCATCTGGAAGCCGAACACGAGAAGAACCACTGGGAGCCCGGTGAGGCCTATCTCACCAAGTATGAGCATCCTCTCTGGAAGGATTCTCGAGAGCGGGCAAAGAGCATGTCGTCTTTGATCGCAAACGACAAATACTGCCTCGCCAACGAACTGCGCAACGGTGAATACCTTGAGGACTATCGCCTTGTCGAGGCGATCCGCAAAGGCGTGAAGCCTGACTTCGATGTCTACGATGCAGCGTCGTGGAGTGCTGTGACGGTCTTGAGTGAATGGTCAGTCGCAAACCGCAGCCGTCCGGTTGATTTCCCCGACTTCACTCGCGGGAAGTGGCAGACGAATCCACCCGTTAGCATCATGGGTGTCTAGGCTTCACCTCGCACTTGCAAGTAGCGAGACCAGGAAACAAGCTACCGTGCCAACGAACCGACTTTTCGCTCTAGCTCTTCTCCTGTGCGCCTCACTTCTGGTGGTTAGCTGTGGCGAAGATGGCCCGCCGTACTCTCCCGAAGAAGCCCGTGCCTTGATCGAGGTGCCTGAAGGCTTCCGCGTCGAGATCGCAGCCGCTGATCCGGATATCGTTGATCCGGTCGCGATGACCTTCGACGAGCAAGGCCGGATGTACGTGGTCGAGATGAGGGACTATCCCCTCGATTTGGAACCGCAGGGACAGGTCACGAGGCTCGAAGACTCCGACGGCGACGGTTATTTCGAAACCAGCGTGGTGTTCGCCGAAGGACTCAACTTCCCCAACGGCATCATGCGGTGGCGCGACGGCATCCTCGTTACCGCCGCGCCCGACATCATTTATCTCGAAGACTCCGACGGTGATGGACGCGCCGACATTCGACGTGTCGAGCTGACGGGATTCGCGGCGACGAATCCGCAATTGCGCGTCAACGGCCTGCGCTATGGGGTCGACAATTGGATCTATGCGAACTATCCGCGAGTGATTCGGCCGCGTAAGTTTGTTGATGAGTTCGGCGATCCCGGCGAAGCGCTGCGGTTTCCCCAGCACCCCGACGCTCCCCCGGCGGATATTGTCGCGGAAGACATTCGTTTTCGCCCAGATAAACCTCAGATCGAAGCGCTTGGCAACGCTTCGCAGTACGGCAACTCGTTCGACGATTGGGGCAATCGATTTACGGTTTGGAACAACGACTACGTTCGCTACCTTGTGCTTGAGAGTCGTTACCTGAAACAGAACCCATTCCTGGCCGTTGAGAAAGCTTACGACTCGCCTTCGGGGCTTGATCACTCGGCTGCGGTTTACCCCATCACCGAGAACCCGCTGCATATTCACGACTCGCAGATCGGCCACTTCACCTCGGCCTGTGGCCTTTCGGTCTACACCGGCGGAATCTATCCCGAAGGCTTTCAGAACAATACCTTCAACTGCGAGCCGGTCAACAATCTGGTGCGGCGAAGCATCATCGAACCGAAGGCGTCTGTCTTCGCGGCCAAGCCGGCGTACGATGGGCGCGAGTTTATGGCGTCGAAGGATAGTTGGTTCCGCCCGGTATTCACGACCACCGGACCGGACGGCTCACTCTACGTTGTCGACTACTACCGGTTCACGGTGGAGCATCCCGAGTTCGTACCGCCGGAGTTGTCGAAGGATATCGAGTTCAACTCCAAGCATCAGCTTGGACGCATCTATCGCATCGTCCACGAATCGTCGAAGCCCTGGCCAGGACCGAATCTACTGGAGGCCTCGACCGCCGAACTGGTCGATAACCTCCGGCACTCGAATCAGTGGTGGCGAATGGAATCGCAGCGCGTGCTGATGGACCGCGCCGATGCCGCCGCTGTCGAGCCGCTGCTCTCGCTGCTACGCGATGGTGAATCGCCCGCGACGCGCATCCACGCCTTGTGGTCGCTCGACGGGCTGAAGGCTCTGGACAATGAGTTTGCTGTCGTGGCGCTTTCCGATTCGCATCCGGCGGTACGGCGGCAGGCGATTCGGCTTGCGGAGAACCGCCTTCCTAGTGCGGCACTTCAGGGAGCACTGCTGCGACTCGTTGACGACCGTGATCCGCACGTGCGGTTTCAGTTGGCTTTGACTGTTTCGCTACGGCATGACGATTTCGCCGCCGACCAGGCGTTCCGAGTGCTTCAGCAGCTTGCATTGGGTGATATGGAAGACCCCTGGGTTCGCATTGCCGTGTTGACATCGGCAGCCGGTAACGCCGGACGCTGGTTCCGCACTTTGGTCGAGAGTCCGAAGTTCACCGACGCCGCGTCGGAAGGGAAACAGGACTTCCTGCGGCGTGCGACGGCAATTGTTGGGGCGCGGCATGATGACGCCGAGATGACAGCCGTGCTTGCGCGGATACGCAACGAACGAGCCGCGAAAGCAACTTGGTGGCGCAAAGCCGGCTTGGGCGGATTGGGTGACGGGCTCAACCAGGGCTCTGGCGGTGGACTGCAGCTCGCGAAGAGTCAGCCCATTCTGCTGAGCCTGTTATCGGAGAGCGGCCCCGAGATCGGGCTCGCAGCGCTTCGCGTCGCGGGGTGGGTGCAGCTTGATGACTCCGCCGCATTGCGTAGGCTGATCGCGCAGAAGAGCAGCGTGACGCGCGATGAACAAGCTGATTTGGCGGAGCGCGAATACGCGGTGGGCGTTCTTGGCCTCGCCCCGGCGGAGGCGACACTTGAGATTCTCACGGCGCTCCTCGTGCCGCAGCAGCCGGATGAGTTGCGCCGTGCCGCCGCACTCGCGCTGGCCCGTTCTTCGAGTGACAACGTAGCGGAGATCTTTATCGAGCACTGGCGTAGCTTTTCCGCGCCTGCCCGCGAGATCGCGTCGGGCTGGTTCTTCGCCGATCGGACGCGGCTGCCCGTGTTGCTCGACGCCATGGAGGCGGGTGGCATCCAACCATGGTCGCTAGGTTCGGCGCGCGTCCGGCAGTTGCAGCGATACCCCGACGAACAGATCAAGCAACGTGCCCTGGCGCTGATCGAGCAAGCCCAAGGTGAAGATCGACAGGCTGTGTATGACCGCTACTTGCCTGCCCTACGCCTAACGGGCGACACTGCGCGCGGTAAACAGATTTTTCAAGACGCTTGCTCGGACTGCCACAAGATCGGCGATGAGGGTCATGAAGTCGGCCCGGACCTGATGGCGGTGACGACTCGCTACAAAGAGGTCTTGCTCGCCGACATCCTGATGCCGAATCAAGCTGTCGAAACCGGCTACGAGGAGTATCTAGTCGATACAGTTGATGGACAGTCGCTTTCCGGAGTCATCGCGAAGCAGACTCCAACGACGTTGACGATCCGGCGGGCCAAGGGTGAAGAAGACACCGTGCTGCGCAAGAACGTTAAGAGTATGTACTCGCTTAGCGTGTCGCCTATGCCCGAGGATCTCGACCAAGCGGTCGATCAGCAGGGCATGGCCGACCTGATTGCTTACATCAAGAACCTAGGAAGCTGACATGACGCGACGCGAGTTACTCTCTGCTATTCCCGCTTCTGTTGCGGCTGGATACGCCGCTCACGCGAGTGGCGCGGCGCCCGCGGCCGGCAAGCTCAAGGCTGGCGCCGCGACCAGCAATATCACGCCGCCGCTGGGCATCTCCCTTGACGGTCCTATTTCGCAGAACGGCCCGGCGACGCATGTTCATGACGAGATGCATGCACGTTGCCTCGTTCTCGGTGACGGTAATACGCAGATCACGATCGCTATTTGCGACAGCACGATGATGTGGCAAGACCTGATCGACGAGGCGAAGGCCATTGCATCCGAGAAAACCGGCCTGCCGCCGGAGCGGATGCTCATCGCCGCCACGCATACCCACAGCACTCCGCGGATCGGTGTTCGCAATGGCGAAATCGAGCGCTGGTACCGCGACTTCCTGCCTCGCCGGATCGCCGACGGAATCATCCGCGCCTACAACAACCTTTCGCCGGCGACGATTGGGTGGGGATCGTTGCAGGTGCCGGAGTTCGTGTTCAATCGTCGCTGGTTTGTGAAGCCCGAGTCGATCCCGCTGAACCCGTTTGGAGAAAAGGGCAGGCGTGTCCGGATGAATCCGCCGGCGGGCAGCTCCGATCTGATTCGGCCCGCCGGTCCGGTTGATCCTGAGTTCTTCGTGGTCTCTGTGCGGCATGCCGACGGCCGTCCTCTCGCGCTACTCGCGAACTACGGACTGCATTACGTCGGCGGAGTGCCACGAGGAAGTATGAGCGCCGACTACTTCGGACTTTTCTCGGACCGTGTGCGAGATCTGCTGGCCGCTGGACATCCTGACATGCCCTTCGTCGCTATGATGTCGAATGGCACGAGTGGCGACGTGAACGCGGTCGACTTTCGCAAGAAGAGAGAACGGCAGCCGCTGTACACCCGCATGCGAGAGATTGCTCACGATCTCGCCGAGAAGGCTGTTCGTATCTCCAAGGAAGCGAGCTATAAGGACACGCTTTCTCTTTCGGCCGCACACAGCGGTCTTAATCTCGGTATCCGTCGTCCTGATGAAAGCCGCATTGCCTGGGCCCGCAAGGTTTGGGCCGAGGTCGAAGGCACAGCACAGCTCACCCGGCCGCAGGTTTATGCGCGTGAGAACTTGGCCCTCGCCGATTACCCGCCGACTCTTCAGATACCGATGCAGGCTTTTCGGATCGGCAGCTTGGGTGTGTCGGCGATTCCCAATGAAGTGTTCGCTGAAACGGGTCTCGCCATCAAGCAAGACAGCACTCTGAAACCTACGTTCACGATCGAACTTGCCAACGGTTACTTCGGTTATCTCCCCACCGCTGAGCAGCACGGCTGGGGCGGCTATGAGACGTGGCCCGCCCGTTCGAGCTGTTTGGAAACGGAAGCAGAGACGAAGATCCGTGCCGAAGCACTGCGATTGCTCCAATCCGTTTCTTGAACATGAAGACGATCGACAGAGCGGCGCGGCAGGTGTCATTTCTACCACTAGGCCATTCACGCGAGATGTTGTGGCTTGGCTCTGATTGTCGTCACTAAGACAACTGTGTCTTGCACCCAAGAGCTTCCCTCGTGCTTGGGCCCTCAACAAACTGTCAAGCACGTGCCCTCCGTGGTTGCCGGGAAGACTTGGATTCTCGCGCTACCCTCGCCACCTCACCCCAACGGCAGATCACCTCCGACCCTGGGGGGTCAGGAAGGTAGTGTCCAGTGGTCCGGCCTCCGCATGCTCTACTGCTGAAAAAGTTCGTCAGCAGGCGGCGGGGGGTGCCGCATGACAGCACTCTTCCTGCGGCTCACATCCGAGCGACAACGTCTCGCCGACCAGATCGAAGAGTTACTTCAACCAGCCGAGAACGATTGCGCCGCGAGTGATCTGACGGCGATCCGCGATCTCAGCTCCGGTCCGATTACTCCCAGCGTCGCGGATCGTCTCGCCGATCTGAACGTCTACATCGAGCGAGACCACACTGACCACCGGCGTGGTCACAGTCCCATGCTCCAGCGGCTGCTGCGAGACGCGGCAGGCGGCCGGGTTCAGCGGCTAATCCTCCCGACCATTCCTACGCTCGGACGGAGCATTCGGGAAGTCGTGTCTGTTGTCTGCGAACTGTTGGATCTCGGCCTAGTCATCATTCCGGTGCTAGCTGATGCCGAGGGCGCCGATCCCGGCATGACCAAGACACTACGACAGGTCGAGAGCTGGCATCGCGAACTTGACCACGAGAAGCGATCGGCAAAGATCAAGAGGGGGCAGACCAAGGCCAGAGCGCGAGGGAAGCGTGTCGGCCGACCCAAGCGGATCTTTGATCGCGAAGAGGTGGTCCGGCTTCGCGATGAGGAACGCCGGAGTTGGCCTCAGATCGCTCAGGCACTCCATATAAGCGCCGGGACAGCTCGAAGGGCCTACCGGCAGTTGGCGGCTTCTCCTGGGCCTGCCAAAAACATTCGGGAGGTTGCGTGATGCCGAAGCCTCCAAACAAGCGGGTTAACGACCCCGACTCTCCCATCCAGCAACCGGCCCCTTCTCGGACGCGCAAGAAGCCGCCGCCACTGCCCGGTGCAGTCTGCCGTACCGTGAGCCGTCTAGCCGAGGAGTTCCGTGAGAAGCACGGCCTCCAAGACCATCGAACCGCCGTGTCGGGCGCGTCAGAACCGTACTCGCGGAGGCGAACTTGACCCCGACGGTCCTGACCACTGCGCTGGGGATAGCGGAGCGGGCAAACAATCTCGAGATTGCGGCGCTACTGCGGGAAGCTGGAGCCACACCCGAGATACGAGAAGAATCCGACGCCTGGAAGATTCCTGTGGAGATCCTGCGGTCCTATGCAGGCGAGTATCAGCACGAGAAGGGTTGGAAGATGAACTTCCTCTTCGAGGAAGGGCTGTTCTTGCTGCAGAACAATCGCAGCGGCGACCAGGCACCAGAACCGATCAACGCGACTACCTTTCGCATCCCCGGCAGAGGATCACGGACCGTCGAGTTCCATGTTGAGGACGGCAAAGTCACATCGATCACCTCGACTCGGGGCGATCAAGCCCAAACGCTGAAAAAGGTTGCAGAGCACCAGCGACAGTGATAGCCGCTTTTGCTCCACCACGGCGAGCAGGACTAAAGTCAAACGAAACAAACGGGTTAGCCCTCGTTCGCAGGAAAGCTGTCGGGATATCGGGTGGTCTCAATGGGTCGATGCAACACTTCACCGAGAGGAGAAGTGGATGCAAAAGGAACAGAAGAAGAAGCGGCGAGCCTACACGGCAGCCGAGTTGGCCGAGGTATTTGATCGCTGGCAACGAGGAGAGTCGTCGGTTGGAATCGCCCGGGCGTTGAACCGATCGACGACGGTTTACTATCTACTTTCGCGCTACGGCGGCATCCGCCCGCGAACGAGACGCCGCTCCGCTAGAGCACTGACTGTGGCCGAACGAGAGGAGATCTCGCGGGGGATTGCTTCGGGGCAGTCGCTACGATCGATCGCCCGCATCCTGAGTCGCGCGCCATCGACGCTGAGCCGCGAGGTCCGACGCAACGGCGGTCGGAGACGCTATCGAGCCGCCGAGGCGGACAAGCAAGCCTGGAAGAGGGCACGGCGTCGGAAACGTTGCCGGCTGGTGTGTCGTCCTCGACTGCGTCAACTCGTGGAAGAGAAGCTACGAGAGGGTTGGGCGCCACAACAGATCACGGGCTGGCTGAAGCGGACGTATCCTGGAAATGGGTTCTACCAGGTGTCGCACGAGACAATCTATCGCAGCCTGTTCATCCAGGCCCGCGGGGCTTTCAAGAAGGAACTGACGCGGTATCTGCGTTCGAAGCGCACGATCCGACGATCCCGGCATGCGACCCGTAAAGGCCGCGGCGGCGGGCAGATCCAAGACTTGATCTCCATCCGCGAGCGTCCGGCTAGCGTCGAAGACCGCGCCGTTCCGGGTCACTGGGAAGGGGATCTATTAGCGGGATCGAATAACACTCACATCGTCACGTTGGTGGAGCGGCACTCGCGCTACGTGATGCTGGCCAAGATCACAGGCAAGGACACCGCGACTGTCGTTACAGCGCTGATAGAGCACGCCCGGCAGCTGCCGGGCGAACTCTATCGATCGCTGACCTGGGACCGGGGTCTGGAGATGGCAGACCACAAACGCTTCACTTTGGCGACCGACATCGCTGTCTACTTCTGCGATCCGAAGAGCCCTTGGCAACGCGGATCGAACGAGAACACCAACGGACTGCTCCGGCAGTACTTCCCCAAGAAAACTGATTTGTCCGTACACTCACAACAGCATCTGGACGCGGTCGCTCGGCAACTCAACGGACGGCCCCGTCAGACGCTAGAGTTTGAAACGCCTGCAGAAAGATTTAGCGCTTGTGTTGCATCGACCGGTTGAGCTCGCAATGTTTCTCAGATAGGCAGCGGACAATCCTTGGAGACCCCGGGAACAGCCTGCGCGGGCTGGCAGTGACTATTTGCGCTTGGACGGGCGACCGCGTGGCTTGGCAGCTTGGGTTGGCGATTTTCCACCCGTCTCTTTGTTCTTCCGGGCTTCTACGAGCCACTTCGGGGGGCGTCCGCGTCTGCGTTGGCCATCTGTCGCAAGCCCTTCCATAGCTGCGATAGCGGCGTCTAGGCGGTCTCGCTCCGCGTAGAGTTCGGCAAGAACCTTGTGAACGTCCATGCTTACCCCCGTGACCTCTTCGACTTCGGCGCCGTCACCTTGTCGAACGAACGCTTCGGTGAGCAGAACGTTTGGTCACTGCTCGGCCCCCATCTGAACCTTACGTAGGCGTCGTCCCTTTCGAGCACTTGGACTGTCGCGCCAACCATAAACTCGGACAGCCCCGGTGGCTCAGAGTTATCGAGGGCGGAGAGGGCTTGAGTCACGATGCGCCATTCGTTCATAGAGATTCCTCACGTTCGGATAGGTCGCCGAATCTATTCGTCGGCAGCGCGGCCCCCGCCCCACGTCATTGTTGTGCCCGAATCAGCATGAGAGAAGGGCACGCGACGAAGACCTACCAGGAGTTACGTATGAGCGATACCTGGCGCTGCCACTTAGACGTTACATCTGCCCACCTAGCTCGTACATAGAGCAGAGGTCACCTTGAGGGTGGGTACATCGGTGACTGGCTGAACTATGGCGACCGGCGCTACGGAGACATCAAGGGGCTGTGTGGGGCGGCGGGGATTGACTACGGGTACGCATCGAACTGTAGG
>Ga0302123_10001682_pt1 | contig 15518 bp, 9 predicted proteins | sample CB21_321_MG_FD_203109 | JGI IMG/M metagenome (GOLD analysis project Ga0302123, IMG submission 203109) | Marine microbial communities from Western Arctic Ocean, Canada - CB21_32.1 | ecosystem: Environmental > Aquatic > Marine > Oceanic | place: Canada: Western Arctic Ocean | collected 2017-09-28 | reverse complement strand
CAGTACCGGCGAGGACGTATGCGACAATGTTGACGCCCAGACGTACAGCGGACTCGCTCATGACGTGTTTGCCGCCCACATGGTAGGATGCATTGCTCCAGGCTGCGCCCATTCCGTCCGGCACGAGAATCGCCGCGCCGCGTGTCCCGATGTCCATCGTGTAGACGAGAGGCGGGCGCATGAAGCGCCCGCCATTGACCATCGTCATGACTTTGCGCAAGCGAAATCGGGCATTGAATATCGGGTGGTCGAGCGACGCCCGCATCATCGCTTTGTTCGGGAATACTTTGCGCATCTCCCTGACGACGGCACGGGAGAATTCGTCGCGACCGCGGGCTGCATTAAATAAGATTGTTCCGCCGCCAGCCAGGAACACCCTGAGGTTTCGGACTTCTTCCGGTTGCAACACGAAGTCATAGTCGCCGGCCATGAACAACAGTGGGATATCGGCCGGGTCGAAACCGGGGCTGGACAGCGGCTTGGTTGCATACTGATAGTTGTTGCCGTCGCTCAGCTTGTTGTTGACGAGGCGCATCAGATTGGCCCCGTCATCCGCGTAGCTGCGCCACTGTTCGAATTGCTCGACGCGACCGTCCGGGTGAACATACTCCAACGCCGTACCGTATTTGACTTTGTAGATGACTGTGAGATTGGTGGGGGGCGGCGGTGAACGCTGCTGCGTTTTGCGCATCGCTGGTCCCCAGCCCGGAATGATTCCGGTGTCCTCGCCGCTCGACTCCGTTTTCGGTGGTGCCTTCATCGACGGCGGTGGCTTGCTGTCCGCGGGCGGAAAGTTTACGCGGCGGTCGCCGGCGCTGCGGTGAGGCATGACTGCCGCAGCCGCTACGAAGAGAATCAAAACGTGTTGGAAAGTTTTCTGCATAAGTCGATCAGTTGCCGCTGCCGCTCTCTGTGCGTCCCTCAATCAAATTGAACAACGCATCGTACTGCTGGTCGGTGACGCGACGGATGGAGACACTGTCGACTTCCATGAGACCGCCCATGTGGATCTGCGCAGTGAATTTTCCATCGAGTGTCATCGGCGTTTTGTGAAGGAAACCGGCCTTGTGCCACAGGCCGAACGTCCCGCGAAGCTCGAATCGACCGTCGACCTCGGTACCTACGAACGTTTTTCCGTCGCTGCCGAAGATCCTTGTCACGATCTGCGGCGCTGTAGTCGGATGTATGCGGTCGAGTGTCTCCCGGTACCACAGTTCGACCCAATACCACGCGTCGCCGCTCAGGTTGGGTAGTGTGAGGCTGTATTCCAAGTGACTGCGGTGCGGCAGATGATTGTTCAACAGCAGTGCATGAGTCCCGTTGACCCCAAGTCCGCGAGCTACTCCAAAGTTTGTCTTGCCGGTCCTGTGATCGCCCGGTTCAAAGCTGGTGAACACATCAGCGAAATCGACGTCACCGCGTCGTACGCGCTCGGCCGTTTCGTTGACAACCGCTGCGAAGACACGGACGTTCTGTGCCTCGTAGTGCTCGGGATAGAGCTCCACCAGTTTTTGCAACCAGGCAATGGACCGCTCGTAGTCCCGCAGCCTGTAGTAGCAGTTCGCCACGCCGAGCATGGCACTGTCGTGGAAATCGGCCCACTGTGCGAGTCGCAGCAGGACTTCGTAACTGCGCAGTGCAGCTTCGTAGCGGCCGCCGATCCGGTCTGTCTCGGCGCGCAGGTATCGATAGAGCCCGCCCAGTTTCTGCTGCGGATAGTGGAGCTCGATTTTGTCCAGCAACGCACGCGTCTCGCGGATTTCGCCGCTGCGCAGCTTCTTCTCCGCGATGCGCAGCATGGCGCCTCGCGTAATCGCTTTTGCCTGCGACGTTACCTCGAATTCACTGCCGCCGAGCTCATCAGCGATTTGGTATCGCGCTTCGGCTTGCGCCAGATCGCCGCCCTCGGCGGCAAGATCTCCCCAGCGAATCGCTGCCAGCCGCAGCGACGGGTGCTCCAGGCCGCGAAACGTTTCGAGAATCTGTTTGTACCGTTCGTCCGCGTTTTTGGTCTCTTTGAGCTCACGATGAAACACCCACGCCGCGGTCAGGTGCAGTGCGACCTGGGCGTTGCGGAGACGGTCGAATTCCGGCAGGACCTTGTCGATCAGCGCCAGCGCGTCCGCCTCGCGTCCGAGTCGAGCCAGGGCTTCGGCCTGAACCGTGTATAGCTCCGAGCGATACTGCAGATCCGGATCGTCCTGGTCCAGCAGGTACGTCGTCAATTGTTCGAGCAGAGACCAGCGGTTCGGCTGTCCGCACATTTGCAGGAACTCGAACATCTGATTGACTCGTTCGGCGTCATACTGGCGCCAGTCGGCTGCTTCGAGGATGCCGATCGCCTTGGCGGCGGAGAATGGGCTGGTATTGCCGGGCGCCGGCCAGACGTGAATAGTTTGACGAAATGGCGGCAGCGCCTCGCCGCAGCGCAGCGACACGGTGTAGTCGCCGTCCGCAAAGTAGATGTGTGTCGGGTTGCGACCGCTTACGGGTGCCGTGCCGTCGCCGAAATCCCAGACCAGCTCATCCGTCGGCAGATCCGTGCCATGGGCCGCGAATTGCATGATGCTCAGCGTCAAGTTACTCGGGGTCATCAGTGTCTCGTCCAGGCCGGCGCCAAAGGCTGCGCCCTGGATGCCGGGCGCCGTCTCGATCGCGGCGGTTCGTCCGTAGTCGGCGGCGAGGTAATCCGTCCACGTCGGTACGGTCCAGTTTGATGCACCGGGTTGGACCCACAACAGGAAGCAGCGACCGGAGGCACCCGAATTGTTGCTGGACACCTGGTGGATTTCGAATGGGTGATGCCCCGCTGTCAATGTCAACGCCGTTCCAGTCGCGGTCATCGAAACTTTCCCAATCAATTCGACGTTGGAGCCGGCACGCTCGCAAACCTTATAACCGTCGATAAAAAGGAATGAGGCGTCGTCGCTGTTGACGAAGAACCGATACTCACCAGCACGTTTGATATCGAGGACGCCGCGGAACGAAACTGCAAGACCCTCGGCAGCGGATGGGCGCGCGTAGTTCAACCCTTGTAGAACTTCGGCGACCGGGAAGCAGCCGATGATTTTGCTTTTTTCCAAACCGTCACGAACCGCCGGCCAACTCTCGAAATTGTCGCCGGCCCAGTCATAGGTTTCGATTGTCATGCCTTCGTGTACCGGCGCCATGCGTGGCGCGCTTGCGTCGGGGTGGGCCACATACGCCCAGTACCAGGCATCGTTGCCCTGGCGCATGAATTGAATGAGTGTGTGACCGTCTGCTACATGCGAGAGGACCGCGACCGGCAGGACTTGACCGCCAGCTGTTAGTACCGTGACATCGGCGGCATCGTCTTGCGTCCAGCTGCCCGTAGGCAAGCGCGCGAGGATCGTCGTTGCAGGCGATCTCGATCTCTCGCCCGGTACGTGCAGCGGGTACCGAACTTTGTAGCCGGCCAGCCACGCTGGTGCCGCCGGCACGTTGGCAACGGGAATCGCCCAGAGTTGTCCAGCAAGTGCCAGGGAGGTGATCGCGAGTGCGAGTATTTTCATGGGAATGTGAACGTTACGGTTGGCGTTACGTCGTCCAAGGCCGGGCGCAACCAACTGCTGTCCGGAGTCACATCGATTGTTTGTACCGTCGTGTACGAGCCGTCCTCTGCGCCCGGGACTTGCACCGATACGGTATACGTCGGCGTCTTGACGACCACGCCGTCCTGGCCTGTTCTCCAGGCTTTGACTATCAACGCCGTCAGTGACCCGGGCAGTGGTGTCAGGTTGTTCGGGCCGACAAGCGCCGGCGAATTGCGGACATTCGGGTCGATAGCGCCTGCCGCGATCGGTTGCGCCGGGTTAGCAGTCCTGACTTCGATTCTGGCATTCGGCGGTACGTCGCCGTTCAGGCCGACGACGAGATAACAACTGGCCTGTATCATTGGCCGAGCCGGAACGCCGTCCCGGACCCACCTGTCATAGTACGGCTGTCCGTGGTGAAGGACTTCGTATTCCGGTTCACGTCTTGTCTGCTCGGGTTCGATCGAGGTGTTGAGCAGCTCCAATGCCCCGTGCCGACACGAAATCATAGAGGTATCCGTCGGGGGGCTTGGTGTAATCCAATTGCTGATTTGCACGAACCCTTGATAGTCGAGAACTTCTTTGCATCCCTCTGTGACCAGTCCGTCTATCGCGCCTGCTGCTCGATCTGAGAGCTGAATGGCGCTGTCGCAGTTGCGAATCGTCATGTCCTGGACCATGACGTGCATGCCGTCCCAATGCAAACCGACCCCGGCCCCGTCGATGATGTTGCTTACTACGGCGCCGTCATTCATCTGCAGGGCGTAGATAGCTAGTTGATATCGACCGATGATTTCGTTGTTGTGGATATCAGGAAGGCTGCAGCCGTTCATCGCAATGGCGCCGCCGAAAAAGGTGTGTTCATTGTTGCGTTCGAACCGGTTGTTTGCGATCAATGGTGTATCGCAGCCGTTCATGCTTATGTGGCTGTTGTCGGTGAACAGGCTTTCTGTGACGTTCAGCCGTTCATTAAATTCCGCGCCGGTGTTGTCGAGGCCATGGGCTGTGATTGCGACATTGATGACATGGGCCCGCGTCAGGTCCAGGCCTGAGCCGCGTTGGGCGACGATATGGGCAGAGTCGTATTGGACTCTTTTGTCATCGCGTATCGATGAGATTATCGCGTTCGGTTTGCCGTCGTCGGTGTCCGTGCGGCCAATGACTGTGAGAGAGCCGCCCTCTTTGAGGCTGATCGTACGCTTTGCCGGGTCGCTACCGACCATATGCAGTTCGATGCGATCGTCGCGGCGGGCAGTGCCGTCGAGGCGGATCGTCCCGTACGTCTCTATGAACCCTCCGATTGCGGCGCGAATCGGGCCGGTTTTCATTTTGAACGACAGCATACCTTTCTTGTCGATGTACAGCTCACGGCAGGTCACGCGGTCGACGTCGTTGCGATCGAAAAGGACAACGTCGTCCCGTCCGATAACGACGGTCGCCTCGGGCGATGGCACCTTGCTGGACCGCCATGTTGCCGGGTCACTCCATTCACCGCCGCCGCGGCCGTTCGAGTATTCCTCGACGGCGGCATCGATGTTGCAGGCGACAAGGCCGGCAATGATCAGGATTGTTAGTTTGTGAGTCGACATGGGGGAGGGGGGAAGGTTTCAGGTTTCAGGAAAGAAGTCGCGCGTCGCGCGTCGCGATTTACAGTCCAATGAGTCGTGTCCCAAAGTCTCTCCTGAAGCAAATTGTTGATCGTCCGTGAACTCCAGCCGCTCGCTCATGCTGTCAAAATGCTTTTTGTTTCCCGCTGCGATAACTGCCCCGGTCGGCTACTATTCAGTCCTGGTTAAAGTTGACACATTTTGACTCTTCATCGCACTCTTTATCGCACTCTTCATCTCTTCATCTCTTCATCGGTATGGAGAATACAGACTCGAATTGTAACAGTCGAAAGGCGTCAAAGGCTTGACGCGCCTCCACGCGCCATGTCGCGATTCGATGAAGAGTGCGATGAGGATAAGGCAAACTAACCCCGCCACTTGAAACCTGACACCCTTGGGCGCCATAGCTCGCAGAGCGACGGCGGCTGAAACCTTCTTTACCTCGGTTCATACGATACGTCCAGGCGCCAGTGGCCGGGATTCCAGGTAGGTGAATAGAAATTTATTGCCCCTTCGGACTCGAGTCGCAGAATCCAGCCGTCGTTGGCCATTGCCTGTGAGTACCATAGCTCGACGTCTTCTGTGACATTGATCTCAATCTCACCCATGCCTTTCAACTTGATTACCCCCGTCGCGCGTCGTGCCTGGTCCGATCCGACGGCCGCCGCACCGGGTTCGGTCCACAGCACTTTTTCCGGCAGCGTCCGTCGGTAGAGATAGGATACGCCGTCACCCCAATCGCCAATAATCCGGCGCACCTCCAGCCGGTGCCTGTTCTCATAGTTGAGAATACAAACCATACTCAAGGTGGCGTTGGTGATACGCATGCCCTCTGGAATCCGATCGATCGGGAACGTGATCAGGAACGCGCTCTGCCGTGCTTCCAAATTGCAAAATGCCAGTGTTCCCGACCCGTAGCCGCTTGTCCCGCGATATCCGGCCCAGCTCAAGCGCGGCGCATCGGACGCGATCATGCCGATGCGCAGGCAATCGTGATCCGTGAGGGCAAACGTCCGACCGAATAGTATCGTCGGCACGCACAACGCCAACGCTATCCAACACATTCTCCCACGCTTCATCCGCCGTCGCCGCGGCTTCGGTGGACAAGTCTCACTCTTCATCACGCGCAAGCGAAGCGCCGCGGCTTTCTCACTCTTCATCGCACTCTTCATCGCACTCTTCATCGCACTCTTCATCGCACTCTTCATCGCTGATCGGCGCTGTTTCGTAATCGACGCGTTCCCGTGCGCGCGGCGCGCCGCACGATACGCCCCCCCCATCCACCCACTCTACCGCTCCTTGTCTGCGGCGACATACAGTTTGTCGAATTTATCCGAATAGGACAACGCAGAAACTTTCTTGTTCGTTGCCGTACAGCGTCGAATCTCCGGCAGGAAGCGACCCTCGTTGTCGATACTGATCAATTGTACATGGTACCCTCCACCGTAGGCGACCATGTTGCGGCGAGCGAGTACGACTGGCCGACTGAACGGACCGGATATCGATACGAGCTGAAAGTTCGACGTAAAGTAGCCTTCCGCATGCTTGAGTTGTTGCGCATAGCTGGTGCCGAGGGAACAGATATATACCGCCGGCAATGATGGGTGCGCGGCGATACGACGGTCTGGTCGTCCCGGCGGCCAGATCTGAGCCTCTGTAAAGCGTTGTCGTGCCTCCGACTGGTCCCAGGCGCCGGCGCCGCCTGCTGTCGCAAACATGACGATGTCGTCATTGATCGGCGCAAATCCTGCAGCCCGATCGGGCGACCACGCGAGTGACAACCCAATCACACGCTGTGCTTTGAAATCCGCATCCCCGGTTTCCCGGTTGCCAAGGACAAGACCGTCTTCGTCAAGGGAAAAATAACCGATACCATTGACCAGTTCCCCTTTGCTGATGCCTGTGAGGTTTGGGAAATACAATCGTGTCGCCTTCTTGTCGACAGCGATGTAGCCGAGCTTGCGGCCGATCGCGTAGTCGCTGCTTTTGCCACAGGCCTGGACAAGCTTTGCTTCGCCTTCGGTGATGCGGAATATCAGCAGGTGTTCAAACGTGCCGGCATCGGCACCAGCTGGCGCGTTGACATCCTGCCAGACGTACAACAAGGGCAACGAGGGGTGGAAGGTTGCACTCAGTGCGTAGGTCGGGTGCGCCGCCAGTGGTCCGCGTTTCGGCAACACTACTACGATTGGGTTGGCGTGGATCGGTGTGCCGGACTCGTCGAGCGAGAAAATCGATACGTGAACCGGATGATCTTCCTGGTGTACGACTGCCACCAATCCTACCGCATCGTTGACTGCCATTTCGATCGCGGCCGGCGCCACGATCTCGATGACAAACGGGTATGATTCTTCCTTTACTTCCTGCAGCGCGAATACGATATCTGCGTTGCCCGGCGTACCCGTCCACAGGAAAACGAGTATGAATACAGTCGGCAGTGGCAGTCGCTTGCGCAATAGATACAGAAAATTCATTGTGGATAATCCAGGCCAGTTGTGTCGCGCCGCATCAATCACGGTCTTTAGTCAGCAGTTGATAGTATTCGCTGACCGCGTCTTCATAGCCGGGGAGTGGTGGCCGAGCCGGCTCGTCCAGCACGCGGCCGCGGACTATTTGCCGCCGCGGCAAACTCGGTTCGAGTCCGGAGCCGGGGCGTCGAAATACCCTGAGGGCAACGCGCACCTGATCGATCAGATACATCTGCCGTTTGAATGCCTCTGGATCGGGACGTTCCTTGAGTGCATCGAGGTTGGCGGTGAGTTCTGCCAGAAGGCCGTCGAGATGTCGGGTCGGGAGGTAAACGGTGCGCAGTTCTTTGCGTAGTATTTTCAGGCGCTCGATGATCTGCTCTGTATCGCTGTTCAGATCCTGCATCATCGCCGCGACTTCTGCATCGATCTTGCCGTCCATACGTTCGACGATTTTGTGTTTGTCCTGTGCCTTGCCCATAGTCTTGATCGTTTCATCGTCGAACGTCCCGGAACTCTTCAAGCTGAACGAGGTATCATCCGAATCCACCCGCTTACCGCCGATGCCCGTAGACGTATCCTGTTGTGGATCCGCGCTCAGGGTTTCCTTGAGCATGCCGGGCTGCAGCGGTGCGCGCTCCTGGCCATCCAGCGCCTCGTCGCGGCCCCGGCGGTTGACGGACTCGTCACCGACGACCATGCCGTGGGATCGAGCCCCTTTGCGGCCGCTACGCGAGGCGCCGCCATAATTCTGCGTTGGCGGTTTCATGTTGCCGGTAGCAGCGGCAGCCGAGACTGAGTTTACGTCGCCCCCTTGCTTACCTATGTTTCCATCTTCGACGCCCTGGCCCTGCATGCTCCGGTTGTAGGTTTCGAATTTCTCACGCATGTCGTCTGCCTCGTCGAGCAGATCGCCGACAAGATCCTTGAACTCACCTTCGATCAGGGCCAACGCCATCTTATTGCCCTCCAGATCGGATGACTGGGGGAAGCTCATCTGCCCAGACGGCGTCTTGGCCAAGGTCAGGAGATCCAGAAGGTCCGGGGGCGGTGGTTTCACGATAGCCATCGCGTGGGCACCGGCACCGGCGTAGTCGGGGAACGTCGTGTCGTCCATGTCGAGTTGATGTTTCTTGCGGTTCGCCTCTGCCATTTCGTGGATTCGAATGATCTCTGCCATGCTGATGTCCTCAGCACCCTTGTCCAGGAGCGACTGCAGATTGCCGGCCAACAGGTCATCCAGGGCGGCCTGAGTTTCTGCTATACTTTCCTGGGCTGCGAGCGCTTCGAGGGCTCTCTTCGCCGCCTCTTTCTGGGCATTTCGCAAGCGCTCATAGATGGCTCCCAGGGCCACCGCAGCCCCGTTCTGCGCCGTTTCAGCCGACGCCCAGTTACCCGATCCGGCGTCGCGGCTAGCTTCCTGCATCGATGTACGCAGAGCTTCGGATTGCAGGGCGTTGGCGGTGGCGGCAAATGCATCCGCGATAAGCTCATCACTAATGCGCGTATAGTGGGACAACGCCAGGAACGCAACGTTGCTGAGGTCGATCAGTTCGATCAATTTCGTCTGCCGCCGGGTCCCGGACTCCTGCTGCACCTTTCTGACGTCCTCGTCATTGTCGTCGATCGCTGCGAGGCGTTCCGAGTTTTTCGCCAGTTTGGCCTGGCGGTCGGCGATCATTTTCAGGAACGGCACCATGTGGGCGAGTTCCCAGGACTGCCGATAGATGCGAAACTGGTCGAGGATCTCTACGAGGCTGTCGACGATACGTTCCTCCGTCAGCCTCGCGTCGCCCAGTACTGCTCGCTTGGCCTGTGGCGTCTCACGCTCTGCCACGGTTTCGAGGATGCGCATGGCGCGAACGAATTCGGTGTCTGCGAGCATCGCCACAGACAGTCGCAGCGTGCCGACTTCTTCCGGGATGGCGCGCGCGATACGACCCGCGTCAATCCGCATTCCGTCCTCGGCTGCGGCTTGTTCCGTCATCGCATGCGCCAGCGCAGCCAGTATGAGGTCGTCGTCCCAGCGGACCCCGGAGCGTTGCCGAAACTTGTTCAACCACTCCGTGGCATTGGCGATCCCGTCACGTTGCTTGTCGATCAAGCTTGCGATCGCGGCTTCGGTGTGCAGAATCTGTTCGTACTGCAGTTGCAGCGCCACACCTTCGCCGCCGACCATGATGGTATAGATAGTACCGTCTGTCCAGTCGTCGCCCTTGTCCGGATCGTGGTCCCGGGCACGCAGAGCGATCTCGATGTGGTCGCCTTCCGCGGCGCCAAGCCGTAGCATTGAAAGGGTGAGCTCTTTTTGTAGCGTCAACGCGGGCTCGCCGGTAGCGGATAGCGGCCACATTTGGAGGGTCTTCCATGTGTCGTCATCGGTGGGTGCATCCAGTGACGGCACCGCGTTGCGTGTAAAGAGGCCGACTTCTCTCAATCCGTAGTCGTCGGTGGCCAGGATGGTGAGCGGCAGGCTGACGTCGATAGCAGCTTCAGTCTGGCTCTCGAGCCCCGTCAGTTCCAGTCCAGGTGCCTTGTCCGGCAATGCGCGCCACACGAGTGTTGCGCCATGACCAAGCGATGCCTGCGTCGTTTCTGTCTCTACGCGGCATGTCATCGTAGTGTCGAAGGTGACGGTGCCGGCAAACGCTTTCGACGACTTACGCTCGAGCGCGATGCGTCGTTCCGCTGTGTTGCCGGCAGCGACAACGAGTGCTGCGGCCCGACTCTTTTGATCGAAGGAAAATGTGATATCTGCTCGCGTCCCGCGTAGCACGTTGAGGTTTCCGTTTGTGCTTTGAAATGGTCTGTCCGGCAACCCGGTGTACTGAGGAAAATGATAAATGCCCTCGAGCTCGTTCAGGTTGCTCGGCTGTGCAACGGTGGCCTGGAAAAAGCGACTCGTATAGTCGCCGCCCTGAACCGCGTAATCGAAACTGCGATGCGTCACCGGGAAGGTGAATTCGGCGGTTGCTTGATCGGCCGCCAACGCTAGTTTCTCGGAGGTGCGTTTGCCGGCGATGTTGCGGAGGATCGTGAGGTGGCTCGGGTGAGCGCCGTGAATGTCAATGGTGATCGTGAGTTGTTCTGTAACTTCGGCGTCACCGGGCTTGATGACGAGCACTGTTTGATAACGTGGGTCAATGACGGCGAACGGCATCAGGATTCGTTTTGCGGAACTGGTAAAACCGTCGGGGCGCAGTGCCCAGAACAGGATCCCTGCGAGGATCATCATTGCCGCTGCCGCCACACGGATGATCGCCGGTCGCATAGCGCGTGCGTGTGCGAGTTTGGTCGACTGCAATTGCTGCCAGTTGTCTTTCACGACGAGCTCGTGGAACGCGTTGTCCTCGGCGCCGTTGTCCCGGCCGATTTGCAGCGCATTGATCAGGCGATTCTGGATTCCTTCCGGACTGCCTCGTTCGATGGCGAGGGCGATTTCGTCCTCGCTCAGTTGCCGGCGCCGCCAGCGTCGTACGAGGCGGACGCCAAGTGCGACCATGCAGAGCACCAGGCCACAGACCGCAACTAAGCGTCCGAAGACAGGCAGCAGCAGGGCGTTGTCGAGGAGCAAGGCGAGGAGAAAGTAGCCCACCACTGCCGCCAGTGTCAGGCCGAGGCCCTCGACAACAATCAGTCGCTTCCACAACGCCCGATTGTACTCGACTAACGCAGCGATCTGATCGCGTACCGTTGCCGAACCTGGTTTGTCTTGTTCACGTGGTTTCATGTTTGTGCGTATATGACATTGATTAGACTGATAGGTTCATTCCGTTGCTGCAGGCGTTCACGTGGACGCTCAATAATCTCCAGGCGACGTCCTTAAGGTACAGCGCGGCCGTACTGTCTCCAATGGCGAGGTTGACAGTCTGTGATTGCAAACGTGACTGATTGCTATAGTTTTTATGTTTTGTGGCTCTTCGTCGGAACTGGAACTGCATCAATCCTTAAGTTGGTGCGGTTTATCACTATTTTCGGGCACGCCCCGTTTCTCAACTTACTGGAGCTGGACGAGATGATCGACTTCACGACAGACAATCTTCCCACAACGTCCGATGAACGCATAAAAGCGCTGGCCTCGCTGGCCAGAGTTGAGCGCGAGCTCGGCTACCTGGACGAACGCATCTCCGAAGCTGAACTGCCGGAGCCGAATTGTCCCGGCGAACGTTACGAAGCGGAGGTGCCGGACACGCTGGAGTTGACAGAAAATGCCCTGTACGCGATCAACGCCTATACGAGAATGGTCGATCCGGCGATGGATTACCGTTTCAGCGGCAACGCTAATTTCGTGCGCACCCCTGCGGTCTTGATCAATGGCGGCGGCCTCGAGTGCACAGCCAAGCAGACCGAGTCTCTGATGCTGATGCGCGTGATGACCGGGAGCATGTACAACGCCTCGATCGACAACAAGCTGATGGGATCAATGCTGCATCTGACAGCGGCAGACGGCTTTTTCTATTCGCCCTACAGCAAGAGTGCGTGGATGCCCGACTTTATCGGCGGCGCACCGCCCGGACAAGACATCGTTTCGATGACCAGGCAGCCGTTCACCAGCATCTGGGAGGAGGAACGCCAGATCATCGCGCTATCGATGTGGTACCAGCAAACCGGCAACCCGATGTGGCAGGAGCTGATCGAGAAGAAGATCAAACGCCTGACGGAGCTCGCCGTGTGGAAGGATGACGGCTGCTACTTCGCGCGACGCTTCTATGTGCTCGGCGACAAGGGACCTGTCGAGGGGCCTCGACCCAGCGGGCAGTGGGCGCTTTTCGACGCGATGTTCGGCGTTCATGGCATGTCCCTGTACCACCGGTTAACCGGCCATGAGCCGGCGCTCGACCTGGCCGGCGCCTTGGTTCGGCGGGTACTGAACGACGACCAGGCGTTCGGCGAAGATGGACGGTGGCTGACCCATCATTTCCATACGAACACAGGCGCGTTGATCGGCATGCTTGACTATGCGATGACGATCAACGACCGAGAGCTGATCGCGTTCGTCGGGAACAGCTACGAGTTTGGCAAGGCCATCGGCGAGCCGCTCGTCGGCTATTACGCCGAACACACAGCCGGAAATGCCAGTCAGCACGGATACGAATTGGACAACGAACACACGACCTGCGAGACGTGCGAGGTGGCGGACATGCTCGTCCTCGGGGTTAAACTGACCCTGGCCGGTGCCGCTGATTACTGGGAGGATGTCGACCGCTGTGTGCGGAATCAGTTCACCGAAAACCAACTGACCCGCCCCGGCTGGTCCGAACGCTTTGCTGCCGATAGCGAGGAAAGCCCCTATCGGGCTCTGCACGGTCCGCTGCAGCTTTGGGAACATGAAGAGGATGCGGAGGAACGGGCCCTGGGATCATGGGCCGGCTGGGCCTACGCAAACGATGCGTATCCACAATCTCTGATGCAGTGCTGTGCGGGCAACGCCGGCCGCAGCATGTACTACGTGTGGGACAGCATCGTGACCGAAGACGGCGATGAGGTTCAGGTCAACCTGCACCTGAACCGGGCCTCGAAGTGGCTGGATGTGGAAAGTCACCTGCCGTACGAAGGTAAAGTTGTGCTGAAGATCAAGAACGCACCGCAGGTCAAGGTCCGTATACCGGCGTGGACCGATTGTGACCAGGTCACCTGCGATGTCAACGGCGAAGCCATAGATCTCGATTGGGTGAAGAATTATATCCGCGTCAAAGGGCTGTCGAAGGGGGACCGGGTTACGGTAACGTTCCCGATGCGAGAGATGACGTTGTTCCGGGAGATCGGCGCGCGCAGCTACAAGCTCACGATCAAGGGGAACACCGTCATCAACATCGATCCGCCCGGCACGATTTATCCGCTGTACCAGCGGGAGTTTTTCCGAAAAGACAAAGCGCCATTGAGGAAAGTGACGCGCTTCATCTCCAGCGACACGATCAAGTGGTGAGTATGAGCGCGATCGGTCGAATCTGAAAGTGGCACGAACCTCCGTGTCCGTTCGTTTCCTTTTTGCACGGACACAGAGGTATGTGCTACTTTCAGCATCGCTGAGTCGCGATAAGAACGTCCCTTTCAATCGACGCAGATACCCATCACCATCATGGGCTTCCTGTGAAATGGATTCCGATCATCGCCGTATTCATCACTACGACCTGTTTAGCTGCCGACGAAGTGGTTGTGCCGTTTGAGGCGGCTGGATCGCTTGTGGACATTCACAGTTTTTTTGCCAGGACTTCGGAGGAAAAGCCGGAGGTCGCAGGTACAAGCGTTGCCGGGCTCGGGTTCGTCGTGAATGATCAGGTGTACGCCTTCGTCGAATCTCCCGAGGATGAACAGATCCTCGCCGGAATTGAACCGGGTGCCGGGCTGCTCCTGGCCGGAAAGCTGTTTGTACCCGGCGCATTGCGGGAGCTCGAAAGTGCGACGTTCGCGCTGGACGAAGCAAATCTTTTCGCGCAAAAAAGGGCAGAGTCCGAGGGCGTCTAAGTAACGCTTGAAGGGGGCAATAAGTGCCAGTGCGGTCTTGACTTTGGCGGTCTGCGCCGCTCTTGCGGGTTAGGGCACCTGCGTCATCTCGTTGATGCAGACGGCAAGGCCTATAATTATCTGCAGTTTGGCGACGGTCAGACTATGTTCACCGGTGGTGGCGTTCATTTCAAGTCGTTGCAAGTCAAGGCTCGCGAATTTCCGGCCACTTTCTTCTCGTCGAATCAATGACGATCGAGTAGCGTCCCGTTTACGTCGGCCGACGTTGAATGCATCGGGTGTGCCACGGTTCACAAAACGAATCGATGTACTGCTTCGGCGACACCGCCATCGTTGTTGGTGTGCTCGGTGATGTAGTCGGCGGCCTCCAGAGTGGCCGCACTGCCGTTTGCCACTGCGACACCGATGCCCGCGGCGGCGACCATCGATGTGTCGTTGTCGGCATCACCGATCGCCAGGATTTCATCGGTTGTGATGCCACAGTATTCGGCGAGTGTGGGTAGTGCCGCGCCCTTGTTCACGCCGGGCGCCATGACTTCGAGATACATCGGTTCGGTCTTGACGATTGCAGCGCGCTCGCCGAGCTCCTCGACGAACTGGTCATAGAGTCGGTCGCGCACCTCTGTCTCAGTCAGCAGGATCACTTTGCTGGGGGCACAGCCATCGAACTGTGTCAGGTCGGTGACGCAATAGTCGGCACCCGTGTGCTTGTGGTACTGCGCCATGTAGATTTCGCGATTGTCGCCGCACTCCGCATAGAGCTGGTCGTTGTAGAAAAAATTAAGCAGATGCCCTTCACGCCGCGAATACTCGACGAAGACGCGGGCGATATCTGCCGGCAACGGGTTGTCATAGATGACCGGGCGACCGTCGGCTCGTTTCCCGACTACGCGGCCGCCGTTGTAACTGATCAAGGCACAGTCCATGTCGAGCCTGTCCTGTATCGACTCGATTAGGGGCGGCATGCGGCCGGAGGCGATAGCGACGGCGACGCCGTTCGCCTGTGCCTGGCGCAGGGCATCGATATTCTCGGGCGGAATCTGCTTTTGATCGTTGAGCAAGGTCCCGTCGATATCGATGGCGATCAATCGAATTTTCTTGGTGTCGTGCATGGGCTAATTCACGATGGTATCCGGCTTGAGCGTCTCTTCGCGGAGGGATTTATTCCATGCGACTTTTCGAACAGTCGCGCCAATCCAGCGAGTTGCCATTATCGGATAGATAGAGGTAGTAACCCCGTCTCCACCAGGTATCGATAGCAGCTGAAATAATAGCGTCTGATATCGTAAATGCTCGTATTCTTCCAAATCACACTGCTCTGTGGGGTAAATCTCGGCTTACCTTGCGAGTATACAGATAACCGGGCGATCAGAAATATAACAGGCAAACGACCATGATATACGGTAATAAAGGCTAGCATCCGG
>Ga0302123_10001674_pt1 | contig 15562 bp, 12 predicted proteins | sample CB21_321_MG_FD_203109 | JGI IMG/M metagenome (GOLD analysis project Ga0302123, IMG submission 203109) | Marine microbial communities from Western Arctic Ocean, Canada - CB21_32.1 | ecosystem: Environmental > Aquatic > Marine > Oceanic | place: Canada: Western Arctic Ocean | collected 2017-09-28 | reverse complement strand
CCATGAAAATTGCGTCCTAACCTATAGCGGGCGCCAAAGCATTACAACGCGTCGAATCTCGCATATTTCGCGGCTCGGATTCGGAGGGCGAAACGCTCCCAAACTTACCAGGGCGGACCCCCGACAATGGTCCGCCCACGACGGCGGCGAGCCCGTCCCTCCCTCAGCAGCAGCTTGCCCGTCATGGTGGACGGGTTGCGGTGCCCTGTCCCAAGGATGTCGCTCGCCTCGGACAGCGTGAGCGGCAGGAGGTCCTCCTGGGCGATCGACTCTTCCTCGGCGTCGGAAGGCTGCTCGCCGAACCCCTCGTCCTGCCCGAAGGGTGAGGGGCCCTCGATGATCTGAATCTCGCCGAGGTCGGGTGCCCCGTTCGGCTCGTCTATGTTGCCCACGTCGAAATCGGGCGAAGCCTCCACAATGAGAATCTGGGCGAACGCGAGATTCCATGGGGCATCGGGGTGACTCGGATCCAGGCGCAGCGCGGCCTTGTTCTCTTCGACCGCTAGGCTCGCTTGGTAGACGATCGAGTCGTTGCTCTGTGACAAGAGCGCTTCGATGAGGCGCCACAGCCCCAGGTTGTAGTGGGCGCCGACGCGCACCCGCTCGTTGCCCGACTCCTTTGCGCTCGTGAGCTCCAGAGCGGCCTCGCGGCTCCCCATTCGGAGCAGCGTGGTCCCGAGGTTGTAGTGGAGTCGCTCCGCGGCCGACTCCTCCGCGGCCCTATCGACGTAGATCTGGACGGCCTCCTCGAGCCGGTCGGCGCGGTGGAGTCGGTTGGCGCGCGACTCGCTCGCACGTTCCGCCCTGACCGTGAGCACGATGCCGACGACGGAGAGGCCGACTAGGAGCAGCGCCCGCCACCCGCTTCCGAAGATCGAGTCGGTCATGCGGCCCGGGCCTTTTCGTCGTGGCCGCCGACAGCGTTGGGCCCGTCGTCGGGCCTTTGTTTGGTGCTGGCCCCGATGACTCCTCGACGGGCATCGACGACGCTCTCCCACAGCAGGAGCGGGATCGCCAGGAGCGCGAAGAGCGCGGTCGTGTCGAACGGCTCGGCCGGACCCTCCCGAGAGTCGCCGCTCAGGTCGCGCAGGTCGTCGACGAGGGCGTCGAGTCCCTCGTCCTCCGTGATGTCCTCGTAGCGACCCTGGCCGGCTTCGGCCATCGCGCTGAGGAGGTCCGCGTTCTGGCTCGTGCGCACGGGTCTGCCGACTGGGTCGAGAACGGGCTCCCCTGCGATCGCGATCGGCGATCCCTCCTCGGAGCCCACCCCGGCCATCCAGACCTCGAAGCCACGGGCGGCTGCGTCTGCGGCCCCGCGCACGAGCACGTCCTCATCCTCGTACACATCGCCGTCGGAGATGACCAGGATGGCTTGACGCCCATCCTCCGACGGCCGGGTCTCCAGGGTGCGGCCGGCGAACTCCAGAGTGCTCCCAAGCGAGTTGCCCCAGTCCCCCTCCTGAACGACCTCGGGCTGGAGAGAGTCCACGAAGTATCGGATCACGTCCGGATCGTCAGTGGGAGGCACGAGTACGTACGGCCACCCGGCGAAGACGACGAGGGAGAAGCGGACGGAGGGCAGTTCCTCCGTGAGGCGGTTTATAGCTTCCCGCGCACGCTCGATCCGACTTCCCGGGTCACCCGCGTTTCCCGTTTCACCCTCGGCGTTCATCGACAGCGAGAGATCGACCGCGATGGCGACATCGAGCGGAGGCACCGGGTCGGGGGGCTGCGGGTCCCAAAGTACCGGACCGGCGGCGGCAAAGCCGAGGAGCGCCCCCGCGCCGACGAGACTCAGGAACCGCTGGGTAGGGAAGCGTCCGGGGCTGGTCGGCAACAGGCGGCGAAGGGCGGGCAGCTCGTAGGCCGTCGCCAACCTCCTGAGGCGACGCCAGTGGGCACCGACGGTGAACGCGAAGAGGATCGCCGCGAGGGGAGCCACCGCGAGGAGCTCGGGCCGCTCGAAGATCACGGGAGCACCCCCCAGCGCGAGCCGCGCAGCGCCGCCCCCAGCAGGAGTACGGGCAGCGAGGCCAGCAGGACCCAGAGCCCGATCGGGGTGGACTCCGTCCGCTCGACGATCTCCTCCGAGGGGGCGGCCAGGCGGTCGATCTCCTCGTAGACCTCCTCCAGGGCGTCGAGGTCGGTCGCCCGAAAGTAGCGGCCGTCCGTAATGGAGGCGGCCTGTGTGAGGACCGTCTCCATCTCGACGATCTGGTCCCTCAGCATGTAATCGGTGCCGATCGCGATCGCGTAGATGCGGACTCCGAACGCCGCCGCCGCCCGCGCAGCACGCGACGGCTCGAGATCCTCGCCGTTGTGGGCGCCGTCGGTCAGGAGGATCAGTATCTTCGAGCTGTGGGGCGCGTCGCGCAGGAGCCCCGCCCCGGCCGCGATAGCACGCGCGATGTCGGTTCCGTCGAGAAGGAGCCGGGAATCCAGGTCTTCGATCGCGGCGCGCACGACGTAGTGGTCGTGCGTCAGGGGCATGCGGGTCAGCGCCTCGCCGCCGAAGGAGACAACGCCGACGTCGTCGGTGCGTCCCTCGAGGAACTCGAGGATGGTCTGCTTGGCGGCCTCCATCCTCGATCCGCGCCGCGACATGTCACGCGCGCCCATCGAGGTGGACAGGTCGATCGCGACGGCGATGCCCAGGCCCTCGGTTACTGGTTCTTCGAACGTCTCGACGATCCGCGGCTGCGCGAGCGCGAGAATGACGGCCGTGACGCCGAGCCCACGCAGGAACCGAGGCGCGAGCTCAAGGCCCCGCCCTATCCACGCCCGCAGCGAGACACGTCTCGCCTCGGTCCCGCGCGCGACCAGCATGGCCCCACTCCCCTTCGGCATGACCCGCCACACCCAGATCGGGACCGCCGCGAGGAGGATCAGCCAGCCGGGCTGGGCGAACGCGAAGCTCACGAAAGGACCTCCCGTCTGCCGGCCACCCAAGCACGGAGCACCGTCAGGTGCTCGGCCGTGGGCTCGGCGTGGGGCCTCAGCCGCCCGAACTTCACGGCCTCGGCGTTTCGTATTTCGGCTGCGAGCACCGCGCCCTCGGGCGAGCGGCCCTTCAACTTGTCCATGAGCTCCGTGCTGGTGAGCTCGGGCCCCCACTCGGGATCGAGCCGCTCGACGTATCCGCGCACGATGCCGCTGCTCTCCCCGTACAGCTCGTGGGCACGCTCGGCCGGGTACGGGCCGGACGCCAACAGCCGATCGAACTCGGTGAGCGCCTGGTTCCTGGCCTCTTCCAGGGTGGTGGGGCCGGGTGGCGGTAGCGGTGCCGGCTCGGCGCGGTTGGCGAGCCACTCCCGCGTCGTGGTGACGACGGCGCCGCCGGTGACCGTCGAGAAGAGGAGAAGGAGCGCCACGGAGGGCCAGCTCCAACTGAAGCCCACCACATCGTCGGGCCCCCTCGGCGACATACCCGCAACCACGTCGTCCGACGAGTAGACCGGCTCCACCCAGATCGTAGGAGGCGTGATGCTGCGCGTATACCGGATGGCCTCCTGGCGCTCCTCCCACACGCCGACGATCGATCCGCCCGGGATGTCCTCCCCGTCGGCTTCGTCCTCCAGCGGCATCGTGATCACGTCGATCGGGGGAAGGGCGATGTTCCCCATGCCGAACGGGATCAGCGCGTACCTGAGCTCGATCGTCGCGCCGCCGTTCGGTCCGCGACGGGCCCGCCAATCGACCGGGGTAAAGCTCTCGACGTCACCGGTGGAGGGCACGGTGGGGGGGAAGTAGACCATGTGCCCACCCGGGACCGGCACCTCCACGCGGAGCTCGAAGACCTCGGCCATCTCCACCGAGTCGGCGGAGAGGACTGCGATCGGTTGTGGGCTCTGCGCCCCTGTCGAAAGCGGTTGGAGGGCCCCCGCCCACGCCCACACCAGCGCGACGCACCCAACGGGCCTCCACACGGGCCTCACCGCGACACCCGCTCTCGCTGACGGAAGAAGCGGATGAGGGCGGGCACGTAGTCCTCGGCGGTGCTCACTTCGATGGTATCCATCCGGAGCTCGCGGAAGAGCGCGGTCATCTGGTCCCGCTGTGCCGCTTTTCCTTCGGCGTAGCCCCGCCGCTTGGCGGCCGATCCGGTATCGACGATGAGCCGCTCGCCCGTCTCCGGATCGACGAGCGCCAGGAGCCCCACGTTCGGAAGCACCGCGCCCCCCGGGTCGGCGAGTCGGATGGGTACCAGGTCGTGATCGCGCTTCACTCGACGGGCCGCGCTCACGAACTCGGGGTCGGTGTCGTCGTCGAGCAGAAAGTCGCTCACGAGGAAGATCGCCGAGCGCTGGTGCAGCACTCGGGAAGCGTACTCCAGCGCGGTCGATAAGCGGGTGCCGCGACCGCTCGGGCGGAAGGAGAGCAGCTCCAGGACGAGTCGCATCACGTGGCGGCGACCCGAGTCGGGCGGCACGAACAGCTCCACGTGGTCGGTGACCAACAGGAGACCGACGCGGTCGTTGTTCCCCGCGGCTGCGAACGCGAGGATCGCCGCGATCTCCGACGCAATGAGCGCGTTCGACTTCTCTCCAGTGCCGAACTCCTTGGACGCGGAGAGGTCGACGATCAGCAGAGCGGTGAGTTCGCGCTCCTCGACGTACTCCTTCAGGAAGAGGTGACCGCGGCGTGCCGTCACGTTCCAGTCGATCGCGCGCACGTCGTCGCCGGGTTGGTACTCCCGCACGTCCGAGAACTCGAGACCGCGGCCCTTGAAGACGGAGTGGTACTCGCCGCTGAAGAGCGACTGCACAAGGCCCTTCGTACGCAGCTCGATGCGGCGCACCTGGGCGGCGATCTCCTTCGAGAAGATGTGTGTCGCGTCGCGGTGCCGTCCGCCGACCGGCAGCTTCTGCTTCATCCTAGTACGGTCCGGCCTAAGGGGCCGGCACCGCGTCCAGGACCCGCCGCACGATCTCGCCCGAGTCGATCCCGCGGGCGTCGGCCTCGTACGTCGTGCGCAGCCGGTGGCAGAGTACGGCCGGCGCCATCGCCTTCACGTCGTCGGGCATGACGTAGTCGCGGCCCCGCAGGTACGCCCTCGCGCGGGAGACGCGGGCCAGGAAGATCGTCGCGCGCGGCGACGTACCGAACTCGATCAGGTCTTCGAGGTCTGCCAGGCCGACCCCGCTGGGCTCACGCGTCGCGAAGGTCAGCTCGACGATGTAGTCGAGCACCTTCTCCTCCAGATGGACGCTGGCGACGGCCTCGCGCGCGCTGGCCAGCTCCTCCACCGTGGCGACCGCCTCGATCGGCTCCTGACCTGCAGCTGCGACGCGGCGCACGATCGTCTTCTCCTCGTCCTTCGTCGGGTACCCGATCTCGAGCTTCAGCGCGAAACGATCGAGCTGCGCCTCGGCGAGCGGATACGTCCCGTGCAGCTCGACCGGGTTCTGCGTGGCCAGCACCATGAAGGGCGCGTCGAGCGGATACGTGTCCCCCGCGATCGTGACCTGGCTCTCCTCCATCGCCTCGAGGAGTGCTGCCTGCACCTTGGGCGGCGCGCGGTTGATCTCGTCTGCAAGGATGATGTTCGAGAAGATGGGCCCCTTCTGGACCCGGAACTGACCGCTCGACTGGTCGAAGATCGGCGTCCCGATGATGTCGGTGGGGAGCAGGTCAGGCGTGAACTGGATCCTGCGGAAGCCCGTGTGGATCGACTGTGCGAGCGTGCGCACCATCAGTGTCTTGGCGAGGCCCGGCAGACCCTCGAGGAGGACGTGCCCTCCGGTCAGGAGCGCGACGAGCAACCCTTCCACCGCCTCGTTCTGGCCCACGACCCGGTCGTGCACGGCGTCGTTGACCTTCTCCAGCAGTGTGGATCCTGCGGTCACCGTAGCCTGCTCCATGCGCGTTTCCTCGAGCCTCGCGTTTGTGCGTCTCCCGGGCCCGCCCAGGAAGGCGGGATGGCGCCAGAGCAAGAGCGCCGGCCGGGATAGCCCGACCGGCGCTTTGTTCTGATTGCCTTCGCTGGGCCTACGCCCTCTAGTTTGAGCGATACTCGCGAGTTGGAGGCAGCTGGGCGCCGGACAGATCGTCCGGTATCATGTCCTCAGCGACAACGGTGTGCCTTAGCGTTCCGATACCCTCGATGCTGGCTTGGATCGTCTCACCAGCCTGCAGGTACCCGGAGCCGGTCGCGCGCTCGACGCGACCAGAGCCCGTTCCGCCCGATGTCCCGCTTTGCATGACGTCACCGGGATATACGGTGATGAGCGACGATGCGTACTCGATCAGCTCCGGGATGTTGTGGATCATGTCCCCGGCCCTGGCTTCCTGAACGGTCACGCCGTCGATGACCAGGCTCTGGTGCAGGCGCTCCATCGGATCGCCGTAGAACTCCTTTGGAACGATCCACGGCCCCATGGGCGCGAACGTGTCATGGCCCTTCCCGACGAACCAGTCCGAACCGGAGCCGTAGCCACCCGGCGGACGCCCGCCACGATCGGAGATATCCATGGCGACCATGTAGCCGAACACGTGGTCGTACGCGCGGTTCGCGGAGATGTACTTGCCCGCGCGGCCGAATACGACAGCCAACTCGACTTCCCATTCGATCCGGTCACGGCCATAAGGCATGATTATGTCCTCGCCGCTGCCGATAATCGCGCCGCGGGTCGGCTTGAGGAACAGGTACGGCACCCCCCGATTCGCCTGCCGCTCCCGGGTGTTCGCCTGCAGCTCCTCTGGGGTGCAGCCTTCACACGCGTGCGTGTAGAAGTTGACCGCAGCGTTCATGACCTTGCTGGGATACAGGATTGGCGCGAGGATGTCCACGTCCTGGACACGGTGAACGTAGTCTGCTCCAGTCAGGTTGTTGCCCACCACGTTGTTGACGATCTCGTAGATCCGGTACTTCAGACCGTACTCGTACTGCCCGATCAGCGCGAGCATGTCCGGCGGCGCGTTGATGTGCACGTACGCCGGATCGATCTCGAGCGCGGTGTTCGCCGCCGCCAGGTCAATGATCAGAGCGTCCCTGAGGACGACCCCTACCGTCCGCGCGCCGTTGATTTCGAAAGTCCCGACCTTAAATGGCTCGGCTGAGGACATCGCCTGGGCATTGATAAGGGCGGGGCTCGCGAGGGCTACAATCGTCGCGAGAGCCAAAGTTAGTCCTGTGATGCGTTGCATAGCCTGCTCCGGTGAAACCACGTGAATCCAATGGCTGGTGCGTTCCCCGTCAAAGCGGTGCCTACCCGGGAACAGGGGCAGGCGGTGAAACCGACGAACCGAACCCGCGGGGGGCCAGAAAGTATGGCCGGGGACGCGCTTTGTCACGCCGGTCCGCGGCGCTGTCTTGAGCATGAGGGTGTTGCCTACAGGCGTGGTTCCATACCGGGGCGTCAGTGCGCTGCCTGCGGGCTACTCTGCGGGCTACTCCCTCAGTCTGCCTCCGGCAACGCCAATCCCATGATCTCCATGAGCCGAAGGGCGTTCGTCGAGGTCGCGAGTCCTTGGCGGAGTTGATAGTCGAAAGCGATGGGCGGGCCGCCCTCGCTCTCCTCGAGCGACTCACGGAAGTGAACCAGCACCGCCTGCTCTTTGAGGTCCTCAGCGTCGGCCAGAGTGAGGTCGTGGGTGGTCACCGCCCCGATCGCGCGTTGATCCAGGAGGTGGCGTAGGATGCGGCGGGCCGCGATCTGACGCTCGGCGGTGTTCGTACCTTGGAGTATCTCGTCGAGGAGGTAGAGGACAGGCCTTTCGTTTGCCTCACTTGCTGCATCACACACCGCCTTGAGGCCTTTGAGCTCGGCCATGAAGTACGAGATCCCCTCCTCGAGCGAGTCACGGATACGCATGCTCGTACGGAGATCTGCGACCGGGAGGGCCATCATCTCGGCACAGACGGGGCCGCCGGCGCCAGCCAGGATGACGTTTGCGCCGATGGCCCGAAGCAGTGTGCTCTTACCGGACATGTTGGAGCCGGTGACGAGCAAAAGGCTGCCCGGAGGTCCGAGGCTGACATCATTACGTACGGCCATCTCCGGGGCGAGAAGGGGATGCCCGAGTCCCGTCGCTTCCAGACGAGGCGATCCGTCGGGCTGCCCGTCCGCGATCTCCGGAAAGGCCCAGTCGGGGTGGGCGTGCGCGAGTCCGGCGAGGGCCGAGAGCGCATCGGCCCGGCCCAGGGCCGTCATCCAGCCCCGAAGTGCTGCGCCGTGCCGGTTCTTCCAACGCTCCAGCCTCACCAACACGTGGATGTCCCAAAGGGTCAGGACATTCAAAGGGAAGTGGACTTGGGCGTTGTATCGGACGTTCGACAACTCCACGAGCCGAAACAGACGCCTCAGAGCCTCAGCCGGGGCTTCAGGCTCAGCCGAGGCAGGCTCAGCCGAGGCTTCACCACTCCCGATGAGACTTTCGCGAAGCTCGGCCAGGAGGGGATCTTCGAACCGGCCAGCCGCGACGTGCGCCACGAGGGTGTGATAGCGCCGGAGGCCTGATTCGCCGCTGGAGGTTCGGCTGAAGTCGTCGTGGATGCGTATGGTGTAGCGCCTGATCACACCGATCGTCACGGCCGTCGGCAGGATCCACAGATACGGTACGATCGCGAAGATGTGGAGGGCCGCCGTCGCGATCAGAAACATCGGCAACACGACGGCCAGCCACTTCAGGCCCCGCATGGGCAATAACCAAGCAGGGCTCTCGGCCCACTCCAAGAGAAACCTGAGCTGCTTGGGCTCGACGGGTCCGGCGATGCGGCCCAGGGCCTGGAGCTCATCTCGGAAATCGATCGCCGGCGCCAACTCCCGCGCGGCGTGCTGGCGCCGTCTTACGATCTCTGGTGGAGCGGGGGCCAGGAGCCAGTCAGTGAGCATGTCGGCTCCGGGGCGTGTGCACGTGGTGCCCAGGAGCACGTGTAACGACGCGTGACCGAAAACGTCGAGGTCGTCCGCGTAGGGATGGTCCGGCGGCGGCTCCAGGCCAGACTCCTCGAACTCCCCCCACCGTCGCAGCCGCCGGTGACGTGCTTCGAGCGCCACCTGGGCCAACTCACGGTACCAGATCTCTTGGCGGCCTATGCGCGCATGCCTCACGACCAGCACGATGAAGCCCACGATGAGCACAACGGAGACCGTGATGAGAAGCATCTGAGCGCCCGGGACCGTCAGATACGCGACGACCACGGCCGCCAGAGCGAGGCCCACACCCATCCTCAGGCGGGCCACATGGTCGAAGCGGGTGCGCCAGCGGTCGGCCGACGCCGACGCTTCGGCCTCGCGGTCAGCGTAGACGGCGCGAGGGTCGGTCACTCGCCGGGAAGCAGGTCGAAAGGATCGTCCACCCGGTCCACGCCCTCCTTGAGGTACAGGACGGCCCGGCGTAGGTCGCCCTCCCGCTCCAACAGAGCCTGAAAGTCCTGCAGGCGATGGTGATATCGAATGCGCGTCAGCAACGTGGCGTTGTTGAGCGGCGTGACCAGAAAGCTCTGATAGGTGCTCGCTTCGAACGAGGGCTGCACCGCATTCGCGAAGGTCGCGAGGTGCCTGTCGAAAATCCGCTCACGCTCGGTCAGTTTCGTCTCGTATGCGAGCGTCGTGTCCTGATACACGACCTGTAGCTGCTCGACGAGACCCTCGATGAACTCTTCGAACCGCTGGTGGTCACGCCAACGGGCTTCGGCCCTGAGGCATCTCACCGTATCGGGGCCACCCCCCTGACGGTTGCAGAAGAACTCGATGGCGCCTGCTCTTCCAACGAACGTGGCGAAGCTCTCATTGAAGCGGACCTGTCCTTTCACGAAGAGGTGGTTGTGAGACAACTCGTGAAGCACGGTCTCGACCAGATCGACCTCATCGAGCCGGAGGAGCGTGGATAGAAGGGGGTCCGCGAACCACCCGAGTGTACTGAATGCCGCGGTGGGCCGCAGGAAAGTATCGAAGCCGTCATCTTCGAGCTTCTCCTGCTCTCTGATCGCCGCGTCTTCATTGAAGTATCCCTTGTATGGGACGTTTCCAACGATCGGAAACCACCACGTCTTCGGCGTGAGTTGGTCCTGGGGGGAGGCGGACAGGACCATTGCGAGCGTGTCGCTCTCCAGTTGTGAGAAGGATGTGTAGGCACGCCCCACGTCGAGCCCGAACTCCGAGATGGCGTAATTCCGTGCTTCCACCACGAAGGTGAGCTTCGTCTTCGTGCGATCATCCGTGGCGGGATCCAGAACCACCTCGGGGATGGGGCGACGGGCACGGAGGATCTTCGCCTCGGCGATGCCGGCCCGGATCACGTACATGGGCGAGCACGCCGAAGCGAGGGAGGTGACCAGGACGACGGCGCCCGCCCCCAGGAAGAGGCGCTTTCGAGCCCTCCGGTTCATTGTGTCCGGGATCCTCTCACGCTCAACATCGTCGTCGGCATGGGTTCAACGCCGTGGTTGCATGGGTCAGTTGGTTCCGACGTTGCGCATGAGCGGGATGCCGCCCTCGGTCGGCACGTAGACCACCGATCCGGCCGGAAGCACGCTGAGTTGCTCGATGTAGTGGAACATCAGGTACTCGGGCGTGAGGCCGCTGGTGATGATGACCTGGGCTTCGGCGAGTCCCTTGGCCGCCGCGACCTCCTGGAGCGCCTGCTCCTCGATGATCTCGGTCTGGAATTTTTCGGCCGCCACCTGCTGCTCCCGTTGGAGCTTCTCGTCGATCGCCTCGCGGACAGTGGCGGGCGCCTGGACGTCCCGCAGGAAGACCTCCACGACCTCGATGCGGTCGCCCGCCTTGACCTGGATCGCCCGCCTCATGTCGGCGGCGACCTGGGCCCGGTCCGGCGAAAAGATGTCGTTGATCGACTTGGTGGCGACAGCGTCCCGGACGCCGTTTCGGACGGCGTTCATGACGATGCTCTGCTTGATCAGGTCTTCAGAACCGATGCGTGCGAAAAGGTCGGGCGCCCGTGCCGGATCGATCCGGTAGAGCAGCGACACCTCCAGCGCGACGTTCATCTGCTCACTGGTCTGTGCCTCAATCTGCTCGACGCCGCCGCTCGCTGGAAAGCTCTGCTCGCGGATCGACATGATCTCCACCGAGGCGAGCGGGTTGATGACGTGTATGCCCTCACCAAGTGGCACGGCGTTGACCTGGCCTAGAAAATGCGTCACGCCCACCTCGCCGACATTGACGATCACCACCGTGTTGAGTCCGGCCACGCCGACACCTCCGAGCATCAGGCCGACACCCAGGAGCTTGGCCTTGCCTCGGTTTTCTGCACCTGCTACGGATGGACCGATCACCCAGGCGGCGGCCCCCGCAACGATGATAACAATCGCCAGCAACATGGATTCCATAACGACCTCCTTATTTTGTTGAGGAGCCTCGGCTCCCTGACAGGGGCTTCGGTTCCCGACGAAGTAAGATACTCTGCTCTACAACTCCACTACGGAACACGGACGTTGAACGACGTTTCTTTACGGGGATCCATCCAGCTCCGCCTGTAATCTACCCACACGGTCGGCCGTGGGCAGCCTTGTGGAGTTGCACGTGGGAGGGACATCCTCAGCCATGGCACTTCCCCAGGGATTGTACCGAATCGTGTTGCGGGCTCTTCGTGCCTTATCTCCGGCGATGATGAAAGGAGGCTCCAAGCTTGCACGCGGGCTTCGCAGCAGGCGTGATGCACACGAGCGGTTGGCTGCAGCCGCCACGGCCCTCGCCGATCGGCCGGTCGTCTGGGTGCATGCATCGTCGGTCGGCGAATCGCTCCAGGCTCGGGCCGTCATCGATGTGCTTCGCGGGCGAATGCCCGGGCTCCAGATCGTCTTTACGTTCTTCTCGCCATCGGCCGAGGCGCTGCACGAGGATTTTCCGGCCGACGTCTTTTCCTGCCTGCCCTGGGACCTTCCCGAGGTGATGGGGCCGGTCCTCGACGCCCTTCAGCCATCCGTGATTGTGTTCACGCAGCGTGAGGTCTGGCCGACCCTGGCAGAGGAGGCCGCTGCTCGGGGCGTGCCGACGGTCCTGATTGCCGGGACGATGCCGCAAGGGGCCGGAAGGCTCAGTGGGCCGGGCCGGATGCTGCTGGGTCCCGCGTTTCGGAGCCTTCGAGCGATCGCCGCCGTCTCCAAGGAAGACGGTGACCGATTCGGTCTCCTCGATGTGAGGCACGATCGCGTGACCGTAACCGGTGACCCGGGGATCGACGGGGCCCGGGACCGAGTGGCGAGGGCCGATCGCGGAGCGCCCCATATGTGTGTCTTCGGGGCCGGCCACCAAACTGCGGGAGGGCCGATTCTGGTAGCGGGATCGACGTGGCCGTCGGATGAGGCGGTGCTCTTCCCCGCGTTGGCACGCGTGCGCCTGATAGTTCCCGATCTGCGGATCATCTTGGCACCCCACGAGCCTGAGGGATATGACTTCTCCGGACTCGGTCGGAAGTTGGCGGCGGATGGATGGACCCCCGCACTCCTCGGCGAGATCGAGGGGTCCGAAGCAACCAGTGGGGCAGAAGGAGGAGCGGACGCGATTCTCGTGGACCGCTCTGGCGTGCTGGCCGATCTGTACACCCTGGCCTCGGTCGCCTACGTGGGCGGGGGATTCCACAGGGGCGGCCTCCACTCTGTGGTCGAACCAGCTGCTGTCGGCGTGCCGGTGCTCATTGGCCCGCGGTACCAGGGCTCGGTCCATGCAACTCGGCTCCTAGCCGCCGGGGGGGGCCGTGCGGTCGCCGATGCAGATTCTCTGGTCCACGTTCTCCAGGAGTGGCTCGAGGCTCCGAAGAAAAATGTGGAACGCGGCCAGCTTGCCATGGACTATATTGAAAATCATCGAGGAGCGGCCGAGTATACGGTCGATCTGATCACCCAGCTTTTCCCCCAACAAACTCGACGGGGGACTCTCTCCGAAGGGGAGACCTGACTTTGCGATCGCAGCTTTCCCGATACTCGCCCCTGACGACGGCGACGTGTCTCATGCTCTTGGCCGCGTGCGGCGGTGAGTCGGCCCCTCCGAGCCAGGTATCCGAGAGCGTGGGGGACCTGACCTCGGCGGTGCTTGCGTCGGATGCGGGGACGAATTCGGGCCCCACTTCCAATACCTCGAGCGGGAGGCCCCTGCTCGAGAGGCGGGCGACGGCCTCGGCCCAGGTCGTGGAGGATCCGCCTGCTCAGCGAGACACCGATGCCGAGCCGGACGCAAGCTCAGCCGAAGCTCAACGAGAATCGGACGCTACCAGCGGTGCGAACACCGATCCCGAGAACTGTTCTGAAGACGATCGCGGCGATGACGATCCCGAGGGGCATGACGACGACGACGACCACGAGGGCGCTGACGAGGACGACTGTGAGCCCCGGGTGAGCGCGCGAGACAAAAGGTTGGCTTGGCTCGCCGAGGAATGGGGTGAGGAGCACCTTCCGGCCCCCACCGCCCGCACCAGTGGCGGCGGCTCCGTGGCTCGGATCGTCTTGCCGGCAGAGCCCCTGGAGTTCGTCAGGCCCGCTGCCGTGAAGGGTATTTATCTGAACGCTTGGGCAGCCGGGTCCGCTACGCGGTCCCAGGCCCTCATCGATCTAGCGATCCGGACCGAGGTGAACACTTTTGTGATCGACCTCAAGGACGCCTCGGGCTACGTGAGTTATGCGACCGAGGTGATGATAGCCCGCGAGGCGGGCGCGGATCAGGAGATTCGCATTCGGGACCTGATGGGGCTCCTCGAGCGGCTTCAGGAGGCGGGCATCTATCCGATCGCCCGCATCGTGATGGTCAAAGATCCGCTTCTGATTCGTGCACGTCCGGAATGGGCGGTGCAGGACACCGCAGGCGGCGTCTGGGTGGACAGCAACGGTCTGATCTGGGCCAACCTCCACGACCAGCGCGTGTGGGATTACCACGTCAATTTGGCGAAAGAGGCTGCCTCTCTCGGCTTCCCCGAGATCCAGTGGGACTACATTCGGTTTGCCGACGCCCCCCAGGAGGATCTCGACCGGGCCGTCTACCCGGGTTCCGAGGGGCGGCGTCGCAGAGACGCTGTTGAGGCGTTTCTTGAGTATGCCCGGGCCGAACTGGAGGATTCAGGGGTCGCCATGACGATGGATGTCTTCGGTGCCACGACGTCCGCCCCGAACGACGTGGGGATCGGCCAGTACTGGGAGCAGTTCATCGGTTCGGTCGACGTGGCGCTCCCCATGGTGTACCCATCTCACTATTGGGTAGGGAGCTTCCGCATTCAGGACCCGAACGGGCACCCATATGAGATCGTGCGGGCAGCGCTCGGGGCGGGACTTCTACGCTCCGAGATGGTGGAGGGGGCGGGAGCTACCCGGCCGTGGCTCCAGGACTTCACGTTGGGGGCGCCCAGATACGAAGCGCCGGAGGTGCGGGCACAGATTCAAGCGACCTACGATGCCGGCATCGACGAGTGGCTGCTTTGGAATGCATCGAGCCGTTATACGGAGGCCGCACTCGAGCCCGCCGACGGATATCCCGCGGGTGTGGAGCCCGAGATCCGTGTTGGGGGCAGGATCGTGCCCGTCTCCCAACGGTACGCGGCGATGGCGGCGGAGGCCGAGGAGCGGGCCCGAGCCCGTGCCGTGGTGGACAGCATCGCGGCGGTGGTTGTTGCGGACAGTCTGGCGGCGATCGTCGCCGAGGGCGTGGCGGCCGAGCCGGGGGCTCCGGAGGCTGTTACGGGGATCCGGTAATAAGCCGCAACGAGGCCGGCCCTCACCCCACCGGCGTCCTCGCGAACTGCAACTCGTGCAGTCGGGCGTATAGACCACCGTGGTCCAGCAGTTCCTGGTGGGTGCCCTCTTCGCACAACACCCCTTGGTGCAACACCACGATGTGGTCGGCTCCTAGGATCGTGGACAGCCGGTGGGCGATCACCATGGAGGTCCTGCCGGCCATGAGCTCGTTGGTCGCCTCTTCGATTTGTGCCTCGATCTCTGAATCGACCGAGCTCGTGGCTTCGTCGAGCACCAGGACCTGAGGATCGAATGCGAGCGCCCGCGCGAAGGACACGAGCTGGCGTTCCCCGACCGATAAGGTCGCTCCGCGTTCGCCGAGCTCCTGGTTGTACCCATCCGGCAGGCGCTCGATGAAGGGCGCCGCGCCGATCCGCTCGGCCGCCTCGCGCACCCGATCTTCCGGAATGTCCTGCGCCCCGAGGCGGATGTTGTGGGCGACGTCCTGACTGAAGAGGAAGACGTCCTGGAGCACCAGACCGATGTGCTCGCGGAGCTCGTCCAGACGTAGTCGATCGATGGGCTTGCCGTCCAGCAGGATCTGGCCGCGTTGGGGCTGATAAAAGCGCATCAGTAGGTTGATGATCGTCGTCTTTCCGGCGCCGGTGTGTCCCACGATCGCAAGTCGTTCGCCCGGCTCGGCTCGGAAGCTGACACCCTTCAGGACCCAGTCCCAATCGCCTTCACTGCCATCGCCTTCGGCGCTGGCCTCGTCCTTGCCGTACGCGAACCACACGTCCTGGAACTCGATTTCTCCGCGCACGGGTTGCTCCAGAGGTACCGGATCCGGTGGGTCCACGATTGCGGACTCACGGTCGATCAGCAGGAAGATCCGTTCCGATGATGCCATGGCCGATTGGAGCAGGTTGTACTTCT
>Ga0302123_10001672_pt1 | contig 15566 bp, 15 predicted proteins | sample CB21_321_MG_FD_203109 | JGI IMG/M metagenome (GOLD analysis project Ga0302123, IMG submission 203109) | Marine microbial communities from Western Arctic Ocean, Canada - CB21_32.1 | ecosystem: Environmental > Aquatic > Marine > Oceanic | place: Canada: Western Arctic Ocean | collected 2017-09-28 | reverse complement strand
TAACTGTGATTTAGCCGAAATCACCCACAAGCGAGGGATACGGCCAACTAGACAAAGAAATACAGTGCGGCCTATCGCTCACGAAACATTACAGATTGTAATATTTGAACGTCTATTCCTTGTCTGGACCGACCTTTACTTGCGACGACGCAAAATTTCTTCGACCAATGCCAGATCGTCAGGCTTGTCCACATCGATGGCGGCCTCGGCGAAGGGCATGGTGATTGCGGCAGCTGCCAGGCCGAGCCGCCGGGATGCCGCCGCCAAGGCCGCGGTCAGTGTCATGCCGCCGGCCAGGAAGCGGATAACAGCCATGGCGCCGAAGGCCCGGAATAACCGCCAGGGGTGTTTTCGGTGGGCCTCCAGGCCGCGCCAGAAATCAACCGCCCGCGTCGCCCGGGGCGTCATCAGGGCAAACAGATTGCAGCCCGAGTAGCGTTCGCCGCGAAACGGTAGAAAGGTGCGCTTGGCGTCCGGGTAGTCGGCCAGAATTCGCGAGGCCGAGGCCAGGGCAACCACCACGTCCGCCTCCGAAGTCAGCGCCTTGCCACAGAAATGATCGACCATGGCCAGGCTCAACAAGGGATGATCGGCGGTGGTCACCAGCACCGGCCAGGGGTCGCCTAAATCATCGAGCGCCCTCAGCACACTGGCGCAAGGCGAGGCCGCGCTGGGCACGACGGTGATGTTGCCCGTGGTCAGTAGTGCGGCCAGGTCGGTGTCGCGGTTGATAACGTCGGGGCTCTCAATGCTGATTGCCACGCGGCCGACATGAAGGCTCTGGTCAAGCGCCCCGAGCACCCGCCCCAACATGGTCTCGCCGGCCACGGGAACCAGGCATTTGTGGCTCAGTTTGTGGCCCTCGGCGACCGGGTCGCCGGCCTCGCGGTTCGCCGCCATGACCAGGACCGTGAACTGCCGGCGTGGCTTCATGTCAGCGCCTTTTCATAAACCCGGTAGGTCTTGTAGGGCCGCGCGCCCACCGCCTCGATCAGCCGCCGCATGGGCCGGTTGGTCTCCAGCACCCACGACATCTCTGCGCGCTTGAAGCCTTCGGACATGAGCCGGCCGTGGACCGAGTCGATAACCGCGAAGGCCAGGGCCGCCCCCTGCCAGGTGCCGTGAAACCGCCGGCGCACGCCCATGAGCGGCACCCGAACGGTTTCCAGGGGACCGACCTTGAGGCGCCACAACAGCTTGGCCCAGCCGAACGGCAGCAAGGCGCCGCCAAGATCGGCGATGGCCTCGTTGAGGTTGGGCAGGCTGACAGCCATGGCCGCCGGCTCGCCGTCGACCTCGGCGATGCACACCAGACCGGGCCGGATCAGCGGCTTGAGCTTTTTGGCCAGATGCTCGACCTCGGCGGCGGTGAACGGCACGAACCCCCAGTTGCTCGACCAGGCGTCATTGAAGATATCGAGAATAATCCCGAGGTCTTGGCTATAGCGGCGCTTGTCCAGGGGGCGAAGGGTCACGGCGCCCGATTGGCCGAGCCGCTCGATCAACCCCCGGGGGCCGTCGGGCATGACCTGATGGGACTCGTAGACATAGGCCAGCAGGTCCATGGCCTTGCCATAGCCCTCGGCCTCGACGCGCTGGCTATAATAGGGCGGGGCATGGCCCATCATCATGGACGGCGGCGTATCGAAACCATCGACCAACAACCCGGATTCATCATTGATCGACAGACTGAAGGGGCCCCGGATACGGGTCATGCCGCGGCTCCGAAGCCAACCCTCGGCGGCGCTGAACAGGGCATGAAACACGGCGCCGTCGTCCTCGCCCTCGAGAAAGCCGAAATGGCCGGTGCCATCGTCATAGCGCTCAAGGTGGGTGCGGTCGATCTGGGCGCTGATGCGCCCCACAGGGCGATCGCCCCGCAAGGCCAGCCAGTAGCGCGCCTCGCCATGGTCGAACCACGGGTTCTTACGCGGGTTCAAATGGTCGCGGCGCTCCATGACAAGTGGCGGCACCCAGTTGGCGTCATTATCGTAGAGACCGAAGGGCACGCCAATGAAGCGCTCCATGGCGCACTGACCGGCCACCGCCTCGACGCGGATCGCGCCGTCCTCAGTTGTCTTCAACGACATCCCCGGCGCTCAGGTTCTTGACCCAGGGGTAGCGCTCGCGTTCGGCCCCGGCATAGCCCAGGTTGGACACAGTATCGCTGCGGGCCATGGCGGCGGCATCGCCGTAGAACGTGCCCAGCAGGCGGTCGATGCTGTAATTGGTGATGCCGTAGTTGCCCTTTTCACTATGGAAGTGGTGCAACAGGTGAAGCTTCTTGATGCGCCGCGGAAAGCCCCACTTGGGGGCATAGGCGAGATGCTGGATACAGTGGCAAAACTCATAGAAGCAGGTCACCGCCATGCCGGTGCCGAAGGCCGCGGCGCTGCCCACCGGTCCGGCCAATAGCCAGCCAACGGGTAAGGTGACCACAACAATCGTCGGCAAGGTGGTGTAGAGCGCACCGAACAGCACGCCGAGATCATTGGGATCCTGGTGGTGGTCGTAATGAATGCGCTTCCACATGGCCGCCGTCCCCACCCACTTGTAGAGATAACGCCCGTGCAGCACGTAGCGGTGCAGCAGATACCAGATCAGGGGATAGACCAAGATTGTCGCGACCACGGCGGCGACCACGCCGCCAACAGGCGCCGGCCATTGGGCGATCACCACCCCGGCCGCGACCACCGCCAGCACCACATAGGTCTGAATTGCCGGATGGGCGGCGTACGCCCGGACCAGGTCGCCCAGGGTCATTTTGTCGAGATAATGTTTGCGGCCGTCCCACAGCCCGTTACCGATCAACACACTCGCCTCCTAATGTCGCGGTGCGACAATACCTTTTTGGCTAGCGTCGGCGCAAGCGCGCCCGGCTTGTATGTGGCGGGCTGGTTAGAGTAAACAGGGCCGGCCAATTAGGTGGTTGACCCATGATCCAACGAAGCCCGCCCGCCGCCGGCGCTGTTTCGACCGTGCGCCGCTGGTTCGACGACGGCGTGATGCGGCGCATCTTCCGCAATGCCGGCACCTTGCTGGGCGGCAAGGCGGTCAGTGCCCTGTTGGCTTTGGCCAGCCTGGCCGTGACGGCGCGCGGCCTCGGGCCCGAGTTGTTCGGCACCCTTGTGCTGATCCATACCTATGCCAAGCTGATTGGCGGGCTGACCAAGTTCCAGTCGTGGCAGGCGGTTATCCGCTATGGCGCGGCGGCTCTCGAGCGCGGCGCACCGGCCGAGGTCCAGGGCCTGATAAAGTTCACCGTCCTGCTCGATCTCGCCAGCGCGGTTGTCGGCGTTGCCATCGCCATGGTGCTGGCGCCGGTGGTCGGGCCGTGGTTCGGCCTCAGCGACGACGGCGTGAGCCTCGCCGTGATCTACAGCGCGTTGATCCTGTTCACCGCCAAGGCGACGCCGACCGGAATTCTGCGGTTGTTCGACCGCTTCAAGCTGATCGCTATACAGACCACGTTTTCGCCGGCCGCCAGCCTGGCCGGCGCCACCATCGCCTGGACCATGGGCGGCGGGCTCGAAGCCTTTCTCGTGGTCTGGTTCGTGGCCGGCGCCGTGGATGGTGTCAGTCTCAGCGTTCTGGGCTGGCGTGAGGTCGCCCGCCAGGGCCTGCTGCGTGACATGAATTTGTCTCTGACCGATTTGACCGCGCCCCACGCGGGAATCTGGCGGTTTGTCTGGAGCGCCAATTTCTATACCTCGCTCAACGCCGCTTCGAGCCATCTGGTTACCCTGGGGGTTGGTTGGCTGCTGGGGCCCAGCGCCGCCGGGTTGTTCAAGATTGCCAGTCAGTTCGCCAGCGTGCTGGTGGTGCCGGCGACCCTGTTGCGCCGGTCGATCTATCCCGAGCTCGCCAAGTTGACCGCGGCGGGCGCTGCCGGGGGCGGGGCGCGCGCCGTGCGCAAGATCGTGGCCCGCGCTGGCGCCGTGGCTGGTTGCGTGGCCGTCGTCGCGGTGATTGTCCTTGCCGCGATTGGCGAGCCGCTGATCAGCCTCACGGTCGGTGACGCTTATCTTGGCGCCTATGGGGTGTTGGTGGTTGTGGCGGCGGCCACGGCGATCTCGATTTTCGGTGTCGCGCTCGATCCGGTTTTCTTCGCCATGGGCCGGCCTGACGTTATGCTGCGGGTCAGCGTTATAATCGCGGCGCTTAATTTGGTACTGGTGGTTCTGTTCGCCGCCGAGTGGGGTTTGATGGGAGTCGGTTGGGCGTCATTGGTCAGCACGGCGGTTGGTATCGGCGTGTTGATCATGCTGGCGCTGGGCCGATTGGCCAAGCGGGTGCGCAGCGAGGCCGAGGCCGTGGAAAATCAGGAGGGTTGATAGGGTGCCAGGGACAAAAGATACATTGAAGACAGTAATTCTCGCCGGCGGTCTGGGCTCGCGATTGTCGGAAGAAACCGGGCTCAAGCCCAAGCCCATGGTCGAGATCGGCGGGCGGCCGATCCTCTGGCACATTCTCAAGACATATGGTCATTACGGTCTCACCGACTTCACCATATGCCTTGGCTATAAGGGCTACATCATCAAGGAGTATTTCGCCAACTACGTCCTCCACAATGCCGACGTCACCGTCGACCTGACCGACAACAGCATCGCCTTTCACGGCAATCAGGCCGAGCCCTGGCGGGTCACCCTGGTGGATACCGGCGCCGACACCATGACCGGTGGGCGGCTTAAACGGGTGGCGGATTATGTGGGCGACGGCGATGTCTTTTGTATGACTTACGGCGACGGTGTCGCCGATATCGATATTTCGGCGCTGGTTGAGTTCCACCGCAGCCACGGCCTGCTCGCCACCATGACCGTGGTCCAGCCGCCGGGCCGGTTCGGCGCCACGGTGCTTGACGGCGACCGGGTGACGGCCTTTGCTGAAAAGCCGCGTGGCGATGGCGGCCAGATCAATGGCGGCTACTTTGTATTGTCGCCCAAGGTGCTCGATTATATTGCCGGCGACGGCACATTCTGGGAGCGCGAACCCCTCGAAAGGCTCGCCGCCGATGGCCAACTCGCCGCCTACCGCCACGACGGCTTCTGGCTGCCCATGGATACGCTCCGCGACAAGAGCATCCTGGACGGCCTGTGGAATACCGGCGAGGCGCCCTGGAAAGTCTGGCCGTGACGCCTGAGTTCTGGCGCGGGCGGCGGGTGCTGTTGACCGGCCATACCGGGTTCAAAGGGGCCTGGCTGGCGCTGTGGCTGGAACGGCTCGGGGCCGAGATCGGCGCCGTGGCTCTGGCGCCGGACACCGACCCCAGCCTGTTCGAAGCCCTGGCGCCGTGGTCCGGTCTGGACAGCGCCATGGGCGATTTGCGCAATTCTACCGTGGCCGCCAAGGCGGTCGCCGACAGCCGGCCGGAGATCGTCTTTCATCTCGCCGCCCAGGCCCTGGTGCGGCGCGCCCACGCGGACCCCACGACGACCTTCGAGACCAACGTGACCGGCACGGTCAATCTGTTTGAGGCGGTGCGCGCCGCGCCCACGGTGAAAGCCGTGGTGGTGGTGACCAGCGACAAGGTCTACGCCAACGACGGTGGCGGCCGGGCCTTCCGGGAGGACGATCCCCTGGGCGGCGCCGACCCCTACAGCGCCTCCAAGGCGTGCCAGGATCTGGTCGCCGCCGCCTATGACAAGAGCTTCCTGGCGGCCCGGGGCATCGGTACCGGGCGGGCCCGGGCCGGCAACGTTATCGGCGGCGGCGACTGGGCCGCCGACCGCTTGATCCCCGATTTTGTGCGGGCCATGGCCGCCGGCGAAGAAATCGCCGTGCGCAACCCCGACGCCACCCGGCCCTGGCAGCACGTGCTCGAGCCCCTGGCCGGCTACCTCGACTATGCCGAGGTGCTGACCGCCGGCGGCGGCGCCCCCGGGGCGTTGAATTTCGGACCGGCTGCCGACGATATTCAACCGGTTCGCCAGGTCGTCGATGGCCTGGTCGAACGCTGGGGTGCCGGCGCCGCCTGGCGCCAAGACAAGGCCGAGCAGGTCGCCGAGGCCGGGCTGCTGACCCTGGATGCGAGCCGTGCCATGGAGACCATCGGCTGGCGGCCCCGGCTTGATCTCCATGACGCCCTCGACTGGACCGTGGCGTGGTACCGCGCAGCGGCGGCCGGCGATGACATGCGCGTCCACAGCCTCGACCAAATCGCCCGCTACGAGGATCGCGGCTGATGATTTTCACGGAGACGGACATCGCCGGCGTGATGATCATCGATGTCGAACGGCTCACGGATGATCGCGGTTTCTTCGCTCGTGGCTTCTGCGCCGAGGAATTCACCGCCCATGGTCTTAGGGGTGATTTCGTCCAGACCAACATTGCCCACAACGCCAGGCGCGGCACCCTGCGCGGCATGCACTACCAGGCCGAACCCGCGCCCGAGCCCAAGGTCGTGCGGTGCACCCGGGGCGCCATATACGACGTGGCCGTGGACCTGCGTCCGGCGTCGCCAAGCTATTGCCAATGGGTCGGGGCCGAGCTCAGCGCCGACAATCATCGCGCCCTCTATATCCCGGCGGGCTGCGCCCACGGCCTGCTGACCCTCGAGGACCATAGCGAGGTCTATTACATCATGGCCGCCGCCTATGTGCCCGATCTGGCGCGTGGCGTGCGCTGGAACGACCCGGCCTTTGCCATCCACTGGCCGTTCGAGCCCAGCACAATCTCCGAGCGCGACGCGGCCCTGGCGGACTTCATACGGTGAGCGGCATTGTTCTGGTCACCGGCGCCGGCGGATTTGTCGGCCGCCATGCGGTTACTGATCTCGCAGCCAGAGGGTTCACTGTCCATGGGGTCGGGCGCGAGGTGGATTTGCTCGATGCCACGGCGCGAGGGGCGCTGATCGATGGCGTGCGCCCCAGCCACTTGCTCCATTTCGCCTGGGAGACCCGCCATGGCTATTTCTGGTCGGCGCCGGAAAACCCGGCCTGGGCCGAGGCGACGCTCGACCTGGTGCGCCGGTTTCGCGAGGGCGGCGGGGAGCGCGCGGTGCTGGCGGGAAGCTGCGCCGAGTACGACTGGTCGCCGGCGGCGCTTGGTGGTGGCGATTGCCTTGAGAGCGCCACGCCACGCCGTCCAGCCACAGCCTATGGCCAAGCCAAACTCGCCGCTTTCGAAACCGCTTCCAACGAAGCGGCGGCCAGTGGCCTGAGTCTCGCCTGGGGGCGATTGTTTCTGCTCTATGGCCCCTTCGAGGGTGAGTCCAGGCTGGTGCCGTCGCTGGTCCGCGCTTTGCTCGCCGACGAGCCGGTGGTGCTCAGGGAACCGACCGCGGTGCGCGACTTTCTCCATGTCGCCGATGGCGGCGCGGCCTTTGCGGCGCTGTTGGCGTCGAATGTGGAAGGGCCAGTGAACATTGCCTCGGGCAGCGGTGTTGCCATTGCCGATGTGGCCCGGATGGTTGGCGCTGACCTGTCAACGGTTGACCATACGCAGGCGTTGCCCGATGGCTCTCCGACCCGGCTGGTGGCCGACATATCGCGGCTGCGGGACGAGGTCGGCTTTACGCCAAGCCACGGCCTCCATAGCGGGCTGGCGGATACGGTGGCGTGGTGGCGGGCAAATTCGTGAACCCGCCGTGGCTTCTGATCGGCGATCATATTTTCGGCGCACCGGCGACCGAAATTTGCTATACGCGCGTCAAATGTGAATAGAGAAGCCCATGAAAATCACCATCGATACCGACGCGGGAACCATCACGGCCGGCGACCTCGAAGAAACGTCGCTGTATAGCAAGGCGGCTTTCGAGATGCTCTCGGACCTCTGGGTCAAGGTTGGCTGGACGCAACGCTATTCCTACACCTTCACATGGTTGGGTCGACCGGTAATCCAATTGCCGGAGGATATGCTGCGCATCCAGGAGGTGATTTACCGCCTGCAGCCGGATGTTATTGTCGAAGCCGGCGTCGCCCATGGCGGTTCGCTGATCTTCTACGCCAGTCTGTTCGAGGCCATGGGCATGGCCAAGGGAAAGGGACGCGTGGTCGGCGTCGATATCGATATCCGCGCCCATAACCGCACGGCCATCGAGGACCATCGGTTGGCGCCCCGGATCACCCTGATCGAAAGCAGTTCCAGCGATGTCGCGGCGTTCGAGCAGGTCTCCCGCTGCATCGAGCCCGGCGACACGGTGCTGGTCATCCTCGATTCGAACCACAGCCGCGACCATGTGTTGGCCGAATGCTGGCTCTATGCGCCGCTGGTCAGTGTCGGCTCTTATATCGTGGCCGCTGACGGCATCATGAGGGATCTTACGGATGTTCCCGGCGGCGATGTCTCGTGGGCGACCGACAATCCTTTCGAGGCGGCGCGGGCGTTCGCCGCCGAACGCGATGATTTCGTGATCGAAACGCCGGGTTTCGCCTTCAACGAAAGTGACTTGGAGCGGCATATCACCTATTGGCCGGGGGCCTATCTCCGGCGAGTTTCATAGTCTCGCATGGCCCGCATTACCATCGGCATGCCGGTCTACAACGGCGCTGCCACCATCGAGCGTGCGATTGCCGGGCTCGAGGCGCAGACATTCGGCGACTTCGTGGTTGTGGCCTCCGACAATGCCTCGACTGACTCGACGCCTGAGGTGCTGGCCGCCTGGGCGGCGCGAGATCATCGGGTCACCGTCCATCATCAGGCCGAAAATCTCGGCACGGTCGGCAATTTCAACTACCTGATTACCGTGGCCGAGACCGACTATTTCATGTGGCACGCCTGCGACGATCAAATGAGCCCCGATTATCTGGAGCGCTTATGCGCCGTGCTCGATGGCGATGCGGGTTGCGGCCTGGCGGTCGGCGACATCGTCAAGCGCGACGCCGACGGCACTGAAAAGCGCCGGGTGTTCCCCGACCTGGCCGGCCTGTCGCGGCTGGCCCGGGTGATGACCTTGCTCAAGCGTCCCCGGGCGCCGTGGATTTATGGCCTGTTCCGAAGCGGTGAACTGCGCGCCGCCTATGGCCGCGCCGTCGCGTTCGGTTTCGCCTGGGGCGCTGACTACGTCACCCTGCTGCCGTTCATCCTTGATGATCGCATTCGAGGCGACAACGCCGCCACGTTCCACTACCGCATGACTGCCAGCGCCAAGAGTCCGCACCGCCCCGGTGGCGGGTTGGCACATATGCGTTTCTTTGGCCGCTACTTGCGCTATAACCTCGCGGCCTTCGCCGATTCGCGGCTCGGCTTCGTGGAGAAACTGTTGTGCCTGCCATTCCTGCTGCGTCACATCGCCCGGGCGATCAAATGAAAGTTACCCGACAATGATCGATCTGATCGTCGAACTTTGGGCCTTCGTGCGGGTGCGCAAGAAATACTGGATGATCCCTATTCTGGTTGTCGTCGGCCTGCTCGGCATGCTCATCGTTCTCGCCCAGGGCACGGCGGTCGCGCCCTTCATCTACACGATCTTTTAGAGCGCTAAAATTGAACGCGATACTCGGCCGGCCCACTCCCCCTCCCAGCCACTCACGGGATCGTACGATATGGGTGGCCGGGAGGGGGAGTGGGCCGGCAGGGCGCCGGAGGCATAAATTGCTAGCCGCCGCGTAGTTTTCGCCGTAGCCACTGGTAGGCTTGGCGCGGGCCTCGCTCGGCCCGGCGGCGGGCGGTTTCGGCCTGGTCTGTTGCGGCCAGGGCCGGGCCCATGGCCTCGACGGCGGCGGCGATGCAGGCCCAGTCGTTCCACAGGGCCGGATCGTCGGCGGTTATCTCGTCGCCGGCCAGGCGGTCGAGCCAGCGGTAGGCGTCGCGCACCGGGGGATCGACCTGGCCATCATCGAGATCGGCCACCGAGAACTGGGTGTGGCGCATGCCGGGGCGGAGGAACTCATCACAATAGACGTCGATGGCCGCCGGGTCGGGCTCGGGCAGGGCCAGGCCCGTGGCTATGCGCGCCAGTTGGCGCCGGGGGTCGCTCATCAGGCGGTCGTAGTCGACCACCGCCATGGGCCGTCCCCGGACCCGGGCCAAATGGGGCACCACGTTGACCAGCCATTCGTGGTCGGCGGTTTCCTGGATCCCACGCCGGGGGTCGAGCTTGCCCCGCGAGGCAGCGACGCTCAACGGATTGCGGATCGCCACCAGATAACGCATGTCGAGATCGAGGGCGTCGTAGACCGGCTCCCAGAAGGGCATCAGCCGCAGGGTGCGACCGTATTTGTAGCCCCATAACGGAGACTTTCCGAAGCGTCGGCGGATGGTGTGGATGGCCTGGTGTCGCAGGGCCTCGATGGCCGGGCTGTGGTATTCCTCAGCCGCGATCAGCCGCACGCTGTCGCCGCGAATGCCGAGGCTGTGCTTGAGCCGCTGGTTGAGCGCCAACAGATCGCGGTCCTCGAAGAAGCCGGTCGGGTTCTTGCCCCAGCCCCGACGCAGGCGATCACCGAGGTCAACGCCGACGGCGGCCAGGCCTCGGGTCGACAGGCTGGTGCCGCTGCGCCCGGCGCCGAGAACGGTGACGCAGATCTGTCGCGACGTGGTCATGCGGCGGCCCGCCACGCCTGGAACATGAGCACCCGCCACAGCACCCGTTGCCAATCACCAATGCCGGCCTGGTGCTCGCGCCACATGGTGCTGACGGCGGCAACGTCGAAATAGCCGTCGTCTGTAAGGCGGCTCTCGGCCAGCAGGTCGCCGGCCCAGTCCCGCAGGGGCCCGCGCAGCCAGGCGGCGATGGGCACGCCGAAGCCGCGCTTGGGCCGGTCGACCAGGGCGCGCGGCACGTGACGGTAAAGCAGGGCGCGGAGCAGACGCTTGTTGTCTTGGCGGTGGCCGAACTTGAGGTCCGCCGGCAGGCTCCAGGCAAGCTCGACCACCCGATGGTCGAGCAGCGGCACCCGGACTTCGAGGCCGCTCGCCATGCTCGCCCGGTCGACCTTGGTGAGCATCTGATCGGGCAGGCTGGTGACCGCGTCGAGGTAACCGGCGCGCTCCATGAAATCGGGAATATCCGTGGCGGTGGCGGTGTCCCACAGGGCGCCCTTGCGCTCAGTGCCGTCGATAACCAGGGCGCCCGGCCGGTGAACATAGGTTGCCAGGGCGCGGTACAGGGCAACGTCGTCTGGGGCGGCGATGACCGCGGCGGCCCGGTCGCGGCGATAGGCGCCATAGGCCGAGCCACGCGGCACGGCGCCCCAGGCCGCCGCCGCCGCACGGCGCACGGGACCGGGCAGCCAGCCCAGACGGCGGGCTAGGCCCTGGGCCCGGTAATGGCGCTTGTAGCCGCCGAATACCTCGTCGCCGCCGTCCCCGGACAGGGCCACGGTAACCGAGCGTTTTGCCAGCCGGGACACCAGCAGGGTCGGGATCTGCGATGAATCGGCGAACGGCTCGTCGTAGCAGCCGGGCAACTCGGGCACCACGGCCAGGGCGTCAACCGGTTCCACATAAAGCTCGGTGTGGTCGGTGCCCAGATGAGCTGCCACGGCGCGGGCCTCGGGCGCCTCGTCGAAGGCCCGTTCGGTGAAGCCTACCGTATAGGTCTGCACCGGGCGGCTCGATTGCGCCTGCATGAGGGCAACGATCAGGGACGAATCAACGCCGCCCGACAGGAACGCACCCAGTGGTACGTCGGCGACCATGCGGCGGCCCACGGAATCGCTCAACAGGGCGGCCAGGCTATCAAGGGCTTCGGTCTCGCCGACCACCGCGCGCGGCGTACCCCGGGCCACGTTGCGCAAATCCCAATAGCACCGGGTCGCGGCTTTGCCGCTTGCATCAATGGTCACCACCTGGCCGGGTTCGAGCTTGTGAATGCCGCGATAAATGCTGGCCGGGGCGGGCACCACCATGTGGCGCATGTAGGAGGCCAGGGAGTCGCAGTCGACTTCCGGGGTCCAGCCGTCATGGGCGACCAGGGCCTTGAGCTCCGAGCCGAACAGCACCAGGCCGCCCGCCTCGCCCCAATAAAGCGGCTTGATGCCGAGGCGGTCGCGGACCAGGGACAGGCTGCGGGCCTCGCGGTCCCATAGGGCGAAGGCGAACATGCCGAGCAGCCGCCCGAGGGTGGCGGTCAGGCCCCAGACGCCGCAGGCCTCGACCAGCACCTCGGAATCGCAGTGGCCCCGGAAGGTTCGCCCGGCCGCCGCCAGTTCTTCGCGCAACTCGGCCGCGTTATAGATTTCGCCGTTGTAGACCAGCACGTAGCGGCCGCAGGACGACACCATGGGCTGATGGCCGGCCGGTGATAGATCGATGATGGCGAGACGCCGGAACGCGAGGGCGATGCCCGCCGCGCCATCGACCCAGACCCCATCGTCGTCCGGGCCGCGATGGCTCAGGGTCGCGGCCATGGCCTCGGCCGTGGCGCCCAGCACGTCGGCGCTGGTGCTGGCGCGGGGGTCTAGAAAGCCGGCGATACCACACATGACGAGGGCTCAGGCGGCCGGCGCCGCACTACGGCGCGGCAAGGGGATCGGCGTATAACGCCGCACCAGTTTCCACAGGCCGGGCCAGGCGGCGTGGCTGAGAGGTGATGTCAGGAAGCGCCCCGGCGCGCTGCCGTGGCGACAGGCCTTGGCCCAGAATACGCCAAGCTCATGGCAGAATGCCGGTTCGGGATAGAGGCCCGCCGCGGCGTTGGCCGCCTGGAGGCCAAGCAACCAGGTTTCGGCCCAGTCCAGGTAGTCACGATCGGGGGTGAAGCCGACCTTGTGCATACGGCGCAACATGAAGTGGCGCTCCAGGTCGGTCTCGGTGAAGGCGATGGCGAGGGCCTCAAGCTGGGCCGCGTAGATGCTGGTTCGCACAGCGGCGACCTGATCTTCGAGCGCGGCGGTGATGCGCTGGCCATGACGCCGGACCATGACCAGCACCTCGGGCAGATTGGCCATCTTATGGCGCCCGGCGAAGCGCGCCCACATTTGGAAATCGCTGCCTACGCGAAGCTCTTCCCGGTGGGGGAATTGGGCCAAAATATCGCTCCGGGCCATGGCCGCCGAGTTGACCATGCCGGGGCGAAACAGGCGCTGGGCGGCGATGTCGTCGGGCTCGGTGGCGAGGCGTTTGATCTTGCCGCGGCGCCGGCCGCTCTCGTCCATCCACGCCACCCAGCCGCCGACGGCGGCGATGTCCGGATGGCGGTCGAGAAAATCGACCTGACGGGCGAGGCGGTCGGGACAGGCGATATCGTCGCTGTCGAGGAACGCCAGGTACGCGCCCCGGGCCAGACCGACGGCGCGATTGCGGGTCGCGGCGATGCCCCTGTTACGCTCGTTGACCACCAGGCGAATGCGGGGGTCGTCACGGGCTTCGATGATGGCGCGACTGTTGTCGGTCGAGCCGTCATCGACCACCAGAAGCTCGAAATCGGCGAAGCTTTGAGCCAGGATGCTGTCGAGGGACGCCGCCACATAGGCCGCCCGGTTATAGACCGGCGTGACGACGGTGACCCTGGGAGTGACCCTTGGGGTGACTTTTGGCGCCGCGCTCAAGACGCCGCCGCTCGCCACCGGTGGAGACCTTCCATCATCCGCCGCCGCAAGCCGAGAATGCGATCCTCGACCACGACGATGAAGACCTTACGCAAATGGCCCTCGGGGCAGTTGATTTCGCGCACCCCATGCCACGAGTTGCCCTGGCGGGCGAAGATGAAACTGTGGTTGTCCATGGTCTCGGCGGCAACGGCGCTATCGAAGTCCTCGAAGGCCGGCGCCGATGACCGTTTGAACCGGCCGCTGTCGTCGAGCACCACGGTCTCGCCGCCCCATGCCGCCTGCCAGTCAGCGTTGGTGTTGAGATAGAAAATGTGCGAACCGAGCTTGTCGCGGCCATCGCAGTGGGGCGACACCGAGCAGCCGGTGGGCGTGTAGTGCCAGTGATAGCGCAGACGAAAACCACCCCGGCCGAACAGCCGCCGAATGAAGCGCTGGTAGCGGGTGCTCTCCATCTCGGCCATGAAATCGCGCCAGGCCGACGGCAGATCAAGGCTCTTGTGATATTCCAGGGTATAGCGGTCGTGGCTTTGCTGGCCGTGGGCCCGGGCCTTGCCGAAGACCCGCTCAAACTGAGCGACATCAGGCAGGGTTTCGCTCAGGCGGCGGAAGCCATCGGCGGTCAACAGGCCCTGGGGGTTGGTCCAGGGATAGGGTGATTGGCCCTGGAACACAGCGGTCTCGATGGCGTCCATGCGGTTGGTGTCGAGATAACTCATGTCAGGTTCAGCCGCTGGCGCATCTCGGCGGCGACCTCGTCGGCCTCATGCAGCGCCGGGCGCTCGCCGGTCTCCAGGGGCGCGCCGAAAAACTCGGCCATGCCGCGCCCGACCAGCGCCTCGTGGAGCAGGTCCAGGTTGCGCCGCGGCTGCACCAGGCCACGGCCGATAAGCCGGGCGCAGAACCGCCGCAGGCCGCGCTGGGGCTTAAGGGTGCCGCGCCGGTTGAGACGGCGGGTCAGGGCGATGCCGACGATGAACGATTCGATGCGCGTCCAGAAGCCGAGAGGCTTTTCCGGGATCGGGTAGATGTAGACCGGTTTGCCGCAGGCCGCCGCCTCGGCGACCATGGATTCGCTTTCGCCGGTGACCACGATAACGTCGGCCAGCGCAAGGCAGGCGAGATAGGGGTTGTCGGGGCGACTATCGCGCCAGCGATCGATGCGCGCGGTCTCGCCCAGGGCGTCGCCGAATCCCTCAGCCAGGGCATCAGTGGCGGCCGTGCCGCTGCGCCGCGAGGTCACGGCGAAGATCGAGCCGCCGGCCTGGTCGGCAAAGGCGCGGACCTCGGCGCCAATGCGCCGGGCCAGTTCCGGCGCGATATCGTGACGCCGGCTCGAGCCGCCGAACAACAGGGCGATGCGGGGCTTTGCCATCCGGTCATAAAGGTCGGGCCAGGCCGCCGCCGCCGCGTCCAGGCTGGCGGCGGTAACCCGGTTAAGCGGCGCCGAGGTCTCGATCCGCCGGGGGTGGAGGGGCAACTGGAAATAGCCGCAGGCGACGACGATGTCGTAGACGTCGGCCACTCGGCCACCCTTGCGGCCCAACTGGACGGTGCGGGTTCGGCCCCGACTCTGTTCGCCGATCCAGCGGGTCACCGGAGCCGGACGCCAGCCGGTGGCGATGGCCACATCGGGCCACGGCGGCGCCAGTTCGGCCGAGGCGGCGCGGTCGACGCCGAGACGGGTGGCGCCCAGGCGGCTGCGCAGCACGGTGCCGAGACCGGCCAGGGCCGTGAAGTTCAAAGTCTTGATCTCGTAGGGCCAGCCCAGAGCCTCGGCCAGGCCAATCGACTGGGTGGTGTGGCCCGGCTTGCCGTCGTCCAGCACCCAGACCGTCGGCGTGCCATGGTCGCGGCCGCCTTGGCGGCTATAGGCGCCGTGGCGGCGGGTGTGAATATCCACCCGCCATGACAACTCGGGATAGCGCGCGCCGCAGGCTTCCATGAGGGCGAACCACCACGACGGCTCGCGGCGCCAGGTCTTCAGCCGGCTGCCGTCGCCCAGGGTCACCCGGCCCGCAAGGTCGGTAATGGTGACCTGGACGAAGCGCTCGGCGCGGGCGAAAAGCGCCGCCATGATCCAGCAGACATCGGTGTCGGGCAGCAGGCTCAAACCGTTTCGGCAGACCACCCCGT
>Ga0302123_10001668_pt1 | contig 15596 bp, 19 predicted proteins | sample CB21_321_MG_FD_203109 | JGI IMG/M metagenome (GOLD analysis project Ga0302123, IMG submission 203109) | Marine microbial communities from Western Arctic Ocean, Canada - CB21_32.1 | ecosystem: Environmental > Aquatic > Marine > Oceanic | place: Canada: Western Arctic Ocean | collected 2017-09-28 | reverse complement strand
TGTCGCGACAGACTGCGGACATAAGCCCAGCAGAGGCTAGGCTCGCCGCCCGTCGCGCGACCCAACCCATCGGCACACCGGAGCAAATCATCGAGAAGATCAAGTCGATGCAGGAGACCATCTCCATGGAGAAGGTCGTAATTCACATGATGTACGGCGGAATGCCAAGGGAAAAGGCTGAAAAGAGCCTGCGACTCTTCGCCGAGAAGGTCTTACCCGAAGTACAGGCAATGGCGACGCCGATCAATCCCAGGTCTTTGGCTTAACCGGAACCGATTTTTCTGACGAAGTCCCTCACGGTTCCGGACAACAGGTCCGGAATCTCTACCTTCATGTTGTGGCCAACGCCATCAAAGGTCTCCAGGCTGGCGTTCGGTATCTGATCGGCCATCAGATGCTGAGCGTCCAAGGGAGTGATCTCATCCTGATTCGATGCCAAGATCAATGTCGGTGCAGAGATTTTAGGCAGGAGTGGGGTTAGGTCTTCTCCCAAGAGACAATCCTGCAGGGCTAAGACCACTTCAGCCGTGGTTCTCTCACCTGAGGATGCGTACCAATCTATTAATTCTTGTTTCGAATTGGGACCAAACCGTTTCTCAGAATCTGCTCCCAGCCATGATTTGGTCCCTTCTTCTTCAAGTATCCGTCGCCACACGCTGGCATCCATACTCGCGCCCATCCCAGCCAGCCTGGGAGTGGATGCCACTAGACTAAGGCTGTGGAGTCGGTCTGGAAAATCGATGGCAAATCTCAGGCTGACGATGCCTCCCGCAGATGCGCCTACCAGGTGGACTTTCTCAATATCCAGACTGTCCATGACCGCCGCGATGTCTGCTGCCAAACCCGGCAGAGTGAATTTACCGCCGGAGGGGGCATCAGTACCAGCGTGACCGGCCATGTCGAATCGGAGCACCCGGTTCTGGCGGGCCAGCGTTGGCACCCAAGCCCTCCACCGGTGGAGGTTTCCGCCCGCGGCATGGTGCAACAAGACAACGCTTTTCTCTTGCCAAGGGTCGGTAAAGTCCTCCCAATGGTAGTGGAACTTGCTGCCATTTAATTGCAGGTACGGCATTCTGGTTAAACCTCAGTTGCTTGGATCTCGTGGCTGGAATTGGCGACCTACCCTTGCTTAAGGGTCAGTTGAATCAGCTTGTCGGCCCGGTCCTGCTGGTCCAAGTCGCGGCAGGTGGCAATGATCTCTTCAAACTGAGCTTCCGGAATCGGAAGACCTGGGATAACGTCTCGTATCCGCCTCGCCTCTTCTTCAAAGTCCCACATGAATTCGCGCCCGGTAGACTGCTTGGTATAACTCTTTCCATCCTTGGTGAAGACGGTTATCCGAGGCCCAAAGAGCGTCATCTTATGCGACGGTATGATCTCCACTCGGTGCATTAAGTCCAACACCTCAGGCGGATCACCATCGTCGTCGGCAACGCCCATCTGTTGGCTCCGCAACACCGGGAAACCGCGCATTGCCACGCCGTAGGCGGTGTAGTACTTGGTGCCTCCGGTCTGCGCCTCACCATCTTCGCGTCGACTAGGGAAAGCCGGGCTGGGATACTGGGTTTCCATCCAGTTGACGACAGCTTCGACGCGCTCGACGTCCTCATATTTGATGTCATTTTCGATACAAAGCTGGGCTGAAACATCAACGTGGGCGATGTTGTAACCGGCGGTGGAATAGATTCGGTAGAGGGTCTCCAGGAACATCCAGTCCTTACCCAGCCCAGTGGTGATCTTGTCCAGGCTGGTCTGGGTGTCACCGACGAAGCTATAGGTGAGCTTTCCCTGGTTGTTGCCGGTGTAGGCGTGGTAAAAACCGGCCTCTCCCTCGAGCGTAGTCTCACCGCCCACCTGTCCCATCTGTGCCAGCGCTACCGCAAGCATCGCGTTCCGCACTGCCGCGCCTTCCCGCAGGGCCCGGCCACCGCCGCGGGGACCTTCCAGGTTACCTGCTGCCAGATGGACGCATAGGGCAATGGTGTTGTTAACTTCTTCTTCAGTGAGGTTCAGAATCTTTGCGGCAGCCATGGCCGGTCCAAAGATGCCAAACACCGGGCCGGCGTGGAAGCCGCGAGACATCACCGTCGGGATGAAGTCTGACGCCAGCCGTTCCATAACCTCGTAGCCAACAGCCACACCGGTGAGGAATTCCTTTCCTGATACGCCGGCGGTCTCAGCAGCCACAAACGCTCCGGGTAGGATGCTGGTACCCGGGTGGGTGAGCATGCGGAATGAATCCAGCTTACCGCCGGACATGGCCATCTCCGCATTGGCAAAGGCCGCACCGCCTTTAGTTACGGTGGTGCCGTCCACCATGACGGTTGCGCCACGGTTCACACCAGATTCGTCTGAGGTGATGAGTTGCACGGCGCTCTGTCCGCTCCGTGATTGAGACCCCAAAAGTACGGATGCGAGACTGTGCAGGGTTACGCCCTTGGCACGATCCACCACGGCGGGTGGGAGGTCGTCATAGCTGAGCCCCACTACCCACTGCGCAAGTTGTCGGCTGAGAGATACCATTTTCTTCTCCGATGCTTGGTTGATGTTTTACTATCCGTCGCCCAATTCACGACGCAGGTAGTCTACGCTATCACCGCCCTGAAACCTACCGTCAAAGACAATATGTTTGGCACAAGCCACATATTCCTGTGCTCTATGGTCTGGTTATCAATCACGAAAACACCCCGACAATATTTGTCAGGGCTTTGGCAATCTACCTGAGAGGAAGCCCACCGCGATTATTCCCAATCTACCTCAGTTTTATAGACCCAATTGTCTTCATCGGCAGGGGAAGGATCTATGTAATTGAGCTCGATTTGGGCGCCAAAGGTGTAGCACCAACTGTCGCTCCACCAGCGTGCCCCCCAGCTCCTCCAGGTCTTGCGCTCGCACCATCCAGACCCAACAGCGAACCCAAACTCCCCAGAGAAGGCGGTACAGAAGCGGATGTTATCGTCGTTGCCATCATCAGGACGAACCCGATTACCCGTGCTCCTTCCCCCTCCGGCAAGCGTTCGACTTCGACGCTGAGTTTGCCACGCACGCTCATGATGCAGGCCACTTCGCCGGAGGCTGAACCGCTCAGGTAGCCACCAAATACATCCGTTTCACCAGTGCAATACCAGACTCTCCATTCACCGCCAATGTCCACTTCCAAAGCGCAGCCTGATTCGATGATTGAGAAGTCTCCGGAAACCGCCAGATAAGCGCATTTCGCAAGCGTTGTTGCCAAAGGAAACACCAAGTTCTCTCTCATTTGATATTGAATTAGACTAGGGTTCTGTCTTAACATCTAACGAATAATCAGGAGGGAAAATGCCAAAGATAATCCCGGCTCCCGATGACTTGAGCAAACCTTTTTGGGACGCCGTCAATGAGAAGCGACTGTCGGTGCAAAATTGCACCGCTTGCGACAGGCTCCAATACCCACCGCGACAGACCTGCTTTGCCTGCGATTCCGCAGAGAAGTTGGAATGGAAGGATGTGGAAGGCAAAGGTCACATATCTACGTATATCGTGATCGAGGACGGCAGGCTGAACCGGCGTATGCCTGATCAGCCCTACAATTTAGCTCTAATAACCCTGGACGAGGATACGACCGTTAATTTTTACTCCAACCTTCCTGGTGTTCCGCCTTACGAAGTCCCGGTGGGGGCTGCTGTCCAGGTAATTTTTGAAGAGGTTGGTCCAGACCAACTAATCCACGAATGGCAGGTAGTGGATTAATCCACCGGTCCGTCCCCGCAGTCCGTCCCGAACGAATAATGTTATACGAATAGGTGAATGATGGCGACGCAACCATATAAATGGCGAAGAGATACAGACGGGCTGGGAGTCTGGGAGCACCGCGGCAAGGTAGCGGTGGCCGGATTCGGTCATTCCCCCGTTAACCGGCGCTGGGACGAGACATCCATGGATCAAACCCTTGGCGCATACTCCATGCTCGCCTGTGAGTTGGCCATGGAGGACGCAGGAGTTACCCCGGATCAGATCGATGGGGTCATCTGCTGCGATAGCCATATCGCTGGCAGCAGTGGAGGCACCGCGTCCAACTGGGCGCCGCGGCCCTACTTCGACCCGCCTTACGACTCTGAATGGGGTCTCACGCTGGTAAATGGCGACTGGCTGGTCAAACAATTGGAGTTGCCCAACGTCAAATACGCTCCGTCCAATGTCCCCACCATTGGGGAAATGCTGGGCCTTGCCGCCCAGTCCATAGCCGATGGGAAATGCACCACCTGTTTGGTGATTTACCCAACAGGAAACATGGAAGGCCGGTATCGCCGCGGAGGGGAGAACGCACAAGACCATGCTGATGGGGCCCGGCAATGGACCTTCCCCTGGGGGAACCACGGAGGCAACGATTTCATCAACATCTTCCCACACAATCAATATTGCCTAAAATACGGTGGGACCCACGACGACGTTGCCCCTTTTGTGATTAACCAACACCGAAACGGACTTCTGACACCGTGGGGCTACAACGCTTCCAGTGGGATGGTTCAACTTACAGAGGACGATTACGTGAATTCCAGGTATATCCTGAATCCGCTCCGGATATTTGATTGCGACAGGCCGGTCAACGCCTCGACTGCCTACCTCGTCACCACGGCGGAGCGCGCCCGGGACATGAAGCAACCGCCGGTCTACGTCCTCAACCATTCCCAGCATAATTTCACACAGCGCACCACCCAACCGGATTTGGACGAAATAGAAGAATGGACGGATCGCGCCGCCAAGAGAATGTATGAGGGTGCCGGACTCGGCCCCGCAGATGTGGATATTTTTAACCCCTATGACGGTTACTCCATAATGTCCCAGTTTTTTCTGGAGGCCTTCCAGTGGCACGGCGTAAAGAGAGGAGACTCTTTCGCCTTTTACGCGGACGACATTAGAGTTGAGGGTCCGCATCCTTTCAGCTCCAGCGGCGGCAACCTGGGGAACGGACGTACCCGCACCGCCATGTACACCGACAGCATTGAGCAGCTTCGCGGAACGGCCGGCCCACGGCAGGTAACAGTTCGCGCCGAAACTGCCCTAGCGGCCTTCACAACGCCCAGTAGTGGTGGCTGGATGATGTTCGGCAAGCACCCCAGTTAAATATCTTCACCAACTATCTCTTTCCAATCAGAAGTGGCATTTTCCGTTTCGTGCCGTTTAACATGGACAGGGTACGAGCTTATGAGAGCCGATATGCAACAAAATCAAATCCTTGAAGGTGTTCGCGTACTCACCCTGGAACAGGTTCACGCGCTGCCTTGGGGAACCTCTTTCCTGGCTGACCTGGGTGCTCAGGTCATTCGTGTGGAGAGCTCGGCCCACCTCCAGGACCGCAAGGCAGGGCCGTTCCCCGACGGTCGGCCCAGCCCGGAATGGTGGAACGAAGGCGGCAATCTGGCCTACTTTGGCACCCGCAACAAGCAGAGCCTCTGCATGGATGTGACCACGCCTCAGGGCAAAGAGGTTTTTCTCAAGCTAGCCAAAAATTGCGACATCGTCACCGATAACTTTCGGCCTGGCACTATGGAGCGGTTCGGCTTTGATCATGAAAGCCTGGCCAAGCTAAATCCTAGGATCATCACCTTGAGCTCTTCGGCCTATGGGTATACCGGACCGTGGCGAAGGGCCGGCTCTCGAGCCCGCACGGTGGATGCCACCTGCGGCATGTCTTATCTCACCGGTTACGAAGATGGTCCGTCCTACCGGGCCAGCAATAACTACATGGATCACTCAGTAGGCAACAACGTGGCCTATGCCCTGCTCCTGGCGCTGTACCAACGCAACAAGACTGGTGAAGGAATGCGCATAGACCTCACCATGCAGGAAACGGGCGTGTCGGCCATCGGTCCGGCTATTCTCGAAACCCAGCGCGGAATTACTCGCTCTCGTCTTGGCTGCGGTCATCTGTGGAAGTCGCCCCACAATGTCTTCCCTTGCCGCGGTTCTGACCGTTGGATAGCCATCGCAGTGTCCACCGATGAAGAGTGGCAGAGGCTGCAAAAGGCCATGGATGAGCCACTCTGGGCCGCCGATTCTCGCTTCGAAACCGCGCAAGGCCGCTGGAACCACCGCCGCCACTTGGGCGACCTTTTATCAGAATGGACCCAAACCCAAGACGATCAAGAGTTGATGAACCACCTCCAAAGTAACGGCGTTGCCGCGGGCGCGGTGTTGACCGCTGAGGACCTAGTGGCGAATCCTCATCTAGGTGAGCGGGGTTACATAGAGGAGTTCGAAAACGTCAACGCACCCCAGGCCGGCCCGCGGAAATATGCCGGTCGTCCTTTCCGCATGGAAGGCGTTTCCTTTGCCATCCGTCATGTGGCGGCACTGGGTGAGCACAATGTGGAAACGCTGCGGGATGTTGCCGGATTGTCCGATGATGAGATTACTACCCTGGCCAATGAAGGAATAATCTCCACCCAGCCACTACCAACCGAAACCCCACCCTAGGGCGTGGCTGCCCCGGTTTCAAGGCTTGGGCCAGGCCATTGTGACGGGCCGCAAGCCGAATACGGCAGTACGGCACTGCTCCATCAATTTTTGAGGTTTCGACGAAATTGGACATCTTATCGGATATAAAGGTATTGGAATTGGCCCACAGCCTGTCGGGGGCTTTCTGCGCCAAATTGCTGGCCGACCAGGGCGCCAATACCGTCAAGGTTGAACCGCCTGGATGGGGCGATCCAGCACGCCGGGAACCGCCTTTCATCAATGACATTCCCGACCCCGATAGCTCCACTATTTTCTTAGCTTTCAACACCAACAAGCGGGGAATTACTTTAGATATAGAACAACCCCAGGGCCGTGAGTTACTGCTGCGACTGGTGGCAGATGCGGACGTCCTGATTGAAAGCTACCCACCGGGGCATCTGGAGAGCCTGGACTTGGGATACCAGGTCTTGAGAGAAACGAATGCCAAATTAGTCGTCTCCTCTATTACATATTTCGGCCAGACTGGCCCTTACCGGGACTACCAGGGCGGCGACCTGGTGGTCCAAGCGCTGGGAGGCTTCCTCAACGCAGTGACCGGTTCAGCAGACCGCCCTCCCATGGGTACAACCTTGGAGCAGATGGAAATCACCGCCGCCCGGAACGGAGCCATCGCCATAATGGCTGCGCTACTGCAGCGCCGGCAATCCGGAGAGGGTCAGCAGATAGACCTGTCCACCATGGAAGCCGCCGTTAGCACTCCCTCCGGCTTGATCCAGCCCTACAGTTTCACAGGCCGGAGCCCCAAACGAGGGGGAAGCGACGGGAATGTAATGGACGGGATGCATCTTCCCACCAAAGACGGCGAAGTGACGTTGACCACCGCCGGGACCGGAGGGCGACCGATGGAGGCCTGGTCCGAGTTTCTAGAGGAGCCGAGGTTGCTGGATCCAAAGTTCTCTACCCGGCCGAGCCGCCTGGAGAACTGGGAAGAACTCCACATCCTAGTGGCCCCGAAGCTGGCCCTTTGGAATAACCTGGACTTAATGCATGAGACCATGGCCCGGGGATTGGTCATCGGGTTGGTCCAGAATCCCCAGCAAGTAGTGGACTCACCCCATCTGGCCGAGCGAGGCTATTTCGTGGAGATCGACCATCCGAAAGCAGGAAGTCTAAAATATCCGAGTCCCGGTTTTCTGATGGACGAGGAGAACCCCATGGAAGGCAGCAAGGCGGCCCCAACGCTAGGCGAGCACAATTCAGAGATACTCGGCGGCGAGTTAGGTCTTTCGGCTGAAGAATTGGGTCAACTTCGCGCCTCTCAAATCATCTAGATTTTTTTGCTTTAATAGCCACAATTAACCCCGTATTTTTAATGACCCGAGTTCGGGATTATCGTTAGATTGTATAGTCCCTTAAGCTTTTGTTCAGAGGAGACCGACGATGTACATGGTGAGAAACGTCTGGAAATGTGCTCGAGGAAAGGTGCCTGAGTGCATGGAGGTTGTTAAGTCGGTTAGGGCTTCCTGGGCCAGGGATGGAAATACAACAGGCAAGATCTACACGGATTTTACGGACCGGATGGACACCATCGCATTTGAGATCGAAGTGGAAAGCCTCGACGAGTATTTTAATAATCAGCGTTCCAATTACGAAGTGCTATCCCCCGAGACTATAGAGTCTGTCAGACAATTTAATATCAACACAGTAGAAGGAGAGCGCCAGATTTGGGAGGTCGTTCCATAGAGCGATAAAGTGACCGGAATGTCGTATCCTCAGGCGAATCTGAGCAAACTTTCTCATTTAGGAGAACAATCATGATTTGGTGCCGTTTTGAACTGGAAGGAGAAACCAACTACGGTATAGTTGAGGGAGACCGCGTCATACAGGTTTCTGGAAGTCCGCTTGAAGAGTATGCCGTCACTAACAACACCCACTCACTGGAAGATGTGAAGTTATTGGCGCCAATCAAACCAGGCATGTTGTACTCCGCGGGCCCCAATTATCGAGGACATGTAGAGGGCATGGCCGCCCGGCGGGGTTCACCGCCGAGCTATCCGGATCGGCCTTCTCCCAACTATCGGTCGGTCCACGCTATTATCGGTACCGAGCAGAATATCGTGGTGCCGAATGAGAGCGCTGGCGCTGTCCAACCTGAGGGGCAGTTGGCAGTGGTCATTGGCAAGAAGGCCAAGAATGTACCTGTGGATGAGGCTTTGGACTATGTGTTTGGATACACCATCGGTAATGACATTAGCGAACGTCCTTGGCAGCAGGCCGACCGCACCATGTTTCGTGGAAAAAATTGCGACACGTGGAAGCCGATGGGACCGTGGATCGTTACTGATCTGTCCCCCAAAGGATTCCGTATCATCGTGAGGCACAACGGAATAGTCTGGGAGGATTTTTCTTCCTCCGACCAGATTTGGGACACAGCAACCTGGATTCACGAGCTCAGCAAATATGCCACTTTGTATCCTGGCGATGTGTTGTGGATGGGAACCCAAGGAGCCGACGGCGACATGTTACCCGGAGACACCATAGAGGTTGAGATCAGTGACATTGGCACCCTCAGAAATTACGTGGTTGCCGAAGAATAGGGGCAACAGGCGATCTCTTTCACAACCGAGCCTGAGGTGGTTTCCTGGAATTGATTGTCTCTGAAACAAGAAAAGCCCCCTCTAACGATGGGGCTTTTCTTGTCTTTGTTGTTGGGCAAAAGGTGCCTTCGATTGGCCGTCTTTATTCCTCTACGTAAAATTTAGATTTTCCTTGATTGCCTAGGCGACCGTGATCAATCTGGAGATCGTCCCCAGCGGCGCTTTTTAGATTGTTCCAATTTTCCGGTGGTGTTCGTTACAACTTGAAACGAGCTAGGTTCATTCCCAAACTCGGTCGAAAATTTGACTAGTGCGATGAATTCGCAGCTTCCCCTTGCAACCTCCTGTCGGGCACCAAGCAAATGGTTGGGGATATCTCCCTGATTGGAGGTCATGAATCACGTTGTTCGGCAGGTACTTACCACAGTAAGGGCAAGGACCTGCTATCGGGTCTTTGTCATGCCCCTCATTTGGACGCTGTACTCTGCTTGTGGACATATTCTGTTTCCTCCATACTCGTTAAAAATATGAGAAATGCTATCTACAGCCAAGATACGGTTCCTCTGCATTTTGGATGGCCTGACAGCGTTAAGACCGACAGTTAAACTCGGCGGAATGGAACGGCACCCAGTTGTACCGGGCTTTCCCGTTGGGATCGTGTGCTTCGCCGTTGTCCGTCTATTATCGACCAGGCCATAGCTCTCGATAGATGGCTTCTACCTGCTTTGTCTCAGCTTCCGTTAACGCGCTGAACTCACCTTCGCGAGCCCGCTTGGATAGACGACCGTCGTTTTGTTGCAAGAAATGGAAGAGTAGATCCGATGTGCGGTTCGGCATATCGACGATGACCGCAATCTGCGATTGGAATCGGTCGTAGCTCTGCAGGAAGTCGGTTTCATTCGGGAGGTCTTCTTCGACAGTCTGTCGAACGCAGGCATAAAGGAACTCCACGTGTGGCGTTGCGTCGAAGAACCTATAAAAGTCGCCCGTGTCATTCAGCACCTGGATATTCGAGGCGGCGGTCGGCTCCCAGGCAATCACTGGCAGCAGCCGCGAAGAGTAGTCTTCCAACACCGAGCGGTATTCATCAATCCGGTCCAGTATCGCCGCCGACACAGGAAAGACGACGCCGGTCGGGTTGAAGCCACGTTTCGCGAGCATCTGGTGAATTAGATAACGGTGAATCCGACCGTTCCCGTCCTCGAATGGGTGAGTGTAGATAAAGCCGAACGCCAAGACCGCTGCTGCAACCACAGGGTCGAGTTGCTGGGCATAATCACGGTCGAAGGCGACCATTCCTTCGATTAGGGACGTCAGGTCCTCTGGTCTGGCACTAATGTGCTCGGGTAGAGGCAGACGCGAATCGCGATCATGCTCCCCCACAAAGCCACCCTCTTTCCTAAGCCCAAGGCTAACGAACCGCGAGTCCTCAATGACGATGCGTTGCAACCGAAGCAATTCTTCAAGGTCTAGGGGCTGTCGGCCAGCCTCGCCGATGGCCCGGCCCCATCGCTGTATTCGGCTCTGAGGTGCCTGCTCCCCTTCAATTGCGTAGCTTGCCCGGGAGTCTTTCAGCAGCAGGAACGCGGCCGTCCGTGCAATTAGGTCACCGGGCACTCCGGCGACAATCTCACGGGCACGTTGTTGCAGGTCCATCCCAATGAACCGCTCAAGGTTTTTGGTTCGAAACACCAACGGACAGAAGTTTGGCGTTCCCGGCAGGTTATTTCTGACCAAGTGACGCCGAGATCTGGTGGGGGGAACATCCCACTGCAGATTAGGGTCAACCGCTAGGACGTAGCGGCCCCCAATAGCGTCTGGGACATCAAGCCTGGTTTCGGTCAGCCATTCGTACAGGAACCAAATTCTGCGAGCATAGCTTCCCGTCGGCTTTGCGAGTACCAGTTCTTTGATGTCGGTCGGATCCGTCGTGAGGAAGAGTCGCTTGAGGACGGCGAGGTTGAGGCCTTCATATTTGAGAGCGAACGTGAGGTGCCCTTCGAGCGTCGCTTGCGGCGCATGGCGGGGGGTTAGGATGCGCCAAGTTTCTGTTTCAATAATCCGGTGGCGCTCCCCTGTTGCGAAGATGGTCCTCGGCAGTGGTACGGACAGGCCATAGCAGTCGATGAGTGCACTGTATCCTGACGGGGTGGCCAATTCGGGGAGGCGCTGTTCCTGAAAAACCGTCACTGGCCCTGAAAAGCGTTTTGGCATTGAAACCTTCGTGAAAAATGGCCGTGCGCCCTGAAATTTGGTTGGGTTAGCTATTTACTATGAAAAATCATTGTAGCGCATGAAATTTGATTGCACAACGGCATTTAATATGAAAAATGATTAAGATTAAGGTTTAGCTCTGAAAATTCGAAGTGCTAATTACGTAGAGACCCAGGAGCAGGTGCAAATCCACCGGTGATGCCAGCATTGGCCCGATAGGCCCGCCCCGTGGGCGGCGGCTACCTTGGCAGAACAGCGGAAATTACTGGATGACCATGCTTGATGCGGTCTACGCGGTAATCATATTCCCCCGTCAATATCTCTGACGGGATGCCGGTTGGAAATGCGTAACAGGCGAGGCCCCCAGGGATGCGCCCGACGTAGAAATAACAGGATATGCACTGGTATGACTCGCCGTGGACCTGATCTTGTACCGTTCCCATATTACGATCCTTGTTTTTTGTTAGGTGCTAGGTGCCCCTTTTCTATTCAGACGAAGTAGAACGGCCAAAAATCCACATTAAAATAGTAGTGACAATAGAGCTAATCGAATCAATTAAGGCATCTGCAATGGTAGCCTGGCGCCCGGTGACAAATGATTGGTGATATTCATCGGAAATCCCAAACAAACTAGAAAACATGGCCAGCGCAATTACCCAACGCAGGTTTATCTCAAAATTCCATCCTCGAATAGCCGATTGGAGAAAAGCCGCGAGGGTGGCGAAAAGGACTATGTGTCCGATCCATGATATTGGTTTGGGATGAAATGGCTGAGACACTTCCTGACCTGTCAAAGACGAAAGATAGAAGATCAAGACCATCCAACATATCGCTGCCGTGGCCCATCCAATCCCGGAAACATTCATTGCACATCAACATATTTGTTATATTTCTTCACGATTGATTATTAGAACCCCGTGGGGATTATAGGGAATTCGGCCCGCCACCAGACCTCCCAGACAAACTCAATGATGTGGTTTAGTTAGGTTAACGTTTAAGAATGCAGTTTAAACGCCAAACAGCAATACCGGCTCCTATTAATCCGAATATACCGACAATACCGGAATTAGAATTTCCGATCATGATTTCGACTACCGATCCTAGGACTCCTCCGCCAACGATTCCAAGAAAACCCACAATCAAATATTTTCCAGAATTAGTCATATCAGTGGCCCCTTTCTATGCTGCAATACCTAACAAGTCATTGATGAGCTTAGCGGACGTCGTAACCGAACCGAAGCCATACTCAATAGTAGCCAAAGTCCCTTTGTGACGATCAATGTCCATCGCGGCTACGGCGTCTTTCGGCACTAAGATTTTAAAGTCCCGAAAATATGCGTCACGGATGGTAGATTCAACGCATATCTCGGTTGTAACTCCGCAAATGATTAGGGTATCGACTCCCAGACCTCTTAAAATGACCTCCAAGCTGGTATTGTAAAAGGAGCTATATCGGGTTTTGTCCAAAACATAATCTTCCAGCCGTTGGTCCATCCTAGGGTCTAATTCGGAGTCCCAGGTGCCCATTACCAATGAGTTGATCTCTTTAAATTTGGACCGTCGGACCGAGCGGAGACCGGCGTCCTTGTAGTCCGCCCGCAGCACATATCTAGTGAAGATGATGGGTACATCAGCGCTGCGGCACGCAATTATCAGATTGCTCACTGGCGATACTGTTTTTCCAATTCAGTGATGTCCATACCGCCCTTGTTCATAGAACCTTCGTCGTTGAGGAAGGCGTTTTGCATATCAACGACGATCATGGCCATCTTGGACCCTGATAGTGATTCATTATCGCTGGGCATCCGACACCTCACTAGCTAATCTGATCACCGGCTGGCTGATATTTTATCAAAGCCCCGATTACCCAGATGCATGAACCATGCAATCGGTATGACTGGCCAACAAGCAACCAGGCCTTATGCCTGAAGCTAACCTGTATGTAGCCTAATCAGGGAATCTGGGAAGGCCTGCCAGACCCGTCACGGTGGGATTCCAGAATTCGTGTGCTTTTCTAACTGCCTTTATAATCCCGCGGAGTACTTGATATGGCATCGCCGACCATGCCGGAAGTAACTCGAGGAGGATAGCCTGAGTTTGGCTCAAGAGCAGAAATTGGTCTCCAGCTTAACTGTCTTTAGAATGCTAACACCGTTGTATCTGGGTGTCGTCCTTGGACCTCTAAGTTTGGCAGGGACCATCAACATCCTACCGACGCTGAGTAAAGACTTTGAGGTATCCCTCTCATTTGCCGGGTTGGCTGTAACGGTCTTCATACTCGCCTTGGTCCTTGTCCAATTTTCTTCTGGGGTGATAGCCGAATTCCTCGGACCCAGCCGGACCCTCGTCATCGGGCTTATGGTGTTTTCGGTTTCCTGTCTAATGGCCGCCGTCGCCACGTCCTACCCAGTTTTTCTGGTGGTACGGGCAGTTCAAGGGTTCGGCGTGGGACTCACCACGCCAGTGTCCATGGGAATCGCTGCGGAGAAGGCGCCGGTGGGAAAAACGTCAACTGCCCTCGGCGGCATTCAGGCCGCGTTCACGCTAGGGTTGGCGCTAGGCCCCATCGTTGGAGGTCTGTTTGCGGAACATCTGGATTGGCGGGGATTTTATTTGCTCCTGGCTATTTCGGCCTTAATCGCTGCCGTTATTGTGCTCGTATCTTACTGGGGCCAAGCACGGTGGACTAGAACAGCAAACCCACTGTTGGCTATGAAGCAGGCTGTGGCGGTCCCATCTGTGCGAGTGGTTTCCCTGGCTGGATTACTAACAATTTTCGCGATGTTTGGTGTGTTGATCTTCGTTGCGGTCTGGCTACAACAAAGCAACTTGGCGGGCCCGGCGAAATCGGGACTACTAATCTCAATCCCGGGTCTGGTTGGAATCTTCTGTGCGCCAGCAGCCGGACTACTTGGCGATAAGGTCGGGAATTTCTGGGTGGTAATTGGAGGCATCATTGTGTTTGTGGCCGGTGGGATGGGCCTTCTTGCATTACCGGATACGATTGGCGTCTATCCCATTCTTTTGCTACTGATTGGGATTGGAGTCGCCTGCATGATGACCAACGTTGGAGCAATGGCACTCTCTATTCGACCAGACCTGCGTCACGCCATCTCAGGCGTCTTTAACGGGTCACGCTTCTCCGGCGGTATCCTCGCTCCGTTGGTCCTAACGCCTGTCTATGAAGCAGTTTCTATCAAAGGAGTACTTCTGGTGATTATCCTAGTTTCAATCGCGGTGGGAGTCGTTTTGAGGGTGGGCGGGCTAAGCAGCAGCGAACCTGAAAATCCGGTCTAGGAAAGACGGAGGTACACCCCTATGCACAAAAACGGCTGCCTCTTAAGGGGTCGTCGGTTCGAATCCGACCACCCAACGCGTTGATAGAACGAGTGCTACCGGCTCTTTCGATTTAGATAAGTAGGCTTAGCTCTCACTCGCCCAAACGGCTCGAAGCGTAGGTTCTATAATTCCCAAAGCCCTTCTAGGCGGTTAAACCCACCACCGCACCACGGACGTCATTTATAGCTCCCGGCAAATCATCCATGACAAACTCTATGCCGGTGTGCAAGAACAAGAAGATATCCTTCGTCACTGATTTCCCTGGAACCACAGCATTCTCATAGTTATTGCTGGCTTATGTCGTTTGGCCCTTCCCACAATTTCTCGAGTATCGTGGTCGGCGTCATAGGTAAGCTGTTCGCCCGAATTCCTATCGCATGTGAGATCGCGTTAGCCACCGCTGCTATCGGCGGAACCAACAGAACCTCGCCCACGCCGCGCACTCCGAATGGATGTCCGTCGTTGGCCGCTTCGACGACCACCGTGTCAATCATCGGCAGGTCCAGGCTGGTAGGCATCCTGCAATCGAGGAAACTGGAGTTAAGCATCAAGCCATCGTTGTCGACAAAATACTCTTCGTTGAGAGCCCAGCTGACACTTGGGATAGCACCGACTTGAATCTGGCCTTCGACATAGCTTGGGTGTATTGCTTTGCCTGCATCTTGAAGAGCGGTGTACCGGATGATGTCCACCTCACCGGTCTCTGGATCGACCTCGACGTCCACGACGTGAAGCCCAAAGGTATTGCCAATCCCGATTGGGTTAGCGGTTCCCCGGCCGACAATCGGGCCTCCAGTGCCGTTGAGTTGACGTGCAATTTCCTTAAATGCCATCTTCAACTCGATATCTCCTCGGTGGCGAAGCTCGCCGTCAGAATATTCCACGTCTTTCGTATGCCACGGTAGTGGTGCAATTGCTTCAAGGGAGACCCAACAAAGAGGCGGATCCGAGTAGATAGGCTCTCAACGTTCGGACCCGGCTACCACAACTAATAACAATGAGGCGCAC
>Ga0302123_10001667_pt1 | contig 15625 bp, 20 predicted proteins | sample CB21_321_MG_FD_203109 | JGI IMG/M metagenome (GOLD analysis project Ga0302123, IMG submission 203109) | Marine microbial communities from Western Arctic Ocean, Canada - CB21_32.1 | ecosystem: Environmental > Aquatic > Marine > Oceanic | place: Canada: Western Arctic Ocean | collected 2017-09-28 | reverse complement strand
TAATTGCTTTAATATCTTTTGTTTTTTTACCAAATGGTACTTTTTCAACTGAACCACCTTTAGCAAGATATTGTTTCATTAATGCGTCACGTTCTGCTTTCTTTTCTGGTGTATCGTATTCTTGTATGGCTTGATCTAATTTGTTTTGTAAAAAGTCATTGTATTCCATTTTCTTTCCTATAAAGCCTTCTCCTAAATTTTGTTCTGCCCAGTTTCTTAGTTCCATTTTTCTTCTTTTAATTTCTGCCATTGTTTCAGGGTCTCTAGCTGATTTTAATTCTAAATCATGAAGAGTTTTTATCATTTCTCTATAATGTGCTTCATCACGTGGAGTGACTACGTTTCGATATTCTGTAACATCTTTTTCTTTACTCCATAATTTTGAGAAGTCAAACGGTTCAGGTTTTTTAGATGCTCTTGCTTTTGCTTTTTCTACTCTGTCACCAATTTCTTTAGGCGTCATATTTGTAGTTGGCTTAACTGGAATTTCTCTTGGGTTATCAAATTCAGTTGTTCCAGTTCTTTTGCTAGTCATATGATTTCTAACTCTGTCTAAGTAGTGTGAACTCATTTTACCATAACCATGTCCCCAAGCCATTCTACGTAATTTATCTTCGTCTGCATCTTTAAATCGGTCAGCAAGTTCTTTATCGGTCATCATAGCAAGTTTTTGTTTGTGCTTGATAATTGAAGAAGGCATTCCTCTTTCTTTTATTGGTTTGTTAATTTCTGTTACTTTCATTATGCAAATGCTACGTGTGTTAATTCTGGATGTGCTTGTTTAATTCTTCTTGCTTCTTTATTAAACATCATAACCATTCTGTTCATCCAACCCTCATCTCTGCCACCGGAATACATAGTTGCTCCGCCTCCGGATTTATCAACGGTTGTTGGAACATCTGCTGATGGTTTATCAAGATTTTTCTTTAACCATTCAGTAGATATGTTTATAAATTTGTTTATATCAATTGGACCTGCGTCCTCGAAACTTGTATCTAATCCTAATGCGCCTAGAATCTCTCTTGCACTATGATTACTTAAATGTCCAGTTTGCTGTTTAAAACCATCTGGGAATTCCCAAGTTTTATTAGGAGCATCAAATTTGTATCCTAAAAAGTCTGCACCTTCTTTTATAAATTCTTTTGATCTCATCTTCTTAATGGTCCTCCGAATAAGCTAATATCTTTATCTAATTTTCCTGTTTGTGCACCTTTGGCAGTACCATCTGGATTTTTGGGTTGTACTATTTTTGGTAGTCTTGGTGCTTTAGTGCCTGAACGTCCTGGTGTACCTGTATATGCTTTATTGCCACGGTCTTTGCCAATAGCAACGTGTGGGCTCACAACAGAGGCTATATTACCACTTGATGTAGCGCCTGCGGTTGCATTTTCTCGTGCAATTACCTCATTAATTTTCATGTAGATATTTATCAAAATTATCAAATGAACATAATCCGTTAATTAGTCGCGATAAACATAAAAATTCATGTTCATTCTCTTCAGGTACATCAAATATATAAATTCCGCATTTTTTTTGTATAGTGTATTCAATTGTTGTATCACCACCATGGTAGTCTCCAAACCCAGATGCCGCCAATGGCCAGCCAGCCCACCCGTTTTTCATTCTTTTTCCTTCTTTGTAAATCCGACGATGTTTGTAAAATGCTTTAAAAATTAGTTGATATCGTTTTAATAATGATTTGGGTATTAAAAATATATTGTGTATAGCAATTAACGTAGACTTTGTTATAAAGCCATTCATCCAATTGGAGTCTGTATTTTGTACTTCAAGTACTATTTTAGAACCATCTTTAAGTATTTTTTCATCAAGTTCAAACATTTTATATTTGTTGGCGAAAGAAAGTTGAAGTTGTTCGTCTTCTGGAGGAATTCCAGGCCATAAAGGACCGTTAAATAATTTTGTTGTATTATTAACTATAAATTCATCTATAAACTGATTATCTATAAACAGTCGTACTATTGGATTCTTTTTATATTTTTTACAGAGAATTGCAAGTCCTAATACATATTGCATATATGTAATTATTTGACTATTTGATTAGATGTAAATTTCGTAGCATCTTATTTAATGTGCCACCATTAACGTCTTTAGTTGTATTTTGTTTGGTAACAATACCAACACCTGCGGCGTCTTCTTTTTCGATTTCGTTAGCTTTGTTATTGCCCTTGTTTTTAAAATCAAATCTATTGTTCGGACCTGTGCCTGGCTTATGTATTAAACCCATGGGTTTAATTGATTGAGGCATTATTACCCATTCACCTATAATTTCATTAATCTTCAATTGACAACATCTCCTTTACTCTGCTATAAAATCTTTCTTTATCATGATACCCTACAAGTCTGGCTATTTCATGTCCACCTTCGTGGCTACCATTCCATACTATAAACGTTGGTGTTCCTCTAATAGGCTTAACTTTTCTTATCCTATAGGCTTCTTTAAACCATTCAGGTTGCTCCTGCACATTAATAATTATTAACGGTAGTTTTTTAGCTATTTCAGAATCGTTGTAGTCTACTGCTACTTCTTCTATAAAGTTTTGACAAATATGACAATCTGGATTATGTGCCATTAATAATTCTAATGCGTATACTGGAAAAGCAAATAATATAAAAAATAAAGTTAGTAATAGTTTTCTCACTGTAAAAATTTCCTAAGGTCTTTTTCAACTTGTTCTAGTTGTTCAGGCAGTATGTTTTGTGCTGATTCAGAATTGTTAATGATATGTATGTTATTAAACAAACGTTGAAATCTTCCTAAATTTTGTTCTATAACTGCAAAATTTTTATGTATAAGTTTATCTGGTAATTGACGTTCTCTTTGTTTGTTTCTACGTAAAGCAGTTTCTAAATCAGTGTTGACGAATACCATTGTTGTTTCATAATCTTTATCTTCTAATTCATTTTTAATTTTTTCAATAGTTTCATATATTCTACCTGTAGAATCTATTAGTAGACCTAATCCACTGTCAGCGTATGATTGTTGTTGTTTTGTAACTAATTCTTTTGATCTTTGTCTTTGTTTTTCTCGTTCAGGTTCTTCTTCAGGAGGCATTTTCCATGATAAGTTTTTCTTTGTCATGAGATGTTTAAAAATAATGTCCATGTTTACTTGTTTTAATCCACCAAACACACCTGCTAATTTTCTAGCAACATATGTTTTTCCTGCACCCGGAGACCCAGCAAAAAATATTGCTTTATATTGATATGGGTCGTGTGGACCTTCTAAAATTTCATTTATTCTCATTGTATCAGTATTTACTTGATTTTTTCTATAAATTTTGAATTGCGTTCTTTCCAATGATAGTAGTATCGTTGATACATAATCTCGTGTTTAGCATTGTAGCAATTCATTCTTTTAAGTAATTTTATCATACTATCGTGTTCGTATAGTTCAATAATATCAATTTTTTGTATATTTGGTATAGTTTTAAATTTTTTTATATTTTTGAGGTGTAATGTTTCAAGCATTTGAATAAAATTTTTGGGTGTAATATGTTTATCATAATTTTTTGGGAAAAACTTTATTTTATCTTTATAGTACTTTATAGCATTTGTTATTTTATTTTTAAATAGTTTCTTAATTAGTATTTCAATAAGAGCAGAATTTACTTTTTTTGGATAATTTATATAATAAAATTTACTTGGAAACTGTTTAAATTCGTCATACCATATATGGCTTACTTCGACTCGATTATAATTGCCTTTCTTTAAAGAAGTTTTTTTACCTTCATGCCACGTTTTTATAGTATCATTTTTAAATTTTGAGTTAATTAGTACTTGTCCAATTGAACTTACCTCTATTTTTTTCCTAGATAACATATACTCACAAGATGCTTTTAAAAAGTCACCATGTGATCCACCATTAAACAGAATTATTATTTCAGGATATTGCATAATAGTTTATAAAATTTATTATGAGTTTTTGGTCCCCAATGCGTATTACTAATATCGTAATCAATAGGGTTCATTAATCGTACACAGTTAGGCATATTACTTCTTTCTGGAATACAATGTACAATGTTATTGTCGTTTAACTCATTTAGATATTTTTTATATGTGCTATTTCTCCAAACAAATACAATTTTTGTATCTATTTGTAATTTTTTAAAATCTTGATAATTTTGAATTATTTCTTCTTCTGTATATTTTCCTGCAAGTCCAAAATTCCAACAATTTTTAAAATAATTAGAAAATTTTTCCTGTGTGTTTATACCAATACCATATAATAGACTTACTCCAAAAAAAGTTATAGACGGATTATTTTTGTAATTGTTACCTTCTCTAAATCCGTATTCGTCAAATTTATATGAAATTAGTCCTGTTTGATCATTTCCAAATTTATTAACGGATGTATTTCGTAACCCATACATTAATACATTGTTATTTTGAAACATATTGGCAATTAGAATTTGCCTCGTTCTAACATTTGTTTTGTTACGTTAGATGCTATTTTTTTAACTTTGCCACCCTTTGCAAGGAAGGCTTTCATTGCTTCGTCTAGTTCTCTTTGTTTTTGTTCAGGGGTTCTTTCTTCTTTACCTGTCTTATAACTTCGATTTATACCTTCAAATTTTGCCATAATTGTTTAGTGCCTGTTCTACTTTAGTTAGTGGATCTCGATTAGCTTGATATAAAATTCCATATCCGCCAGCATCTTGCCAACGTTTGATGTTAACAGGTCTATCATCAATTAGTATATTTGGAGTACCTGATGCTTTGTCTTTTGCGTATGTTTCTTTTCTTCCAGTAACAATAGTTTGTGCTGGAGTTTCAATGTGTTGTTCAATCCATATTTTTTTATATTTGCCTGAATTTGCCTGATCACCTCTTAATGGTGATGTTAAAATTGAAAATGTTCCACCAGTAAATTTTTTAACCATATCAATTAATTGATCGGCAGTTGGAAATTCAGGAAGTGTTGCAAAAAAGTCTGTGCCTGAAATTCTGTTGATTACTTCTTGTTTTAAATCTAGTTTGTTGTCTGCGTTTAACTCTTTCCAGTGTCCAACGCCATATAGTTTTTCTACGCCACCAAAGAAGTCTGCTATAACTCCATCCATATCTACATACACTATGGGTTTATTTTCCATGTCTTCATTGTACAACTTTTCGTTGTTCATTGCAACTTTTACGCCCATAGCATTTTGAATCATTTGGTAAATTGTTTTACTTCTTTCACCACCCATTACTATTTTGGAAAAATTTGCAAAATCATCAGTTTGTGCAAACTCTCTTGCCTTAGATGCTGATGCACCTGTTACACCTTCTGCATCAGGATCTCTTTCTCCAGCACTTACTACTTGAATATCATCAAACTTGTAAAGGTCTTTTCCTTTTTTGTCAGGTTTGCCATTATATTGATTTAATAATTTTTGGAATTCTGTTGTTCGATCACTGCCAGCAACCATAACAACTCTTGTTCTACCTTGTGCTTGTATAACTTGTAATGCTTTTATAATTGTGTTTGCTTCATCGTGTCCAAATTCTAAATTTGAATCATTTGTTAACATTTGTAGATATGCTAATTTTTGATTAAAAGAAAGAGGGTCTTTTTTTGGATTTTGTGTATGTGAAAGAAAAATATATCCTCGGCCATTGACTTGTTTAGTCATTGACTGTACTTTTTCTATTAATTGTTGGTGTCCTATTGTAGGAGGATTAAATCGGCCAAAAGCAAAAACGGCTGTGGACCTATCGTCCTCTTTGAGAAACAGTTCCTTTAACCACATCGTATTCGCCTTTTTCTAAATTTTCCTTTTCTCGTTCTGAAATTACTTCTGCAACTTTTAATCGAGTTTCTTTTGGGAACATATCTTTAACATCTTGTCCATCATCACCAAATTCTTTAACATACTCTCTAGCCGCATCGTCTATTAGATACATCCATAGCTTAATTGCTAGTTTATCGTCGTATATGCCTTTTTGCATCTTTCTTTTAAGATTTTCTATAATAGGCATAAAACGTCTACGATACAAATCTTCGTTGTTCATTATATACGAATCTAATTCGTTAATTGCGTCAGAATCTTGGGCTTCATTTATAAACTGATTTGCTCTCATATAAGCATATTTATTAGTAAAGGTTCTCTAGCAACCACATATAAAAAGGTGATGTGAAAGTAATTGTCCATGTGCCATTATGACCCATTTTAGTAACATTTTTAAGAGTTTCTGGCAATTTAATGCCTGCTTCTGCTTGTTGTGTTGCCCACGGTTCTGGATATTCGGGTTTATATACACCTTCGTATATTAATGATCCTAGGTCAATTTCGTCAATTTCAAAATATTTAAGATATAACATTTGATCTGCGATAATTTTGCCATCTTTAACAACAGTATCTCTAGTAGTTTTTCCTGATCTGATTAAATTTAAAGTGTATGTTTTGTTATTTTCACAATTATGTTCAAATTCAATAACAGTTGGTTGTCGTTCGGTACTAGCTATTTCTTTATTAAAATATGAGGTGTCGTTAAGTTTTACTTCAACAATTGGAGGGTTTTTGAAATATGTAGAATATATTTCTACTTTGAACTTTAATTTTTCGATTGCCATGTAAATTCTAATCCGGATTTATGTCCTATATACGGTTTATTTACATCACTTCTAAATAATTCTAGTGTGATTGTGGTTCCTTCAAACACTACTTTTATATATTTGTCGTTTTTAGAAATAACTTCTGCTATTTTAGTTTTATTATTATCAGTACAAATTATTTCAATGTTTTCCATTACTTGTCTGCGTCCCAATCATCAACACTTGAATTGTCAATTAATCCTAGGGCTAGTGCAGTTTGAACGTCGTTTGTTTTTTCGTTACCGTATAATTGTGCGTAAGTTTTTCTTGAACCATCTTTTTCATAACATTTTGGATTTTTCATCCATAAAAATTTACAATTTGTGTTTAACTTTTTAACATAGCTAAATGCTAGGTTAACACCATCTTGTCCGGCAACACCAGCAATATCTTGTCTGTATTCTGTTTTAATGTTCCAAGATGAATCCATAGTATTTAATGAATCATGTTTGAAATAAATTCCTATATCTTTTTCATATGTATCGCTAGACATATCAGACTCTATATTTGCATAATTTACTGTTCCGTCTAATGTTCTAGACTCAGGAACCAATAAATTCATTGTACCGTTTGTAATATGACTTGGTATAGATCCAGTAATTCCCCAACTATTGTTGTTATCTTTTTTAACATTATAAGAAATTTTAAAACTTTCTGTTTCGATATCTGAGAATCCTTTAATTAAACTATCGTTAGTTGTATTAACATCTGTTTTACCTTTTGAATAATCAATACTTACTACATTGTTACCTAAATTATAGTCAATACCGATTTGTCCAAAGTTTGTAATATTGTCTTCACCTACCGCTAATACACCATCTGATTGGTTACCTAACCAAGTAGTTTTTTCGTTCATTTGTCCTATAGACGTTTTTAGTTTTATATTTTTACTTAAATTAAAATGTTTACCTACATTTGTTGTAAAATCTCCATTACCGCCATCTCCAGAATATATTCCAAAATTCATAAATCCTAAATCATAATTACCACCTTGTACATAATTTCCGTACATAGATTGTACTGGAAGATATGTGTGTCCATACATTAATGAATCAATGTCAGAAACTTTTCTCATATCTTTTACTGTAAATGAGTTTCCTAAATTAACATAATAATCTCTTTCATATTCGTCTAATATCATTATTTTTAAATTTGCTAAATTACTTGGCAATGCAGTACCAGTTGCAAAGTAAGTTCCATTTATATTAATAAGTGGACCGTTTGTTCTACCTGTTGTAGATATACCTGTTGCACCTTGTGGTTTTGTTGCTTCGGCTAAATCTAATAAACCTTGTCCGTGTGTGTTTACATTATAACCTGTTAAATCTTTATTTGCAGTTGATAATACAAGTTTAACTAAATTTTCACCTTTCATGTGTGGCCACATTTGATTTATTACACCAAATGCACCAGTAACGTGTGGTGCCGCCATACTAGTACCAGACATACTCATATATCCATTACCTTCTAAATGTGTAGGTACTGAACTATTAATACCTTCACCTGGTGCTAATATATAAAAGTCTGAAATTCTGTTTGTATCATTACAAGTATTGTTAGATGTATTAATATCTAAACATACGTGGCCTGCTTTATTACCTGAAACACTTGAGCCATTCCAGTTACCTACAATAATCATTTTACCACCTAATATAAGATTTCCACTTGCATCAGTTTCTACTGCCCATATACCAGGATCACCTGCGTGATTATATCCGGCGTTACCGGCCGAGTTTACTAAAATCATATCGTTGTCTGTTGCTACCTTCCAATATAGACTATCACCATACCCATTACCTGCAATTCTAGAAGTAATTTCTGTTGCGTTGTATGTGCCATCATCTAATTGATAAACAGTTGATCCACCATTTTCAGTTGACGATGATGTGAATAATTGTGGAGTGTTAAAACTCATATTAACTGCAACAATGTTTAAATTTTCACCATTTGAATCTTTTAATTTTGCAAAATCATGTAAGGCGTTTTGTGCCTTACCTTTACTGATACCACCATGACCATAATAGTCAACGTTAGCACCAACTAGTTCAGCATCAAAAGCCACACCGTGATTTCCTGTGCCATCTCTTTTACCTGCTATAATACCTGCAACGTGTGTACCATGAACTTGTTGATTTCCTGAAGTAGATACTGTATTGTCATATCTTGTAAAATCATTGTACCATTTATATTTGCCATTTAATTCTGGGTGATTAGTTTGTTGGTATGTGTCAATTACGCCTAATACTGAACCTTTACCTGTCCAACCTTTTGCATAAGCATCCGCGGCATTTATTGTGTTTAATCCTGTATTCGTATTGTATTCTGTTGTTTTGTGATCATTTACAACAGTAGACATATTTGCAGTTTTTGTACCTAGTGTTGTATCATCATCTGTATATGCGTTTGATATTGTAACCTGTGCAACTTGTGTTCCTGAATTACTTGAAGTTGAAACTGTATCAGCAGTTGTTTCACTAACTGGCATTTCTTCTGTTCTTATAGCAGTACTAATTTGATTAATTGTCCAATCACTTGTCACAACGGTTGCAGTACCTGAAATAGTTTCAAATGTACTATCTTTATATGTAACTTTTGTTTGTGGTGTTGTAGTTGTAATTGTTCTAGTATTTTGTTTTGTATTATCTGTATAAGTTCTTGTTCTTGTTACCGTAGTTGTAACAGGTGTAGTAATTGTTGTGTCAACATATCTTACCGTTGTTCTTGTTGTAGTATTGTCACCATTGTTAACATCTGTAACAACATCTCTATTTGCAGTTGTAGTAACCGCGGTTCCGTTTGTAGTAGTTGTATCTGTATCTTCTGCATCTGCATAATTTGTCACAACATATTGATTACCTGTTTCAGTAACTGTGTTAACCGTAGCTTCAAGAGTTTCTGATGTTTCTACTGGATTATCACCCTCTCTTGTTTCGTCAACTGCAGAAATTGTTGGATCTAATGTTGTTGTTTCAACAACCGCAGTTCCATATGTGCAGGCACTATCAACAGTTGTACCATTTAATAAAGTTTTTCTAACTATTGTACAAGGAGTTGTTGTAGTTGTTCTATAATTTGGTGTAGTTGTAGTTACTGTTCTTTTTTCTTGACCGCCACCTGCATTTACAGTAGCCCATGAACTTGTAGATGATTGTACGTCACCTTGTGAATCAACTGTTCCAACTGTAGATGTACCACTTACTGTTTCTGTACTTTTAATTTTTTTAGTTTCAGCATAACTTGTTGCAGTAGTATCTTTTTCTGTGTTAATAATTTCTTGTGCTTTATCTGTTTTTGCAACTAAATTGTATTCTGTTAGAGATACTGCATTACCATTTGATACTTTTTGTATTACAGGTCTAACGTGATTTTTAAGATAAAGCATGGCCGCATATGCTTCTTTATAAGAATTAGAATTATATATTGTATATTTTGTTGAATCATCTTTACTTGCTATTAAATCTTCTGTTGCTGACCAAAGTGCTTCTGCTTGAGATAATTGTGTTAGTAATGTATTTGCTGTCGCTATATCTTCTGCATCAGGCCCTGTCATGATTGCTTGTAGACTAGAATAATTTCCGTTTGAAATAGTAGATTGGAAACTTGATAATAAACTTGAATATGAACTTATAATTGATGATGATCCAGATAAATTTGATAAATCATTTTGAACGAACTCATTAATGGCACCTCCGGCTCCACTTCCTCCCCCGCCACCACAGGCTGTAAGTGTTAATGCTGATGCTGATGTTAATAAAATTTTTCTTAATTTTTTACCAATCACTGTAATATAGTTCCTATAATAAATGCACCGAATAAAAATGCTATTGTTAATTGTGTTAATCTGTAATATGCTTTTTGTACTGAATACCCATTTTGTCTTAAACAAATTACATGGGCATCTAATGATTCAGCTGTAACTGAAATATCGACTGTTTGTATTTTTTTAATTTCGTTATCGTTCATTAATACAAGTATAACATAACACTTGTAGTAGTCAACCAAAGTAGGTCTTATAAAGACCTGCAAGATCAATGACTTACGTTAGGTAAATTTGGTAAAATTGGTAATTGTGGATAGATTTATGAGTTTATTTGGACAGAATTAATGGTTCCGCCAGTGACTGCTGTTGCTCTGACTCTAACATATACTAGATTGCCAGTGAAATTAAATGAAACATTTTTAATAGTAGTAGTTCCATCTGTTGTAAATGATGTGCCGGATATATTAAACCAATCGTTTTCTGTTGGTGTTGTAGCAAGTGTTCCTTGCATTTTTATCACAGTATCAGCTGGATAGCCAGACGCTAATAGATATACTACTGTATGTACACCGTCGGGTTGTGAATAATAGCCATCACCTTTTGTTTTATCACTAACAAAACCTATATGATCAATTACTGTGTCTGTAGAATCATCACGTGATTCAGCAGTAACTACTTCCTCAACAACAATAGATAACCCATCTACTGCGACACTTTTAACCGTAAAAGTTGAATTATTATTTGATGTACCTGTTATGGTAATTAAATCGTATTGATTAAGAGCAGAAAGACTAGTAGCAGTTGTAGAAATTTTATATTCTGAACCAGAGACTGTAAAAGACGCTCCATCACTAACAGTAATGTTTGCTGTATGCGTTTTTGTTGCTAATAATGTTGTACTTGTTTGTGCCATTGCTACTATTTATAGGTTTCTACGTTTGTTAAATCTTTCTGTTTTTGGTGCCAAACCATATACAGCGGCTAATTCTTGAGGGTTCATTCCATCGATTGTAGTAATATCTACATACCTTATTTTATAAGTTTTCTTAGTTGCTTCTAGATATTCTTCACAAATACAATAATTGTCTTTTAATGTTTGTACAATAAGATGTGCTTCAACCTCTACTGGATCACCCATCCAGGCTTTTTCTATAGTAGATTTTACTATAGAGTTTTCTTTAAATATTTTATGATCTTTTAATTTTTTTATGATTTCCATTTTTAACCTGAATAAATTTTATAACTTTATCGATACCTTTTTGTGCTATCATATAGATAGGAGTTAACATTTTTTCTTCACTTACATAAAAGTATCCATGATAACAATGTGGATATTTGCCAATTAAGTAGTCTAATACATATTTGTTTGTTACTAAACATTGTTCCGCATTATTTTCTATTAGTCTCCATAAACTTTGTCTTTCAGAATCAGATAGTGATTGATGCACATCTTTTTTAAGATGTATTTGATACTTAAATTTACCATGCGGTAGTCTTTTACAACCTACTGAATTTTTGCCTAAGTTTTTAAATTTTGGATTTATAGTTTCAACGCCATACCATTCATCCCAATATTTTGTAATAAGATATTTTGCTAACTCTTGATTTGTATAAAATGCTGTAATTGGAGATTGAACTCTAAATTTCATTTTATTTCTATTTTTCATTATGAAAGAAGCAAGGCTACTTACTTTTGGATGTTTTTCCCCTACAATTCCAAAACTACCGTCTACGTGTTTTATTAAATGTTGGTCAGTAGTTGGGTATAAGGTATTAGCCCATTGCATTTTAAATATGGTTTTAAAACCATATTTGCCAAAATATAATTTATTGTGGTGCTTTCGCATTTTCCTTCTTTGGTTTAAATTGATCTGTTACAATTGGTGATTTAAAATCAACTAGTAATTTTGGTATAATATCTTTAGATAAACTTACGGTCACACGTCCACCTTTTGATAAATCACCAAATAATATCATTCTTGATAACGGTTTTTTAATTTCTTCATCGATTACTCTTTGTAAAGGCCTTGCTCCTAATTTAGAATTAAATCCTTTTTTAATTAAAAATTCAATTGCTTCATCAGTAGCATTAACTTCAACATCTTTCTCAACAGTCATTGCATTTAATTCTGCTAAGAATTTTTTAACAATTAATTTCATTGTATCTTTTCCAAGTTTATTAAATTTAATTGTTGCATCTAATCTGTTTCTAAATTCTGGTGGAAAGAATTTTTTCATAGCTTTATCATCTTCGCCTGTTCTTTCACTTGGTCCGAAACCAATACTTTCTCTTTCCATTTCTTCTGCACCTAAATTTGAAGTCATTATAAGTGTAATGTTTCTACAATCTGCTTTCTTACCATTAGAACCTGTAACATTTCCATAATCCATTACTTGCAATAACATATTTGTAACATCTCTATGAGCTTTTTCTACCTCATCAAATAATACAACTGCGTGTGGATTTTTTTCTACTTCATTTATAAACATACCACCACCCATATTAGTATCTTCAAATCCTACGTAACCTGGAGGTGAACCAATTAATTTTGAGATAGAATGTTTTTCTTGATATTCAGACATATCAAATCGTAACAGTTCAACACCTAATGTTTTTGCTAATTGTCTTGCAGTTTCAGTTTTACCACAACCTGTTGGTCCTAGAAATAAAAATGAACCAATTGGTTTGTTTAAAGTTTTTAATCCTGCTCTTGCAACTAAAATTTTATCTGTAATTTTACCAATTGCTTTATCTTGTCCAAACACTTGTAATTTCATTTTTTCGTCTAGTGTTTTTAAATTACTTGTTTGTTTTTGAGATAACTGCTCAATTGATATCCCAGTTATTGCCGCAATTTCGTGTATAATTTCTTCGTGATCTATTGTGCCATCTTTAGTTCCGTTTAATCTTAATCTTGCACAGGCAACGTCAACAATGTCAATTGCTTTATCGGGTAATTTTTTATCTGCTATAAATTTTGCTGAATATTCTACTGCGTCTTCACAAGCCTCATCTGTAATTGTGCATTTATGAAATTTTTCATAGTATTGTTTTACACCTTTTAATATTTTAATAGAAGTATCGTTTGAAGGTTCTCCTACTTGCAGTCTTTGGAATCTTCTCATTAATGCTCTATCTTTTTCAAAGAATTTCCTGTATTCTTCCCAAGTAGTAGAAGCTATAACTTTAATGTTACCTTTCATTAATGCAGGTTTAATCATATTTGCCATATCCATACTATTGCCACTTCCAGTAGCACCAGCACCAACCATCATATGTGCTTCATCAATAAACAATATTGTGTTGCCTTTTTGGTCTAATGCGTTTACAATAAGTTTTAATCTTTCTTCAAAGTCTCCTCTAAATTTAGATCCTGCTATTAATGAGTTTACATCCAAACTGAATACAATGTGATTTTTAATGTATTCTGGAATGTCATCTTTATTTTTTGCAATTCTTCTAGCAAGTCCTTCAACTAGTGCTGTCTTACCTACACCAGGATCACCCACTATTAATACATTATTTTTATTTCTTCTAGCTAATATCTGCTTTAATTGTCTTGTTTCTTCTTCTCTGCCTATTACAGGATCAATTTTTTTATCAAAATACTTTTGATTTAAATTTTCGGTATAACTTCTTAATATTCTATCTGCTTGATTAGGTCTAAGTTTTTGTTCTGGACCACCTGTTGGAGAAGCACCGTGTTGTAGTGTAGCTATTCCTTCATCAAGTATAGTTTCGGTTGAAATTAAATCTGCCAAGTCTTGTTTGTCTACTTTGTGTTTTTTTAAGAAAAATGAACCATAACTTTTCTTTTCAGCAAATATACTCATAAGAATGTCTAATGAAGTAACATCTTGTCTACCTTGAAATAATGCTTGAGTAAATGCTCGGTTCATTAGTCGTTCCAAAGATGCAGTTTTTCTCGGAACTACTTTGTTTGCAGATTTTGAAATAATATCTTGACATTTTGCATCGAGATATTCCTTAACATCTTTAATTATAGCATTCACATCAACTTTAAAATCATGAAGTATTTGTCCAACCTCTTTATCTGTAAGTAATGCGAGTAATACGTGTTCAATAGTAACGTATTCGTGTTTTCTTTGTTCTGCTTCTTTTACAGCATTTTCAAATATGTTTTCAAGACTTTCGTTTGCTTCAAGCATCTTTTCTTTTCTCCATTTTTTTAATTGCCATATCCCATTTTAATTTTGAAACCTTTGTATTAAAAGTAATACCGTTTAAATGATCTAGTTCGTGTTGAAAGCACTTTGATTCCATTCCGTCTAGATAATTTAACAATGTTTCTCCTTTTTTGTTTTGCCATTGTACTGTAACTTTTTTAGGTCTTTCTATTTTTACAAATACTCCTAAAAAACTTAAACATCCTTCTTCGTCCAATGTTTTTTCTTCACTTTCCCGAACTACCGATGGATTCCATATTATAGCAGATTTTTTTATCTTGTCAAATGATCCATGCCCAAAAGCAAAGAATCGCTTGGTAATGCCTATTTGATTTGCCGCTAGTCCCATACCTCGGGCAGTTATCATTAAATTAATCATATCATTTTCAAATTTTTCAATATCATCGTAATCAAGCAGTTTATCATTTTCAAAGTTAAACGGAGTGCTTACGTCTGTTAGTGCTTTATGTGGATATTGTAATATATTAATCATAAGTCTTTTATCTTTTTTAAATCTGTTTGTGAAAGTTCAGGTATTATAACATTTATTTTTACATATAGATTCCCTCTAATATTTAACGTTTTATGTATAGGCATTCCTTGTCCTTTACAAACAATTAAGGTACCTGGCTGTGTACCAGACGGTATTTGTACTTTAATAATAGTATCAAGTAATGTTTTTAATTTTATTTCAAGTCCACGTATTGCTTGAAAACAATCTATAGTTTTATGTGTATATAAATCATTACTTTGTCTTGTGTAACCATCTGAATCTAATACACTCATTTGTACTAATAAATCTCCACGTAACAAATTTTTATTTGAATTATCTCCCATACCTTTATATTTGAATGTAACACCGTGTTGTACACCTGCAGGAATTTTTACAGTAGCAAACTCTTCTTTACCCGAAGGGAGTTTATATGATATTGTTTTTTCTAAATTATTCATAGCTTCTTTAATTGAAATAGCCATACGTACATTTAAACTTCGATTTACTTTAGGTCTTGAACGATGAGTTTGTCTAAAAGGACTACCACCTTGATTACCGACCCCAAATCCAGAAAAAAATTCTTCAAACA
>Ga0302123_10001664_pt1 | contig 15636 bp, 15 predicted proteins | sample CB21_321_MG_FD_203109 | JGI IMG/M metagenome (GOLD analysis project Ga0302123, IMG submission 203109) | Marine microbial communities from Western Arctic Ocean, Canada - CB21_32.1 | ecosystem: Environmental > Aquatic > Marine > Oceanic | place: Canada: Western Arctic Ocean | collected 2017-09-28 | reverse complement strand
AAGGTCACCGGCACCGGGTTAGGCATGGCGATCGTAAAGCGCAACGTCGAGCTGAATGGTGGCTCGATCGCGGTCTCGAGCGAACGGGGCCAGGGTACGACGGTCACCATCACGTTGCCGCAGGCCGAGCCACCCATCGAGACGGAACGAATCCAGGCCTAGCGAGAGGTGCAAGAAGTCAGGATACAGGAGGAATTCGGAGGCACCGCTTAAGATCGAACTCTAAACCCGCGTGCTACTCAATTGTGGGCGGACGTCAGGCGGGGCCTTAGTCGCCCGACTACGAACCCGACCGGTCCGGAGATAACGTAGCTGTACGCCATGATCAAGAGCACCGACTCCGGCTGGACGGCAATCGCTGCGATGAGAAGGGCGAACTGGAGCAGTACCAGGAAGGAATTCCGCGGTCGTAACCTCAGTGCGCCGAACGCGCGAAATCGGATTCGGCTGACCATCATGACCGCTGGAATCAATACCACGGCCAGCGCCACGAGAGGCGCCTGCAGAATTCCGAATCCATCCGGCCACATGAAGACGGTTGAGGCGATCACGCCGCCCGCGGCCGGACTTGGCATGCCGACGAAATACCGTTTATCTGGGTTCTGATTCTGCACGTTGAACCGGGCCAGGCGCAGCGCCGTAGCTGTGACATACAGGAAGCCCACCGCCCAGCCGAGTCGACCAAGCGGCTCGAGGGCCCAGGCGAAGGCCAGTACGGCGGGCGCGACGCCGAACGAGATGACGTCGGCCAGAGAATCGAATTCTCCGCCAAAATCGCTGGCTGTTCCGGCCAACCGCGCAATGCGGCCATCCAGCACGTCCAGTACTGTGGCGACCCCGATAAAAACGGCGGCCGTCGCGTAGTCGGCCCGCATCGCGGACACGATGCTGCTATAGCCGCAAAAGAGGGTACCGACGGTGAACATGCTCGGCAGTAGATACGCGCTGCGCTGAAAGCGTTTCGTCTGCCGTTTCTTTTGCAATACCGCGAGCACCTTGGCCATGGCGATTATGCCCTCGCAGTCCTTGGATACGACGCTCGACCCCGCATGCTACCGTGCGTTCCCGTCTCGATCGAGACGGGCCACTATGGTTACGCCGCCCCGCACGCGGTCGCCCTTGGCGACGATGAGGGTGGCGGTGGTCGCCATGAAAAGATCCATTCGCGAGCCAAATTTCATGATACCGAACCGCTGTCCAGTCCGCACGCTGGCTCCGAGGGCTAGGCGGCACACGACCCGCCGCGCCAGCGCACCGACGACCTGCCGGAAGACGATGGTCTGGCCGGCGTGCTCGAGCCAGATCTCGGTCCGTTCGTTTCGGGATGCAGCGCCATTCCGGTAGGCCGGCAAGAACGTGCCCGGTACATGCTCGATCCGGGTGATCCGTCCGGCGATCGGCACCCGGTTTACGTGTACATCGAGCGGGGACAGGAAGATGCTGATCTGCAACCAGTCGCCCGGCGGCGCGAGGGTCCGGTCAGCCGCTCCGACATAGAGTACACGGCCATCAGCGGGAGACACGACGACCTCCGGCGTCTGCGGCGAAACCCGTTCCGGGTCGCGGAAGAACAATGCGATCCCCACGGCGAGACCGCTTAGCGGCAGGGCCAGGACGGGCAGACCGGCGGCTAGGCAGACCACGGCCGGGACGAGGGCCACGGCGATGAACGGGTACCCGGCCCGGTCTATGGTCATACGTATTCCGCGCGCCGGCAACCTGCGCACGGGGCGCTAGCTCGGGATACGAAGCGCGACAACGACACCCACCCGGTTGGTCTCGCTGATGGGCTGCGATTGGTCACGCAATCTGTGGATATCCGTGGCGGCGGAGAATGTCCTGCATTCGATCTTTCAGCTGCAGCTTCCGCTTCTTCAGGATGGCCTTTTCGGTCTGTTCCGGTTCGGAGAGATAGTGCTGATCGGATAGTTCGTGGACGCGGGCATCGAGTTCCTGATGCTGCTCGACCAGTTGGCGATACCCCTGGTCGGTTTGCAGAAGATGTTCATTCAGCTGCTGCGACTCAATGGCCATGCCACCTCCCTGGGATGTGGTGTCGATGTGGTGTCCTATCTCAAATGTGGTGTGGGTGCGGCCTACCGCGACCGGAACGGTACCATAGGGAGCGAGGTCATTCAAGACGACCCTCCGTTTCCACCGAGCCGCCGCCGTCGTTCGCGAGCTAGTTCCGCATCCGGCCGGCGAATATAGACAGGACGCAGCGCGTGTGGTGTGTCCGCTAGCCGAGACCAGCGCTCGGCCGAGGCCATGACTGCCATGACGCCAGCCAGCGACGGGTATTCGTGAATGGTCCGCGAGCCGGGGGCGAGCCGATCTTCCAGCACCGACTGATACATGGCGACACCGTCGCCTATAACCCAGACTCGATAAGTCGCCAGTGTGTCGGCCCAGATGTCGAGGAGTGCCTCGGGGGCGAGGGCGACAGCCTCGACCGCGACCCGCCAGTCGTCGCCGGCAAGCCGGCGCGTGTCGGCGGCACCCGCGAAAGGCGCCGGTTCATAGAGGGCGCTGAAGACCTCGCCGCGCTTGGCATTCACCCAGGGGGCGATGAGGTCCGGCTCGCGTGCGTCCCGGCTTGCCAGCTGCGCAGCAATCTCGACGAGCGTGTCGAGGACCGAGATGGCGACCACAGGTTTGTCGTGGGCGAGCGCGAGACCCTGAATAGTGGCGATGCCAACCCGGAGGCCCGTGAACGACCCGGGGCCGGCGGCCACCGCGTAGCGATCGATGGAGGCGGTCGTCAGGTCGTGCCGCGCGAGGAGATTCTGCACATCGCCCGGGAGCCGCTGTCCATGCGTCAGGCTGGGCTCGCCGGTCGTCTCGTCGACCAACAGGCCGTCACGTGCTAAAGCGACGCTGCCTCCGGCGGACGTGGTGTCGAGTGCGAGTATAAGCATACTGGTCACCGGCAGCCTGGACAAGAGGCCCGCTACTCCACTTCTGACGAGTCTCGGCAGGACGCGGGACCTGTTCCACGGGCGGCTAGGAACTTCAGTGTCCTCAACGTCTTGACTGCCGTCACGACCACTTTCTATACTCACACACATTCACGGGCCGTGGTATCCGGCCGCCTGCGTCTCCCATTCCTTCACGAGGGTTCTGTCAAGAACAGATTGGCATTCTTGTGGGCGTCGAGATCGACACCGCGGACGGCCAGAGACAGGCGTGAAGAGCAAGCAAGCCGGCAGTATTCGGCCCTGCACGGAGTGGTTGAAGGCCGCCCTCTACGGTATGGTTCGGCGGCCAGCAATGGGAAGTTATTCTTGATCGGGCCTGCACTTCAGTGACCGCATCAACGACGAGATCGCGTGCGCCGGCTCGGGCTCCAACGCCCGCCATGCGCCAGTATTTGGACGCGAAGCGCCAGCATCGCGACGCAATCGTGTTCTTTCGCATGGGCGACTTCTACGAGATGTTCTACGAGGACGCCTTGACCGCCGCCAGGGCGCTGGACATCACCCTGACGTCGCGGTCGAAGGACGCCGCCGGAGGTGCGATCCCGATGTGCGGTGTGCCGCACCATGCCGCCGATTCCTATGTGACCCGGCTCGTGCAGAAAGGCTTCCGGGTGGCGATCTGCGAGCAGGTCGAAGACCCCAAGAAGGCCAAGGGTGTGGTTCGGCGAGAAGTGGTGCGTGTGGTCTCACCCGGCACGTTTATCGAGGCCGGCTATCTCCAGGATCGGGAACCCACCTTTCTGATGGGGCTCGTGGCGCAGCCGGGCTCCGCGGCCGACCGCGGGGCCGCGGGGAGCGGTCCGGACCGCTACGGCATGGCGCTGCTCGACGTGTCGACCGGGGAATTCACGGCCAGCGCCTATCGTGGAGATACGGGCCGGCAGGCGCTGGCAGACGACATCGCCGTGATCAGGCCTCGAGAAGTCCTGCTGTCGCCGGAGTCCGAGCTGCAGGCTCTGCTTCCCGACAGCCCCGCACCGCGGGTGACCACGGTCGAGTCCTGGACGTTCGACATCGAACGGGCCCATGACGCGCTGACCACACAACTCGCCACCACCGGGCTCGAGGGTTTCGGTCTGAGCGACCAGCCGGCCGCCATCGCGGCTGCGGGGGCACTGGTGCATTATCTGTGCGACACTCAGAAATCCCAACTCGCCCACGTCCGCAGCATCACGTTTCGCGAGACCAGAGATGCGATGGTGGTCGATCCGTCCACCTTGAAGCATCTCGAGGTGGTCGCGTCGACCGAAGGATCCCGCTCTGGCTCCCTGCTTGGCGAGATCGACAAGACCGTGACAGTCATGGGGAGCCGGTTGCTTCGCGGGTGGCTGCTCCGTCCGCTTGTCAGTCTCGAGCGAGTGCACAACCGGCTCGATGCAGTCGAGGAGCTCACCTTCAGGTCGGTCGAGCGAGGCAAGCTCCGCGAGGCCTTCAAGTCGGTCCAGGACATGGAGCGCCTTGTGGCTCGTGCCGCGATGGGGGCCGCGGGGCCGCGGGACCTGGTCGCGTTACAGCGGTCTTTGGCGATTGTTCCCCGTGTACGTGCCGTTCTGGAACCACTTCAGGCGCCGCTGACCAGCAGCCTGCTGGCGGAGCTCGACGAAGTCCCCGACGTGCGGGACGCAATTGAGGCGACGCTCGTCGACGTTCCCCCGGCCCTGGCGCGTGACGGCGGGGCGATCCGGGATGGGGTGGACGCCCGGATCGACGAGCTTCGTGCCATCAGCCGTGGTGGCAAGGAGCAGATTGCGGCGATGGAGGCCGCCGAGCGATCCCGTACCGGGATCGGCTCGCTGAAAATCCGATTCAACCGCGTGTTCGGCTACTACATTGAAGTCTCGAAGTCGAACCTGCATGCGGTGCCGGACGACTATCACCGCAAGCAGACGATCGCGGGCGGCGAACGTTTCATCATTCCGGTGTTGAAGGAATACGAACAGAAGGTGCTGGGGGCTGACGAACAAATTCTGGAACGAGAGATCGCGCTGTTCGACGCGTTGCGGGACCAGGTGGCGGCGGCGTCGCCGCGGGTCCAAGACTCGGCCCGGGCGCTGGCCAACCTCGACGTGCTGGCGGGGCTGGCCGAGACTGCGGCTGTGCACGATTACATCAAGCCCCACGTGCACGATGGAGACGAGCTGCTGATAACCGAGGGGCGACATCCGGTCGTGGAGCATCATGCCGGTCAGGTCTTTGTGCCCAACGACGTGACGCTGAATGCATCGACGCACCAGGTGATCATCCTGACTGGTCCGAACATGGGGGGAAAGTCGACCTATTTGCGCCAGGTGGCGCTGATCGTGCTGATGGCGCAGGCGGGGTCGTTTGTGCCGGCTAACCGGGCGAAGATACCGATAGTGGACCGGATCTTCGCGCGGGTCGGCGCATCCGACAACATCGCGCGTGGGCAGTCGACGTTCATGGTCGAGATGCAGGAGACTGCCAATATCCTCCACACCGCGACATCGCACAGCCTCGTCTTGCTCGACGAGATCGGCCGCGGCACAGCCACCTACGACGGGTTGAGTATTGCCTGGGCAGTGGCCGAGTATCTGGCCACCGACGCGGGGGCGCGGCCGAAGACGCTGTTCGCGACCCACTACCACGAGTTGACCGACATCGCTGATGCGTTGCCTGGGGTCGCCAACTATCACGTCGTGGCGCGCGAGTGGGCCGACGAAATCCGCTTCCTGCGCAAGGTTGAGCCGGGTCGATCGGACCGGAGCTATGGAATTCAGGTGGCACGTCTGGCGGGTCTGCCAGCACGCGCCGTGGAGCGCGCGAAGCAAATTCTGGCCGGGCTCGAGCGAGACGAGCTGACCCGCGGTGGGCGCCCCACGTTGGCCGGGGCCAACACCGCCCCGCAGCCCCAGTTGGGGTTATTCGCCGCGCCACCGGCTGCAGACACGGCGGTGGCAGGTCGCCTGCGTGATGTCGATCTCGACCAGATAACACCGCTCGACGCGTTGAGGCTGCTGGCTGAGCTCAAGCGGGAGGCGGACTAGACACTCCGCGCGAGAAGGCAGGAGGCAGCAGGCAGGAAAGAGCCGAATGGTTTTGTCGGCTTGTGTCCTGGTCAAGTGCACCGCCGCCTGGCGCGTTCGTAGAGGACTGAGGATTGGCGGAGCGAATCGGCATCATCGGTGGCGGATTCAGCGGACTCTTGTGCGCGTATCTACTCGAACGCATGCTCGGTGAGCGGGCCGAGATCGTCGTCTTCGAGCAGAGCGATCGGGTCGGCGGACGGGTGCGGACCACCCAGCTGCCAGAGGTGGACGTCAGCTACGACGCTGGGGTTGCGGAGTTTTACGACATCATCGGGAACCCGCAGCTGCACGCACTCATGCGTCATCTTGGCCTCGAGACGCGTCCGCTGTCAGGGACCCCGTATTTTGTCGTCGACGACCGTGTCGTGCACGACGACTTGGAGCTCGAGGAGTTGGTCGGGATCCGCGGTATGGACCGCCTGCGCCGCTTCTGGGAGCACGGGACTGCGTTGCGGCCACCGGCTGACTACGCCCTAGCCGGTCAGATGCAGGACAACCTCCATCCATGGCAGCGCCGGACCTTCGAGGATGTGCTGTCCGATATCGACGATCCGTTCTGCCAGTGGTTCACGGCGATGCAGTGTCACAGCGATCTGGCCACCGAACCGCCCCTGACGAGTGGGCTCTTCGGCATGGACAACCTGCTGATCGATCACCCCGGCTACTGCTCGATGTACACCCTGGTCGGCGGCAACGACGGCTTGGTCCGGGCGCTGTCCAGCCGGGTAGGGTCCTCGATACTGCGCTCCGCACCCGTCGCTGCCATACGTGCGGACGTGGAGCGGGGGCTGCGTGTCACATTCCGGTCAGACGGCGAAGAGCGGAGCGAGCTGGACATCGATTCGCTGATCGTGACCCTGCCCCCAGCTGGTATCCGGGCGCTGCAGTGGAGCGACGACAAGTTGGCTGCAGCCGTTGGCGAGCATGTGCGGCACCACGACCGCGGCACGATGTATCTACGGGTCACGTTAGTATTTCGGCGGCGGTTCTGGCGGCGCCAGTTTCCAGAGGACTACTTTGTCACCGATGCCTTCGGCGGGGTGACTGTCTACGACCAGTCGCCAGACGACGGAGCGACGGGGGTTGGGATACAGAGCTGGCTCCTCGGCGGCGTGAACGCCCTCGACCTGTCCGCCCGTTCGGACGACGAGATCGTGGCGGCGGTCCTGGCGGCGATGCCACGTGAGCTGCAGGTGAGAGACGGCATGCTGGTGCGTGGGTGCGTGGACCGCTGGGCTGGGGCTTCCGGGGTGTCGGCGCTCCCCGGCGGCGTGCCGCTCCGAGAGCTGGACCAGCGGCACAGCCCCGACCCGCGCTGGCCGCAAGTGCAGTTCGTCGGCGACTATCTCTACGACAGCACACTGTGCGGCGCCCTCGACGGGGTGCTCTACGCGGTGGGCCGTGTGGGTGAGCGTGTCGAGATGCGAACCGGTGAGCCGGTGGTTGGGGCGCGTGGCCTGTTCGCGACCCCCGAGGCGGCCGTCGCCGACGAGTCCCCTACGTCGCCGTCCTCGGCGTTCTTTCTCGACGAGCGATTCGCCACCCGGCGGTAGCGCGTCAAGTTGACGCGGCTACCCGGGTGCCGGTTCCTGTAGGGTGGCACAGTGCAGCGTCCCCAGACCCAGGATCAGGTCGACCGCATGAATCCCGACCACCTCTCGGTCGGGAAAGAGGTCGGCCAGTCGGCTCAAGGCAACGCGGTCGGCTGGGTCGTTGAACGTCGGCACGACCACCAGGCCGTTCGCCATATAGAAGTTCAGATAGCTTGCCGGCAACCGCTGCGTGCCAAACCAGAGCGGCCGCGGCATTGGGATCGGGACTACAGTGAGGCGTCTGCCGCTCACCCGCGCCTGTCGCAGCCGCGTGAGGTTCTCGACGAGCGGTGCGTGGTTGACGTCGCTGGGGTCCGTTTCGGTCGCCGCCACCACAGTATGCGGGGCGACGAACCGGGCGATGTCGTCGACATGTCCGTGTGTGTCATCCCCGGCTATTCCGCGCCCGAGCCAAACTACCGTGTCCACACCGAGATGATCCCGCAGCACGCGTTCCATGTCGCCTCGCCCGAGGCCCGGATTGCGGGCCTGCACGACCGGATCCAGTAGGCACTCCTCGGTTGTCAGTGCGGCGCCCTGGCCGTTGACGTCAACGCAACCCCCTTCAAATACGATGCGACGCCCCCGACGCGAACGAGCGCTGAATCGGCGCATGCCCAAGGTTCCCGCGATTCGGGCCGGCAACCGGTTGTCCTGTGACCAGTCGTCGTACTTCGCCCACGCGTTGAAGCGCCAATCGACGATCGCCACGTCTCGTTCGACACCCTGCTCGCCCGTACGCGTCACAAAGGTGGGTCCGGCGTCCCGGATCCAGGACCGGTTAGTGGGAAACCGGTATGGCTCGACCCGCCGGAGGTCGATACCGGCCCTGGACAGGCGTCCCAGCGCGCGCCGTTCCTCGGAGGCAGTACCGAACACGATGGCCACCGGCTCGGCGACCGTCAACTGCCGGACCAGCTCCACGTAGCACCAGTCGACCGGTTCGAGCTTGCCTGGCCAGTCGCTGCGATTGTGCGGCCAGACTATCCAGGTCGCGCGATGGGGGGCCCACTCCGGTGGCATGACGAACTGGGCATCGGCGGGGAGGGGCGACGTCCGGGCGGCGACGCCGTGGCTTACGGGTTTGGGATCGCGTGGCATCGCTTAGCGGCCCGTGGTGAAAGTCCCGCTACATTCGACCGACGTGAAATCCAGGCGGGCGTGGCGCAGGCCTTCGAGCCTGCGTAGGCACGGCTAAAGCCGTGCCCCAGAAGTGTGTCCTCGGTCACATACTGCCGCTATGCTCCCGCGTCGCGCCGTGCACGGGCCGGACCCGGATTCTCTCGCGACGCCTCGCGGTGCGATGCTGTTCTACTACCATGGGCTACTAGCGCTCGTCGCCAGACGCCAAGCAGGGTCGCGCATCAGTCTGGTCATCAAGCAGTCTTGCCGACAGACCGTTATAACTGTCAACGCGGCGATCGCGCAGGAACGGCCACCCACGACGTTGCCGTTCGATCTGTCGCCTGTCGCAGACCGCGATCACGACCTCGTCGCGGTCCTCCGAACCAACCGCCAGGACCTGTCCGGCCGGATCACAGACAAACGATTGCCCCCAGAAGTCGAGCCCGCCGGCAGGCGGTCCCTCGTGTCCGACCCGGTTGATGGCGGCGACGAACACCCCGTTGGCGATTGCGTGGGCTCGCTGGATGGTGCGCCAGGCGTCGTGTTGCGCCGCCCCCTCGCTTGCGCGCTCGGCGGGAAGCCAGCCGATGGCGCTTGGATAGACGAGCAGTTCGGCCCCAGCGAGCGCGCTCAGACGCGCCGCCTCCGGAAACCACTGATCCCAGCAAATCAGTGGGCCGATGCGTGCGAAGCGGGTGTCGAAAACGGGATAGCCGAGGTCGCCAGGGGTGAAATAGAACTTCTCGAAGTAGAGGGGATCGTCCGGTATGTGGCTCTTGCGGTAGCGTCCCAGTAGGGTGCCGTCGGCGTCAATGACGACGAGCGTGTTGTGATACACGCCTGGGCCCCGCTTCTCGAAAAGCGGCACAACCAGCACCACGGCCAGCTCTCTGGCCAGAGCGGCATAGCGCGTCGTCGTGGGTCCAGGGACAGGTTCGGCGAGATCGAAGCTACTGGGATCCTCGCGCTGACAGAAGTAGGGCGAGGCGAAGAGTTCCTGCAGACAGATAATGTGCGCGCCCTGTTTGGCGGCCTGTCCAATGAGGCTAGACGCGGTGTCGAGATTGGTCGAGACGGTCTCACCGCAGGCCATTTGCACGAGGCCCAACGTGAACGTGGTGGTTGGCTCCGCCGTGTCGGACATGCCCTGTCGGCGTGAAGCGTCCTCAGCCTGCGGTTTGCAACGCCTGCAGCTCACGCTCGGCGTTGGCAAAATAAAAGGAGGTCGGGAACTCATCAATTACGCGCTGAAAGGTAATGCTAGCATCATCCGACCGGCCGGCCAGGTCGTAGGCGTGCCCGAGCCGCATCAGGACGCCGTCGACCGGGAGCTCGGCTTCCGCGTCCGTTCCGGAGGATTGCTCGAGCAAGGCGATGGCCTCGTCGTAGGCGCCACGCGCGATATGTACGTCGGCCAAGCCGAGGGCCGCCATGCGCCCGTAGACCCCGGTGCTATCGCCGTCGATGACCTGCCGATACTGATCGGCCGATTCGTCGTGGCGGCCGAGTGCGGCTAGCGCCGCCGCCGCGCGATACCGGGCGGTGATACCCGGGTGGGTGCCCGGGTACGCATCAGCCACCTCGATCAGCTTCGGCAACGCCGCCGCCATCTTCACTTCGATCGTCGGATAGGTGCCGGGCGGCTGGATGAACGCTACAGGCTCGACGGGCGCCGGCGCCTCGACCGTGTCGTCAGAGGGAGCATCCGGCACCTCTGCGGCATCCGGCGGAGTTGGTGGAGTCACCACCTGCGCGTCGGCCAGCACTAGCGCGTCCGCCAGTAATGCTCCGGCCTGCCCTGCGGTACGCCCGGACCACCACGAATACCCGCCGAACAGGATGAGGGCGACGAGCAACGCGGCTATCCCAATTGCCAATCCGCGGCTTTGCCCGGACAGCCGCTCATGCATATTGCCGACCGCGGTCGCGACCAAGTTCTCTTTTAGATGATGTCGCTCGCTGCGCTTCATGAATATATTCCCGCGTTTCTGCTGTATCCCTTTGTACGCCCAGTGTACCAGACAAACTCGCCGAGCATCGCCCTTCGGGGTGTGACGACGGTCATGACGTGCGAGTGGAGTTGGCGCGCGTGCCCGGATTCGAACCGGGGGCCTACCGCTTAGGAGGCGGTTGCTCTATCCAGCTGAGCTACACGCGCACAGGCATGAAGTCTCAGTCTAGCAGCAGGTTGAGGGGAGGTCGTGCGGAACACTGACTGGAATGAGTGTTTCCTGGGTTTTATACCGCACCGTAGGCGAGCATCGCGTCGGCCACTTTTACGAATCCTCCGATATTGGCGCCCTTTACGTAGTCGACGCCCCCGTTGCCGTCGTCGCCGTACTGACAGCACTTCTTGTGAATTTCAGTCATGATGTCCTGCAGACGCTGGTGCACCTCATCGTGCGACCAGCTCAGTCGCAAGGCGTTCTGACTCTGCTCGAGCCCGGAGACAGCCACGCCTCCGGCGTTCGCTGCCTTCGCTGGACCGAAGAGTACACCGGCCGCCAGAAAGGCCTGGGTGGCCTCAAGCGAGCACGGCATGTTGGCTCCCTCGGCGACAGCCTTGACACCGTTCTTAATCAGGGCCACGGCCGCTTCGCCACTTAGCTCATTCTGGGTCGCGCACGGCAGGGCGACGTCGCAGGGAACATGCCAGGGGCGCGCACCCTGGTGGAAGGCGCAGCCGAACCGCTCGGCGTACTCGGCAATTCGACCACGCCGCACTTCCTTGATTTCCTTTACGAAGGCCAGTTTTTCACGGTCGATGCCATCCGGGTCGTGGATAAATCCGCCCGAATCGGACAGCGTCACGACCTGTGCGCCCAGGTCGAGCGCCTTTTCCACGGCGTAGATTGCGACGTTGCCGGAACCGGAGACGATGCAGGTCTTTCCGGCCAGGTCGTCGCCCGCGTGGATGAGCATGTTGTTGACGAAGTAGACGCAGCCATACCCGGTCGCTTCGGTGCGGACCAAGCTGCCGCCGAACGCCAGCCCCTTGCCGGTCAGCGTCCCGGTGAAGCGATTGTTTATTCGTTTGTACTGCCCGAAGAGATACGAGATTTCCCGTGCCCCCACCCCGATGTCCCCGGCCGGGATGTCCACGTCTTCGCCGATGTGACGCGCCAGCTCAGTCATCATCGAATAGCAGAAACGCATCACCTCGGCGTCGCTCTTCCCCTTCGGGTTGAAGTCGGATCCACCCTTGGCGCCGCCCATCGGCAGCCCTGTCAGGCTGTTCTTGAAGGTCTGCTCGAATCCCAGAAATTTCAGGACCGACAGCGTTACGCTCCGATGAAAGCGAAGCCCCCCTTTGTAGGGTCCGATCGCGTTGTTGAACTGCACCCGATAGGCGCGGTTCGTCCGGATGTTGTTGCCGTCGTCGAGCCAGCAGACGCGGAAGATGATAATACGGTCTGGTTCGGTCATCCGTTCCAGGATCGCACCGCCCCTGTACTTCGGATGGTCGCGCAGGAACGGGATGAGCGATGCCACCACTTCCCGTACGGCCTGGTGGAACTCGCGCTCGCCGGGGTTACGGCGAGCCAGTCCGCACATGAAGGTTTCGAGATCGAGGTCGGTCATTGATGTCCTTGGCGTCGAGCCGCCCACCGCTATTCCAGGTTGGGGCAAGCGAAGCAGTTCCACGCGCCGCTTTTGCTGCCGTCCCTCATCCGTGTTGTTGTCGCCAATCGGCTAATCGGGACTTAACCCGCGCCCCTCGAGTCGACCAGCATCCACGCCATAGAGGTGCAGCGCCGACACGACGGCGTTGGCGCGCTCTCGCGACAACACCCGGCTGCGCTCGGTGGCGCCGGTCGAATCGGTATGCCCCTGCACTTCGAGACAAAGCCCGGTCTCGGCGTCTATGATGCTGGCTATCGTGTCGATCACGGCGCCGCTGCCTGGGCGAAGCGTAGCCCGGTCTACGCCAAACAGGACGCCATGGATCGCGATTCGGCCATCCCGGTTTAACGCCTCGAGCAGTGAGTCGGCGTCGAACTCGACGCTGAGGTCAAGCCTGGCCTCGTCGATAATCTCCAACTCGTAGGCGCCAGCCGAGCGTGCGTCGAGCCGACACCAGATGATACCGCCGCCCGGCTGCGTGAGCCGGAAGACCAGTCGGGTTGCGCGGCGATAGAGGATCTCCTCGCCGAGGCGCTCCTCGTCGCCCTCATAGTTTGAGAGAATCTCGTCCCGGCCCGTGTCGCGGTTGTCCAGCTGATAAAACAAGTACCAGTAGCGTCCCTCGGCGACGTCCTGGGCCGGACCGGACGCGACCCGGCAGTTCACTGTCAGCCTCCCGAATCGTCCACGCTCGAGTCTGGGGACGTCGTGGCGCCCCTCATCGGTTTGACGACGGGGTGCTCTGGCGGGGCCGAATCCTGCACCGCGAGCGCTGTGGACCAGGCCCAGACGAACAGGGCACCTGTCAGGAGCACTGTCTGGCACGCATGTGACTACACGGCGCAGCTCATGTCCTCGCCGCAGCATTGCGGCGACTTGACCTTACCGTGCCCATCTGGGCACTTCGCGATGTCGACCGACGCGCCGCCATCGAGCTGCAACGTATCGTGCACGAGTTCCTTGCCACACGCGCCACACGTCATGGTGCCCACGCTCATTCCGCACTTCGGACAGCTGTAGATTGCCACTGATGTTCTCCTTTCGAGGGAACGGTTCGCCTGTTCGACGACCGGCTGGATCCACGCCACCGATCCAGGCGTCTAAACCGGCCCCAGGATCCTATCATCGCCGGTGGATTGCACGAAGGGCCGACTGGCTGCCGATCGGCCATTATCGACATTCGGGTGCACTCGTTCAGCACTCATGGCGTCTCATGTTCGATTCTGGCATATGCCGTCAGTTTTCCTGGGAGCATCGCGCCGCGCCCTGACAGAGTCCATTGACTTGTGGTCAATCAGTTTGTGTTGCAGGTGCACCTGCGTCAGGAAGTCCTCGACAACGCCATGGCCGAGCTCCGCGATCTGTCATACGAGGTTCTGCGGCAAATCATCGGCAATCCCCTCAAGAAAAGATTTTTTGAGCCGTAAGCAGAAATCTTACGACCTCACGGTGACCGCCGACTGGGCCGCAGCCGGGGCCGAGGACCTCAAGATCGTGGTGCCGCTGATGCGGGGCTGGTTCGGCAAGGCGAACACCGACGGCTTCCGGCAGACCGCGCCGCCCTCAGGGGTGGCGCAATCTGCCGGAAGCCGAGGCTGATTCGCCGGATTCGCCCCCCCACATCTCAAACGGGTGACGACGGGCACGCAGAGATGTCTAGCCCGCTCGGTTCGAGACACAGCCTAGCCAGATGCGCGCGATGAGGTACTCGCTGCATTCGGCCGTCGCCATATTTATCAAGAGTCGCTGCCCGGTAATAACGCGGAAAGTCGAATACAGCCGGACCAGTGTTCACGCCTCGTATCCCAGCGCAACGAACATGGGAATGTCTCCCAATCGTGCCCGCCCGTTGAGAAACTGTAGTTCGACCAGAAACGCCATGCCGACGATCTTTCCCCCGGTTTGCCTCACCAGGGCTGCCGTTGCACTCGCGGTGCCGCCGGTCGCCAGCAGGTCGTCGACGATGAGCACGCGCTGACCCGGTTCGATAGCGTCCTGATGGATCTCGAGCGCATCGGTTCCATATTCCAGGTCGTAGGACTGCTGAATAGTGCCGGACGGCAACTTTCCAGGCTTGCGTGCGGGCACAAAGCCCGCTCGGAGCCGGTCGGCGACTGCGGCGCCCAGGATAAACCCCCGGCTCTCGATGCCGAGCACAAGATCAATCTGCTGGTCCCGAAAAGGATCGGCCATGGCGTCGATCGCCTCGGTAAACCCGACCGGGTCACGTAGCAGGGTCGTGATGTCGTAATACAGGATGCCCGGTTTCGGAAAGTCGGGTACTTGGCGGATCTTGGCTTTCAAGTGTTCCATGGAGACGCCTCGCTCTCGGGACCCAGTCAGGAATAGTGTCGCATCTTTCGCCGGACACCAAGACGGCCGACTCATGCCGTGAGATGTTGTCGACCCAAAAAGTCTGCAACCGCACCGTGGAAATCAGATCCTCGACTTGCACTCGCTTCACACGGTCCCAGACCGGTCCCAGATGCAGCCCCCGCTCGAACCGATTTAGCCCGCCTGCTCGCCCTGGGCCTCGAAGCGCCCATCTTCGAGGTTGCGTACGAAACCGCCGAGACCTGCGCGCACGCCTGCTTCCAGCGAGAAGAACCGGAAGCCGACGCCTTGCACCCGACACAAAATCAGAAACCGCCGAACCACCACCACGTCCCCCTCCGCGCGCCGTGGCCGCCCGCGATGCCAGGCAACACAAAATCATATCTGACCGATCGGCGCTGTTTGTCGAGTGGCGGCGTCCAGGTCGCGACGCAGCCCGGCCGAAGGCGGAATGTTGCTCACTCAGATATTGCCAGTCTGTACACTCAGCGGGTCTGGTCCTGGCGACACGGCCGCACAGACGGCTTCACCATAACCCCGACGAACGAGTTTCGCTAGCAGTCCGCGGCGGGCACGGGCGGAACGTGACGAAAGGCCGATGGGCTCACGCTCCAGCGAGAAGGAAATGGTCGGGGCGGCCAGATTTGAACTGGCGACCCCTCGGTCCCGAACCGAGTGCTCTACCAGGCTGAGCCACGCCCCGACATGGTGTCTAGAGGATGTGCGCGAAAACTTACTGAATCGCCTCCGTAACCACCTTTTATTTTAGCCGGCGGTCCTCGTTCAAGTCCAGCCGTTGGCCTCGCCGATGCCCGTGCGCAGGAGGCAAAGACTCGCTCCAGTATCGTAAGCTCGGAGTTAGCGAGCATACTCGATCGACAGACTCTATCGCAGCCACGTCTCGTGCATCAATGACGTAGCGCCCGAGGTCTGGCG
>Ga0302123_10001662_pt1 | contig 15643 bp, 17 predicted proteins | sample CB21_321_MG_FD_203109 | JGI IMG/M metagenome (GOLD analysis project Ga0302123, IMG submission 203109) | Marine microbial communities from Western Arctic Ocean, Canada - CB21_32.1 | ecosystem: Environmental > Aquatic > Marine > Oceanic | place: Canada: Western Arctic Ocean | collected 2017-09-28 | reverse complement strand
CCAGATTATCCGCAAGGTCTCTAAATGTAAAATTATTTTAGAGACACTACACTAGCAAGCCACTCGTGTCAGAAGGGAAGGAGATGAAGTGAGGCGGCTCCCCATTGGGGAGCAGACTCCCTGTGCACGAGCTTCACCCGAGTTGTTTGGAAAAGGCGTAACCCCAAAGTCCCTTTTTTGAAACAAGGGGGCAATGGCGAACCACGAAACAAGATAACAAGCTCCACCGCGCCGGGAAGAACATGGTTGGGGGGCCGTATTAGCGGACGAACCAATAGACCGACGGCTACTCCTTCATGATGCGGCGAACCGTACGCATCCGGTCTTTGAGTTCGTTGCTTACTGTGACAAGCTCGTTCTCGTCGTAGATCACCCTGGGAGTAATCAGGATGATGAGCTCGGTTTTCTCGTTCGACGTACTTGTGGACCCGAACAGACCACCGATGAACGGGATCTTGCCGAGTACCGGGACGCGGCTACGGCCGAAGAGGCTGTTGTCGGTCATGATGCCGCCGATGGCCGCTGTATCGCCGTCGGCCATCGTGATCTGCGTGCTCACGTTACGGCGTTCGATACTCGGGGAAGCGATGGCTCCGCTCACGGGCAGGGGTGAACTGACTTCCTGGCTGATTTGCAGCGTAACGATACCGGAAGCGTTGATGCGCGGCGTGATCGAGAGCGTGACGCCGGTCTGCACATTCGCAACCGTGTTGGTGAAGAGCGAGGAGCCGTCTTGCTGTGCTCCGCCAGCCACCGCCTGTGACACGAGAGTCGGGATGGATGTGCCCACGGTAATCGATGCCGCGATGTTGTCGGTCGCGATTACCGACGGAGCCGAGATGATGCGATTGCGGCCGTCGGTTTGCATCAGTTGGAGAGTCGAGAGTAGCTCACGGTTGTTGCCGACCAGGGCGCCAAGGGTGAGGCCGACCGTACCCGCGACGTCGAAACCGCCGGTGAGCTTGCGTGTCGATCCGCCTGACCCGCCCCGCGTCTGAATGAAGGCAGAGACACCGGCGGAAAAGGCGCCCACGAGCGTCACCTCGTAGATTTTGACGTCGATAAGGACTTGGCGAGGCGCTACGTCCAACTGCTGGAGGGTCTTGTGAACGACATCCCACTCTTGCTTTGTCGATTGGACCAGGATGACATTGTTGACTTCGTCCGGGACGATCCGGATCGCGTTCGCATAGGCCTGTCCAAGCCCACCGGTGGCTTGCGTTCCCAACATCTCGCCGGTTTGATCGGCGGTATTGACTTGCGGCTGGACACCGAGCGCATCGGGCCGCGGAGCAACCGTCGGCATGCCAGGGGCCATGCCCATGGGGAGCTGAATGAAGCCGCCGCCACCGCCGCCGCCCATTCCACCGCCCATTCCGCCATAGCCGCCCCGGCCGCCATAACCACCACCGCCGCCGAAACCGCCACCGCCGCGGCCGTAGCCACCACCGCCGCCATAGCCACCACCGCCGCCATAGCCACCACCGCCGCCATAGCCACCACCACCGCCATAGCCACCACCGCCATAGCCGCCGTAACCACCACCCATACCCATGCCCCCCATCGGGCTATAGAGCATGAACAACGTCTGCGCCAACTGGTTCGCCAGGCCGTATTGGATGCGATAGACAAAGGTTTGGACGCCGCCAACCGTCGCCGGTTGGTCCAGTTTCGTAATCCACTCTTGAACTTCGTCGAAAGCCGAAGGATTGCCCGACACGACGAGGATCGAGCTGATTCGCTCAATCGGTACGAATTGGATAGCTGATTGGGTCTCGGAGAATGTGAATGCCGCGAAGATTCTTGACAGCTCGCCCGCCATTGTCGAGGCCAAACTGTTCTCGACCTGGAATAGCCGCATCCGTTGGGAGGTCATCTCTTCGGTGTCGAACAGCCCGATGAGTTCCATGGTGCGGCGCATGTTCCGACTGTTATCCAGAATGAGCAGCAGATTGGCTTGTTCCACAACCTGGACAAGTGCGCCGGGCCCGACGAAAGGCTCGAGGACCGCGGCGATATCCGTCGCGGTTGTGTAGCGGAACCGAATGACGTTGAGAATCATCCGCTCGTCGTCGGGGATACTGGCGTCCGGATCGGTCTGTGGCGAGATGGGCAGACGCGGGATTTCACCGGAAGGCGAGATCCGATAGAACTCGCCGATCTTCACGGCGGATGCTCCGTTCATTCGAAGGATGGTCTCGAGCAAGGGAAACAAGTCGTCCCTCGTTAGGTCCCCGTAGGTATTGATCGATACGGTTCCACTGCGCAAAGCCGGGTCCAGGATGTAGTTCATCTTGAGGGTGTTTGCGATGAGATCAACCACCTCCAACAGGTCCGCCTGGCGTAGATTGCTGAAGCGAACACGCTCGGAGCCGTTAGCCTCCAACTCGGGGGGAGGTTGATTCGGGTCAGGCGCCGGAGGAGGGGCCGGGGCGGGTTCTTGTGGATCAGCATCCGGCTGTGCCGCCTGTGGATCCGGCGACGCATCGGCCGGTGGAGCGTCGGCCGGGTCCTGTTGATCGGCGGGCTGGGCCTGCGGCTGCGCCGCGTCCTGCGTAGCCTGATCTTGTGCCGTCTGATCCTGCGCGGCAGGGTCGGCTGCCGCCGGAGTTGCCGGTTGCGGCTGCTGTCCCAGCAATAGTAGCGGGATCAACAGAATGGAAATGATAGCTTTACGCATGGTGCTCCCTGATCCGAATTACGATCGATTGCGTCTGGTCTCGTATGACGTTCGTTCCGGCCAACTTCAGCGTGCCGCCGGCGCGGCTGGTCTGGTTGGCTTTGCCTCGGCTTGCTTGGCCTGATGGTCGCGGAGCATTTCCTGCTCCTCGGTCGTTAGCTCCGAGCGTTTCTTGGTCCATGCCTGAACGCCGAACGGTGTCCGCCGCTTGAAGACGATGGTGTCTCCCTTTTCCTCGACTTGCATGAAGGGTGTCGTTGCGGGCGGGGACGGCTTGGGCTTTTCCTCACTGGTCGACTTTGTGCGTCCGAACGGTGTGCGCTTCGTCTTGTTAGCGGATGAGTCCTTCGCTTCGGACGATTGCCGATCACTGTCTGATGAGGATCTCGCGGTGTCCGATGTGGCGTCGCCACGCTGCACGGCAAACATCGATGGCGTACACAGCAAACCAGCGAGCAGGATGAACCCCGCTTTGATACCTAGCTTCATTCCTGTCATTTCTTCTCCTTCTCCCACCACTGCTTCGCCCCGAACGGCGTTTGTTGCGAGCGTTTGACAAAGCCCCGAGAGCGCGTCCCGGCCGGAGAGCTGTCCCCACGTGAGGCGCGATAACGCCCGCCGCCCATCTCGGCGCCGATGCTGTAGTCTCCTCCGACTCCCGCCGGCGCTTTCACGGGATTCTTTCTGGCCGTCTTATTGCGTTCCGCCAAGGCTTGCGAAGGTGTCAGACTGCCTCTCGACGGCCCTCTGCGAGGCCCGCCCCCGGCAGCCCTAGTGGTCGGCTGGCGCCCGCCATCGCCTCCACCGGGTGATCCTCGCAGTTCCGAGGGTAGGGCCGCGATCTTTTCCTCTTTCCACTGCAGGAGCACCTTCTCACCTTCCGTACCCAGAAAGGTGAAAGCACCGACCTTCTCACCCACGGCCACGGGGCCTGCCCGCGACTCAAGATCGGGCGACATCAGCGCGACCGGGCCTTGCCCGAGTTCCATCACACCGACAAGGCGAGGCAGCGGCGGCCGCGGCTCAGGCGGCGGCGCGACCGGCTCGGCCACTTCGATAATTGGGTTGCGGTCGGCCGAGAAAAGCAATCGGTCAACGATCGGAAGATGATCGCCCGCGCGAACGCGTCGTGCGGCGCTGGGTCCGCCATAGTCCGGTACGTCTTTCGCCGGGCCGTCGGGATGCAAGATAGCGTACCGCTCATTGGCCGCCGTGATCCTCGAGTACAGCCCGTAAGCCGTCGCCACAACGAGAATGGCCAGCAGGATGTTCAGCGCGAGAAGTTTCTTGTTCTTGACCATGAAATCAACTCCTGTTGCCCTTCTTCTTGATCAGCTCGGGCGTGCGCGCGATCGGCAAGTATCCGCTAACGGTTAGCTCCACACGAACCGCTTTGGTGTTTCGATTGGCCGAGGATACTTTGACGGCACGGGTTGAAAACAACTCCGGAGCGTTTGCGATGTCAGCCATCAGGTTGACGAAGCGAGTGATGTCGCAGTTAAAGTCGACAATCAGCGGCACCTGCGCAAAGTCTTCCCCTTCAGCCTCGACGGTCGCGAAGCGCGAAGCCCGCATCGTGATGCCGGCGCCTTCGAGCAGCTCGCCAACGCGCTCGCGCATTTCGGCTTGGGCTAGGGCCGCGGTTTCTGACTTGAGAAGACGCCCCTCAAGAGATTCCTCGATCGAATGCAAGGCCCCGTACTCGGCGCCCAGCAAGGGTTCCTGCTGAACATGCTTCTGGGCAAGTAGCAGGCTGTTCTGTTCGACCTCAACGCTGCCCGAAGTCGTCGACGTTGCGTCAGGCGAGGGAAAGATCAAGTCGGTCTGGAGGAGGAGGAAGATCACGAGGCCAATCCCAAGGAAGAAGAGCGCTCGGCGGTCTTTGTCATTCACAGGCATTAGCGGAGCACCTCCTCAAAGACGTCTTCCTCTTCTTCAACCGTTTCGTCCGTTTGAGGCGTCGTGGGGTCTTCCTCACCGATGGTCGTGAGCGTCGCCGAGGCCTCATTCGGCTCTTGAGCTACGGCGTCGGTCGGCGCCGAAAGGATCGGCTCCACCGGCGGGGCAGCCGAGTCCGAACCGCCCGGGTCTTGCCGCAACGCCACGATCTGGAAGCGCTGACCGCTATCGATCTCACGTAGCGACGTACTGAACGCTGCTTCGGTGAGATAGCGCGCGTCGTTCAACCGTCCGAGCAGCGGAGCCGCTGATTCGGCTTCACCGGTGATCTCGACCCCTTTGTCGTCGAGCGTCAGCTCCGTCAGCCACGCGGTGTCAGGAACGAGTTCGGACAGTTCCGCGAGTACGCGCATGTCGAGCTCGGTCCGTTTGGCAAGCGATTGCAGCGTGCCGATCCGCCGCCGCGCTTCCGCGATGGAGTCTCGGTTGTTCTGTGCTTTTTCGACGGATCCCGCGAGGCGGACCTGCTCGGCTTGCAGCGCCTCGATATAGGCGCTGTCTTGAATCGTGCCACGTAGCAGGAAACCCAACAGAATCAGGAAGAGCAGCGAGCCGAGGACGATCGTGGGAGCGTACATCCAACGTGAACTGGCTCGGCGGCGCTCGGCGGGTAGCAAATTGGCGCGCCAGCCCATGCGGGGGCAGGCGGCCTCCAGCGCAACCGCCAGGCCGGCCGCGTCACGGCGCACCTCAAAGTCAGGCGGAGCCGAAATAGGAGACGGCAGAATCTCGGCGATGGAGCGCTGCTCGAATGATCCCTCGGTTTCGAGGGCGAAGTGTTCGAGCCCCCCGGACTCGTCGCCCCCTTCCGCTTCGCCCGTGTTGAAGCGTTCGCCGCAAACGGCCAAGCCGGCCGATTCATCGCCCTCCAGGCGCAGGTCCGAACCGGCTAACTGAAGGGCTCGGGTCGGAGGCAGCACCGTCAAGTCGAACTCGGCGCTGAAGAGTGGGCGGTTGGTTCCCTCGCCATAGATCTCGAGCTGTTCGCCTTGGAAGTCGGTGATGAGGAATGGTACGGGGGGATCGTCCCAGCGGACCCGCACGCCGGTGAAGAACGCGGCCGCCGTCACGCTGAAGCTGCTGACGGGGATGCCGGCCCCTTCGAACATATCCGCGTACTGGTCGATCTTCTGCTTTTCGGCGATCACGATGCCGACCGGCAGTTCGCCACCGGCCGTCTCGATGTCCTTCAGGGGCGCAAAAGCGTAGTACACTTCACCCTCTCCGAAAGGGTGCAGCGTATCGATCTGATAGTGAACCGCCGCGGCGAGGTCTTTCCCTTTGACCGGCGGCAGTTGGATTTGGCGGACGATCACATCGCCGCGCGGAATCGATACCGTGGCGGCTAGATGGGAGAGCCCCAACTCTTTCAAGAAGGCGGCGTATTCTGTCCCCCACTCGTGCGGGGGCCGCTCCCTGAAGCGGGCCAACGTTTTCTTACCGACAACGCTGACACCGTTGGGGCGCGACTTTACGGCAACGACCAGCAGATCGTCGCCGCGGACTTCGATGCCGCAACCGGTACCGATGCGGAAAAGTGTGTTGAGATTCATTCCGCTTAGAACTCCGAGTCGTACCAGCGGACGATGCGGATCGGAGGCCCGGACGTTGTTTGGGTCCTCTCGACAAGCGCGCCCACGGACCGCCGAGCTCGGCCGTTAAACAGCGTCGCGCGGCTCCACAGCGTAAACTGACCGCCACCGCCGGTCGCCGTAACAGGTATCAAACCGCGTTGATCCGCCATCTGGTTCGGTCCTAAGTCTTGGGGCTGTAGCGGCCGTAAGTCACGCATTTCCAACAGAGAAGAGATCACACCCGGACCAAGGCCCGCCGCCCGCAGGACTTCCGGCGATGCATAATTCGCGTCGACACCAGAGCCTCCGAATACGGAGAGATGCCGGTGCAGGCCACCGATCTTTGTCCACTCCCCCACCCCATTCAGTCCCCATCTCCCGAAAAGCACCTCGGGAGTCATCCCGGGCAGCACGAGCAATTCCTCTAACTGATCAAAAGACGTACGACGGCGGGATAAAGACGAGGTGGGAGCACCCGTTGGGTCCAAAAGTTGCTGTTGGCCCGGGGATCGCGCTTCCACGATCCGGTCTGCTGTCGCCTTTGAGAACGCCGGCGCGAGGCCCGCCGAGGTCAAAACACGAGCGATCGCTTCGGGCGGCGCGGAGTTTACGTTGAGTTTGCCACTCTCGCCGATGATCTCGACAACGACATTACCCTCCGGGAAATCGAGCTGCATCCAGCGTTGGCCCAGGCGGAAGCCGAAGGCGTTGGGGTCCGCATCTCTGGCCAAAGAGCGTGTCATCCGCAGGACCGTGCGTTCGATCCCGCCTCGGGCAAGAAAGTAGGCGCGGGTGGAGTCTACATTGATCGAGGCGCGGTCGAGTTCGCCGCGCACGGTTCGGGCGAGCGTAAAGGCAATCGCTGAGAGTGCGATCGACAGCCAGATGACCGCGAGCAACGCACTGCCCCGACGACTGCGGAAATAGCCGCGCCGGTATCGAGCCATAACGTTCATCGAGGAGGCGCTCCTCTCAGCCCTACGCCCCTTGCTGGGCCGCCGGCCAGTCCTTGTTCGGGATCACGGCCACGCGATGGCACCGGGACAGCGAGGGAGACTGGCCGCAGCCGATTTCCTTCGCTGCGAGGCTGCACGTTGATCGCAACCGCCTCGGGTAACTCGTGGAGTTTCGTCCAGACAGGTAGCCAGGTCGTGTCTGAATCCAAGCCGGGCGGGCGCTCCAGATACCGAAACGAGCAGTCCTCCAGCTCATCGACGATCACCAGCGACGTTGCGTACGGAACGATCGGCCGGTAGCGCGGGCGTGTGACGCCCTGTTCCGGGTCTCTGAAGAATCCGTCCACGAATCGCGCCAGAGCTAACTGACCCATGAATGGCGACTGATTGAGCAGAATCCGGCGGCCACCGGGTGAGGACACTACTTGTAGTTCGATGACTTGCAGCCCGCCCCGTGTACCTTCGGTCACCGAGAACGACGTCACGAACCGCATCGAATGCGGTTCACCCTGGAAGAACAGAAAAGACCGGCCCCGCGCGCCGGGACCGTCCGGAGCTTCGCCTCTGATGGGAATCATGCCGACGAGCGCCGAGTTGAGAATTTGGTTCGCGGTCGCGATCCGACGGTCGACCGTGAGGCGATCGCGGGTACTGCGCCAGGCATCCGCTCCAATCTGGAATGACATCACCAAGCCCGCCGAAAGCAGGCCCAGCAGAGTCACGGCGACGACCACTTCGATGAGTGTCATCCCGGACTCGGCATGCATCGGCCGACGACGGTGTCGCGCTTGGGTAGGCACGCTCGGCATTAGCGGAACTCACTCAGCAGGTTTTCGTCTTCCGGCCGGGTACGAATCGTGCGATAGCCGACAAACTCACTCTGCCTGGCGTGGATGGCGTTTCGCCATGCGACGAGAAGCTGCACCCTAAGAACCATCTGGCCGCCGACGTGCACCGGCGGAACGGCTTCGAATGGGGTGACAATAGCCTCCCAGCGCCAATCCTCGTCGTAGTTCCCACTCAGAGGCCGCCCGATGGGGATCGGATTGACCTCCAATAATTCGTTCAACTTGGCCTTGCCCAACATGGCGGCTCGGTCGTAATCCCGCACCACCACCGCGTTCGAGAGCGAAGTACTTACGAGCGTCAGTAGTCCAATGATGGCGATCGCCATTAAGGCCGTCGCTACGAGCAACTCAAGGAGACTAAAGCCGCCCCTTGGCCCGGCCGATCGGCGATCACCTTGATGGGTGCGCTCGAACTGTTTAGGTGTTTTCATTCGCTCAAATTGCCGACGCCGGAGCATTCGGGTTCCAGCTTTCCGCCACGCCGGTGAAAATGTTAAACCGCAGGCCTGTCTGTTGACCGTGCTCGGCTTCGAGCAGCAGGCGAAGTCCCGGTGTGGGCGCGCCGGGGACCAGTATCACCGTGCCGGCCACTTCGGGGATCAGGATGTGGATGCGGTCCGGCAGATCATAGACGTTTTGCCACGCACCGTCGATCGTGACCGCGTGTAGTTGGTCGTCGTCGGGCAGGACGCTGATTTGCACAGGGACTTGCAGGCGATCAGACATGTTCCGCGCTTCTGTGAAGAAGACAGCAATGTTGTCGACCGATGTGCGCAAGCGGATGCCGTCGATGCCGGTTGTCAGGTTCGGCCAGGCGATTGACAAGATGAGCGCGATGATCGCCAGAGTGACGAGCATCTCGACGAGCGTAATGCCGCTATCAGGCCTAAGCCGACCGCGGACCGCTTGGCTGCGGGATCTGAGGGGAGTAGACACACTAACTCTCAGTAGATAAGACGCCTCGCCACCCCGAAAAGACGTGGTCTTAACGATCGCCTAGATGCCCTTCCAACTCACAACGTCTTCGGCAGGGCCCTCGCCACCTTCCTCGCCGTCAGCTCCGAATGACATGACGTCGGGTTCCGGGCCATACTCGCCCGGATAGCGGTAGATGTAAGGGCGCTTCCAAGGGTCGGGCGGGATTTCCTGTGTGAGGTAGGGCCGTAGGGATTCCAAGCCCTCCTCCTCGGTTGGAAAGCGCGCGTAGTCGATGTTGAAGCGCTGCAAGGCCGCCTTCAGGTTCTCGATCTGTGTCTTGGCGGCGGTGCGTCGACCCTGTTCGAGAGCAGGTGTCAAGCGCTGATAGGCAATCGATGAGAACAAAGCGATGATCGTCACGACGACGAGCATTTCAATCAACGTGATACCCGCGTTCCTAGCAAGGCGACGCGCCGTTTTCTGCTTAGTGTTTTTCATGGCTATAGCCCTATCTGATTGATGCTGGTAATGGCCAACATGATGCTGAGAATCATTGCGCCTACGATAACCCCCATGATAAGGATCACGATAGGCTCGAACAAGGCCGTAAAGCGCTTGACGGCCTCGCGCGTGTCTTTGTCATAGATGTCCGCCATGCGGTCGAACATGCGGTCGAGATGACCGGTTTCTTCGCCGACGGTGAGCAGATGACCGGACAGTGATGGAAATACGCCGGTCTTCTTGAACGGCACGGAAAGACCTTCTCCGCGCTTGACCCCTTGGGCGATTACGTCAAGGGCGCTTGAGAGAATGCGGTTGCCGAGTACGCCTTTCGTGATCGTTAACGACTGCACGAGCGGCACGCCGTTGCCAACCAGCGTTGCCATCGCTCTTGCGAAACGGGCGGTATCGGCTTTGCGCAGTGCGTCTCCCAGTAGCGGTACGCGCAGTTTCAAACGGTCCCATTTGATGCGGCCCTTCGGGTTCTTGATGTAGATCCGCAAGGCGACGATCGCCATGATGAAGACCAAGATCCCTGGTATGCCGAAGTTCTTGATCGCGTCGCTGGCGTTCATCAGCATCTGCATCGGCACCGGCACTTGAATCGAAGACGTTGTAAAGGCTTCGGCGAAGCGCGGCACGACATATCGCAGAATCACGAAGATCGAACCGCTCGCGACAACAATCAGCAGCGCCGGGTACGTAAGCGACGAGACGATGTAGCCGCGCAACTCGTCACGGGCGCGCTCAAACGCAGCGAGCCGGTCCATCACGAGGGCCAGGCTACCGCTGACCTCGCCGGCGCGAATCATGCTGATGTAGAGTTCCGAGAAGTACTCGTCGTGGATCGCGAGGCTCTCAGCGAATGATTTGCCGGAGCGAATCGATCGCAGTACCTCGGCGACGACCGTGCGGAAGTCAGGGCGTTCGGTCATCTCACCGACGATTGAAAGCCCGCGGTCAATCGGAATGCCGGCGTTGAGTAACGTCGCCGTTTCTTCCGTGAAGTGGAGGACGTCTTGCAGGCGCTTGCCGCGCCACTTCGGCATGCTGAACGCCCAGTTTGTCGGCTTTGCGGTGCCGACGTACACCGGCGTCAGGCCCTGCCGCTGGAGTTCCCGAGCGGCCAGGCGATCGTCTTCGCTCGACACGGTTCCGGTCTGGACCTTGCCGTCAGCGGCTAATGCTCTGTAGAAGAAGGTGGACATGTCTGGTGCGTGTCTCGTGTTTCGTGATTCGTGTTTCGTGACCTCTAAAACCGACGGTCTACGAAGCTAGTCGTTTTCTTAGTAATCTTTCTAGGGCTCCGATTCGGTTGACGTCTGAGTTCGGTTCATTGATTTCGGTTGTGATCTTCACGAAACACGAATCACGAGACACGTCTCCCTAAAACTCCTGCGTAACCCGAACAACCTCCTGAACCGTTGTTACACCGTTCTCGATCTTCTCCCAGCCGTCTTCGCGTAGATTGCTCATACCATTGCGACGGGCGGCGTCGGTGAGGACCGAGGCGTCTTCGTTGCGCATGATGAGCCGGCGGATCTCTTCGTTCATCTCCATCAGTTCGAAGATGCCCACGCGGCCGGTGTGGCCGGTCCCGATGCATTCGTCACAGCCGGCGCCGCGCCAGGTTTGGATCTCTCTGCCGTCGGGGGTGTTCACGAGGCCATCTTCGGTCTTGCAGTGATCGCAGATCTTGCGGACCAGCCGCTGGGCCAGTACCGCCACGAGCGACGACGTCAGCAAGTAGTTCTCGACGCCCATGTCCGTCAGGCGCGTGATGGCGCTGGGCGCGTCGTTCGTATGCAGCGTGGAATAGACGAAGTGACCGGTCAGCGCTGAGCGGATGGCGATGTCAGCCGTCTCACGGTCGCGGATCTCACCCACCATGATCACGTCAGGATCCTGGCGGACGATATGCCGCAAGCCCGAAGAGAATGTGAGTCCGATCTGCGGGTTTACGTGAATCTGGTTGATGCCGTTCATCTGATACTCGACCGGGTCTTCGATGGTGATGATCTTCTTCTCCGGTCCGTTGATCAGCTTCAGCGCCGAATAGAGGGTCGTCGATTTGCCGCTGCCGGTCGGCCCTGTAACCAGGAAGATGCCGTGCGGCATCTGCGTGAAATGCGCCATGCGCTCGTGCATCAGGCCGTCGAACCCGAGCTTGTCGAGATCGTAGAAGTCACCGGCGCTGCGATCGAGCAGACGCATGACGACGCTCTCGCCATAGAGAGTCGGCAACGTCGAAACACGCAGGTCGACTTCGTGGCCCATCACCTTGATCTTGATGCGGCCATCTTGCGGCAGCCGCCGCTCGGCGATGTTGAGCCGCGCCATGAGCTTGATGCGCGAGATGACGGCCGCGCGCAGTTCCCGTTGCGGGGCTTCCTGGTTGTGCAATACACCATCCACACGGAAGCGAACGCGAAACTCTTTCTCGAACGGTTCCAGGTGAATGTCACTGGCCCGCAACTCAAGGGCCTGCGAGATCATGCTGTTGACAAGGCGAATGACCGGGGCCTCGCTTGCCATGTCGCGCAGGTGCTCGATCTGAACCGCGTCGGTATCGTCGACCGCGCCGAATACGCTGTCGCCCGCTTCTTCCTGCTCGCCGAAATATTTGTCTATAGAGTCGAGAATTTCCCGCTCGGCCGCCAGTACACCCTTGACGTTGAGTCCGCTGAACTGACGTAGCGTCGCCACCGTCTCGAAATCGAGCGGGTCCGACATCGCGACCGTGAGCGTCGAATCGTCGACCCGGATCGGGAGGAATATGAACTGACGCATGTAGCGCGGCGTGATGCGGTCGACCTCTGGCAAAACGGGCGGGAAGTCGTCCGCCGTGAGTAGCGGGATCTGGAGCTGCTCGGAGAGAGTCGATAAGACGTCGCGGGGATTGACGAACCCGAGATCGATGAGAATCCTGCCGATCTTATCGCCGCGCTCTTTTTGGAGTTCAAGCGCTTGCTCTAGGTCGTCGGCATCAAGCAGACCTTTGCGGATGAGTAGTTCACCCAGCCGGGCAGCCACTTAAGCACCCTCCCGGACGCTCAGTGCGTTTCTCATCACAGCGCCGATCGTTGCGGCGGACACTTCGGGCATGGTTATTCCTTGATTCCTACCTGGCACACGCTACTAGAAACGCGCCAGGTCCAACTTGTTTTTGAAGGTGGCCAGGTCGATCCGACCTGCCTGGTGGTCGAGAAGGATTTGTCGCTGGGCCTGCATCACGAGTTGCGAGGGCAGGCCGGTTGTATCTTCCCAGGTGTGATGGAACAACGAGATGATCAGCGCCACTTTTTCCGTGACGGGGACCCGGCTCATCCGTGAACCCTCTTCTACGAGAATGTCCCTGGCGCGGATCTCCAGATCCTCAAGTCGCTGGCGCTTACTGAGGTTGAGCTTCGTCTTCTCATCCTCGGTCGGCTGGCGGAATGGTCCGAAGTTTGCTCCCGGTACGAGCCCTATCTGGAGCGTGAAGACAGCGCCGAAGCCTTTCAGATAACCGCCCCGCGTGACGCCCATCAGCGACAAGGGCGTTGCCCCGGTGACGTTGCTGATGCTGTCAAAGCGACTATCGATCGACCGCTCGGCGGACGCGACTTCACCAAGCAATTCACTGTCCGCGTTGGGCGGTTCGCCGAAGAGCGGGCAAGCGATTACGATCAGCAGCGTGACACAGAGCCATTTTGGATTTGGCATGGGTTATCGCTCCGATCCCGGCCGCAGCGAAGCCAGATTGAAACCGCCCACTTCGCGTCGTAGTTTCTCCTGCTCGCTACGGAAAATGTCATAGGCTTCAGCCGACCTTTGCCGAAGGTCTTCGTACTGCGCATTGCGGGCTGTGGCTTCTTTCTGTATGTACTGTTCGAGAACAGTCTTCAGCTCCGCCGACTGGCGCTCGCCTTGCTCGGTCGCGACCCGGCGGACCACGGCTGCGATCTCTTCTTCATCGAAAGCGGCTACGACCGGGGCCGGTGCCGCGGGCTGGGGAGCCGTCGCTTCGCCGAAGGCAAGTTGCCAGCCATCAGCATTCGCCGTCACCGTCGGTTGAACCGCCCAGATCCCGGCGAACAAGACCACCAGAACGGCCGCCATGCCGAAGGCAACCTGCGGGGCGGCGTTCCAAAAGCCCAGCCACCAGCGGCGTGCCCGTGACGGCTCGAATACCTTGTCCGAGACGAAGCCAATGCGGCGCGGGATCTCTTCGTCGGGCACGCTGAGAAGTGCTTGCTGCGTTACCCGAAGCCGGTCTAACTCCTCGCGGGCTTCCGGCGAAGCGCTCAGATGCGCCTCGACCTCGGCTCGCTCGGCCGCATTTAACTCGTCGAATAGATAGTCCCTCAAATCATGGGGTGTTTCCGACATCATTCACACCTCTCGCGCTCCGGCTCCCTGTGGCGGCGCCACCGGGGCCAAGACGCCCTTCAGAACGTCTAAGGCTGTATAGAGCCTTGACTTCACCGTGGAAGCCGGACTGGATACGATCTCAGCGATCTCATCGAACTTGAATCCTTGATAGATTTTCAAGATCACGACTTCTCGCTGCTCGGGAGAAAGGCTATCCAACGCCTTCTCGACTGCTAAGCCGAGATCAAGGTGCTGAATCCGCGTACCCGCGACGCCCACCACTCCGCCGGTTCCTTGTTCGGGAACCTCTTCGTCGCTCTCAAAGCGGCGTTTGCGGAACAGCGATACGCTCTCGTTATGGGCAATCCGGAACAACCACTGCGGGAAACGCGCCGGGTCTTGCAAGCTCTTAAGACTTCTATAGCTCTTCAGAAAGGTTTCCTGGCACAAGTCCAAGGCGTCTTCCCGGTTCCGAACGGCCCGCAAAAGGTAGTTGTAAACCTTTTTCTCCCAACGAGATACGAGGATGTTAAAGCTGTCCACGTCGCCCTCACGGGCGCGTAACACCAGGTCGCGGTCCTCGACCTCCCTAAAGATCAATTGCTGGCTCCTACAACTAGCAAGACGCCCCTCCGTCGGAAAAAGTTGGGCAGGCTTCGCGCCCGTTCGATTGTAACATGGGTTTGTTTTGCAAGTCCTTATGTTTCAACAACTTGATGTGGACTTTGATTTTTTTCTTCGAGTCCGACGAAAAAACGGCTCTTTCGTTCGTCTTAACAAGTGACAGCAAGAATCGACTAAACAACTACTGCCAGTTGCTTCTCCTTGCGAACCCACAAGAAATCAATGGCGCGGGATATCGGGTCCCGCGCCATTTCTACGTTTAGGATCGGATTTCCATCCCACCCCTCGGGTTTGACAGCCCACGGCTAAGCCGATACAGTCCGATACGATGGCTTGGCATCTGCCAGGAACCCACTTCCTGCGTCTCCTGATTCGTAATCGCAGCCTGATCTACCAGCTTGTTCGGCGTGACTTCGAGATGCGCTACGTCGGCTCGGTGGCCGGTTGGCTGTGGGGATTGATCCATCCGCTCGTACTGCTCGCTGTTTATACGTTCGTCTTTGTGTATGCCTTTGGCGTGAAGCTTCCGCCGGAAGAGGTCACGGACAACTATCCGCTGTTCCTATTCGCGGGCATGCTGCCGTGGCTGTTGTTTTCGGAATCTCTCCAGCGGTCAGCCGGTGCTCTCCCTGAGTACGCGAATCTCATCAAGAAGAGCGTGTTTCCATCCGAAGTTGTACCTCTCACCATCTTTCTGTCGAATTTGATCAGCCACTTCCTGGGCTTGGCGCTGCTGATTATTGGGGCGGGTCTGTGGGCCGGGCAGTGGAGTTGGACCATTGTCGTTGTGCCCTTCCTGCTTGTCTTGTTGGGCATGTTCACTGTTGGGCTGTCATGGTTCGCGGCCGGGCTGCATGTCTACCTTCGCGATACCGCGCAAGTACTGACGGTACTTCTCACGGTTTGGTTTTGGATGACGCCGATTTTTCTCTACGAGAACATTCTGCGCGAGAAGTTTGACGGCCAGCTGAGCTTTCTGTTGTACGTCAATCCGATGGCTTACGTTGTGAGAACGTACCGCGACACCTTCCTGGGGAATACGCTTCCGGCTTGGGGAGATTGGGCCATCTTTGCCGGGTTCGCCGTGACGACCTTCGTCCTCGGTGGCCTGTTCTTCCGCTACAGCAAGCGCGGCTTTGCCGACGTGCTCTAGACGAGATCTCGCTGTGACCACACTGGCATTCGAATCCATCTCGAAGAGTTACCCGATCTATCGCGCGCCGATCGACC
>Ga0302123_10001652_pt1 | contig 15677 bp, 10 predicted proteins | sample CB21_321_MG_FD_203109 | JGI IMG/M metagenome (GOLD analysis project Ga0302123, IMG submission 203109) | Marine microbial communities from Western Arctic Ocean, Canada - CB21_32.1 | ecosystem: Environmental > Aquatic > Marine > Oceanic | place: Canada: Western Arctic Ocean | collected 2017-09-28 | reverse complement strand
GCTGAGTGCCAGTGTTGGGGGTGCTGCTCGCCCTCATCTTCGCGTTCTTCCTATTGTTCTCGCCTGCTCCCGTCGCCGAAGCTCGTCTCCGAAAGTTCACCCTGCCTACGAATTCAGAACCCTCGAGACCCAGGATCTCTCCGAACGGCCGCCACGTCGCTTATCTCACCGGGCCTGACCACGGACGCACTCTCTGGGTCCAGGACCTCGACCAGACGCAACCACGCTCGATCGTGGGCCCAGAGGCCATCCGGGACACGGCGTTCGCCTGGTCTCCCGACAGCCGGTTCATTGCGTTTCGGGGAGAGGATGAATTGAAGAAGGTCTCTGTGTCCGGTGGGCCGGTGGTCAGCTTGTGTGAAGCAATAGGCAGTTTTGCTGGGATCGCCTGGACCCCCGAAAGCGACTCCATCATATTCACATCGCGTAATCGACTCTTTGAGGTTTCTGCACGGGGTGGGGAACCGGAACTCTTTCTTGAAGCTGAAGCCCAGGAGGAGGGCCAAGCACTCGTAACTCCGATGTTTGCCACTACGGGGGAGGGCGCCGTTGCGCTTCTTTATGTGCAAGGGACGACTGTGGCCGACGCACAGATTGTCGCATTCGACCCGAGCAGCGGACGGCGGGAGCCTTTGCTCCCGGGCGGACTGCCTACGTTTGCACCGAGTGGTCACCTCGTCTACGACCGGCTCAATCCTAGAGGCATTTGGGCTGTGCCTTTCTCGGTTGGCATGATGAAAACGACCGGTGAGCCGTTTCCGATCAGCGAGAACGGCACGTTACCCAGCGTATCGCTGGATGGAACGCTAGTGTATTTGGAAGTGCCTGCCGGGACCGGACTCAAGCGATTGGTCTGGAGGGATCGCAAGGGGAATGTCTTGGGGAGCATCGGTCAGCCACAACCGGGAATACGCCAGCCTGCCCTCTCGCCTGACGGCAAACGGATTGCCGTCTTGGGCATCGAAGATGGCGAACGTGACATTTGGATTCACGACGTAGATCGGCCCATCAAAACACGCTTGACGACACACGAAGGACCTGATTTTTGGCCGACATGGTCGTCTAGGGGCGATAGCCTCGCGTTCGCTTCGGGACGCACAGGAGGGCGCGATATCTATCTGAAGCAAGGAGACGGCTCGGGAGAGGCGATACCGCTGCTTCTGACGGAGGGCACGAACGAGTACCCTACTGACTGGTCGCGGGACGGGAGCACCCTACTCTTCTTCCGCTTACCTACAGGAGCCGGCGGCACGGGATACGACATTTTCTATCTGCGAGACAAAGGCAACGGAAACTACGAGGAGGTTGCTTTCCTGACGACCCCGTTCGACGAAATCACACCTCAGCTTTCGCCGGATAAACGCTTCATCGCCTATGTGTCAAACGAGTCGGGTGCGAAGGAAGTCTATCTTCAAGGGTTTCCGGGTGGCGGCAACCGGCGCCGCGTGTCGGTGAATGGCGGCTCTGCTCCGCGATGGCACTCCGGCGGTTCCGAGCTGTTCTACGTGGAAGGCGAAACGTTGATGGCTGCCCCTGTGTCCACCTCTCCGACTCTAACCGTGGGTTCACCCGAGGTTCTATTCTCCGCTTCGGGGCTGACCTTCAACCAAGGCACTGCGTATGGCTATGACCTTACGCCGGAAGGCGACAAATTCATCACCTGGGAGACGGTCGAAGCGGACACTGACGCGCAACCCGTCATCCGCGTCGTCCAGAACTGGTACGAAGAGTTCCGCGACCGAGAGCAGGATTAACAGTGCGGCTCCGAGCGCACCGCGTATCCTTCCGGGCTTAAGTCCTTTTGTTATCATCATTTCCAGTTAGGCTGGCGGCGACTTCGCGCCGGTGTGCACCGTGCCCCTAGAGCGAAAAAGCCAGCGGAATTCCCTGATCGTATCCAGCATCCTGCTGGTGTTGTTAGCGGTCGCGACGTTCTGGCAGACCTCCCTCGACTTCGGCGATTTCCGGCCCGGCGGGGCAACCGAGACCATCGTCCTGTGGGGCACGTCAACCCTGGTCGTCATCGGCCTGTTGGCGCTCAGTTTTATCGTTTTTCGCAGCCTGCTCAAGCTCTACGTCGACTCGCGACAGAACGTCCTCGGTGCGCGTATCAAGACCAAGCTGGTCGTCGGCGCGCTGGTGTTGTCGATCGTCCCGGTGGTCTGCCTGGTCATCTTCAACTTCAACTTCCTCAACCGCACGCTCGACAAGTGGTTTCGGCAGCCGACGCAAGAGATCTTTGAACAAGCCGAGCGCCTGTTGCAAGATGTCGTCCCCGACAAGTCCGAGGCCGATGCACTTCGCATCGCCGCGATGCCGGAGGCCATTGCCGCATTTACCGACGGCAATGTGAGTGTGGTTCTCCGCGAGCGCTTGGCGCGCACCGCCGATGGTGAGGGTGCACACTACGTGGCGCTTGTGCCGGCGTCCGGGCGGCGTCCGCTGGCGGAAGCATACGCAGGGGAGCTGTTCCAGGGCCCCGTCGAATGGCGCTGGCTCGATCGCGCCTACGACGATGGCAGCGACGACCGCGTTTTCTCGATCGTGCACCGCGACTATCTGTATTCGGTCGCGCAAGTTCGCGATGGAGCCACCGACGTTGGCCGCGTCGTTGTCGCGTGGGAGTTTCCGCCCGAGTTCATGGAGCGGCTGGCGTCGATGCGCGGCGAGTACGAGGCCTACCGGGCGATCAACAGCGAGTACCGCAATTTCCGCTACTTCTATCTCGGCATGCTTTCGCTGATCGCGATCTTTGTGCTGTTCGTGGCAACGTGGCTGGCGCTGTTTCTGTCGAAGCAAATCATCGTCCCGATCGAAGCCCTGGTTGAGGCGACGGGCGAGATTTCGAGCGGCCACTTGGATTTCCGCATTCAAGCGCAGGCCAGCGATGAACTTGGCGCACTGGTCGAGTCGTTTAACAGCATGACGCAGCAGTTGGAAGCCAAGACGCAGCAACTCCAACTGAGTAATGAAGACTTGGCGCAGGCGAACGTTGAGCTCGAGTCCCGCCGGAAATTCATCAACGCTATCCTCGAGGGCATTACGCCCGGCGTGATGTCGGTCGCCGCCGACGGAGAAGTGCTGAAGGTGAACTCCTCGCTGCGGCGCATGTTCGGGCTGCCCACTGACGCCATGCCGCAACGGCTCGCCGAACTCTTCGCGGGCGACGATCTCCAGGATCTCGTCTACATGTTGAATCGCGCCCGCCGCACTGGCTTGGCGACCCGCGAACTCGAAGTTGAGCGCGACGGGCAGATCCGGCATCTCGCGGTTACCGTTTCCGCGCTGGCCAAAGACGAGCAAGTTGAGGCCGAGTCTTCCAGCTTCGTCGTGGTTCTCGAGGACACGACGGAACTGCTCCGCGCCCAGAAATCAGCCGCTTGGAACGAGGTCGCCCGCCGCGTGGCTCACGAGATCAAGAACCCACTCACGCCCATCGCGCTCTCAGCCGAGCGCATGAGCCGTCTGCTCAAGCGCTACGGCGGACTCGACGATTCACCCGAACGTCAAAAGCTGCGCGACCGTTTCGAGAAGGGCACGGAAACGATCGTTCGCGAAGTCGAAACACTGCGGGCGCTCGTCGACGAATTTTCGCAGTTCGCTCGATTCCCACAGGCCAAGCCCGAGCGCGCGGAATTGAACCCGGTCATCGAAGAGGCCTTGGATGTCTTTGAAGGCCGGCTCGACCAGGTTGTCATTCGCCGCGATCTCACCGACGGCTTGCCCGAAGTATTTATCGACCCCGAGCAATTCAAGCGCGTGGTCGTGAACCTGATCGATAACGCGGCGGAGGCCGTTCGCGGGTCATGGGTTAAGGAGATCTACATCGGCAGCGCGCCCGGCCCTGTGCCGGACACCGTCGAGCTCGTTGTAGCCGACTCCGGGATGGGTATTTCCGCCGAGGACAAAGAGAAGCTGTTCCTACCGTACTTCTCCACCAAGAAGCGCGGCACTGGGCTAGGCCTTGCGATCGTCAGCCGCATCTTGAGCGAGCATCAGGCGACGATTCGCGTCCAGGAGAACCGCCCGTCGGGAACTCGTTTCATCGTCGAGATCCCAACTGCGGCGAGCCGCGTGACGGCTGAGATCGGAGTTGCCGGGTGAAGCCAAGCCGTGTCCTAGTCGTAGACGACGAGCCGGGAATCCGGGAGTCGTTGACCGACATTCTCGAAGACGAGGGCTACGAAGCCGCCGCCGTTGAAAGCGGTGAGGATTGTCTCTCGCTATTGAGCGAGAAGACCTATCACGTTGTCTTGCTCGATATCTGGCTGCCCGCGATGGACGGCCTCGAAACGCTGGAGCACATCCAACAACTCGACCCAAGCCGCCGCCCCGTGGTCGTCGTAATCTCAGGCCACGGCACGATCGAAACCGCCGTACGCGCCACGAAACTCGGCGCACTCGACTTCCTCGAAAAGCCGCTGTCACTTGAGAAGGTCACTGTCAGCGTCAAGAAGGCGCTCGACCACCGGCGATTGCTCATCGAGAACCTTTCGCTGCGCGGCCAGATCAAAACGAAGTTCAGGATCATCGGCAACAGCGTTCCGATGAAAGCATTGCGCCAGCAATTGGAACTGATGGCGCCGACCAACGGACGCGTCCTGATCTACGGCGAAAGCGGCACCGGCAAGGAGCTCATCGCCTCGGCCATTCACGCGCAAAGTCAGCGCGCGCAAGCCGCGTTCGTTGAGGTCAACTGCGCGGCGATCCCCGAGGAACTAATCGAAAGCGAACTGCTCGGTCACGTCAAGGGATCGTTCACAGGGGCTCACGAGAACAAGACGGGCAAGTTTCAACAAGCCGACGGCGGTACGCTCTTCCTCGACGAAGTCGGCGACATGAGTTTGAACACGCAGGCGAAGGTTCTGCGCGTCCTTGAGGAGCAGCGCTTCGAACCGGTCGGCTCAGGGAAAACGGTACAAGTCGATGTCCGCGTCATCGCCGCCACGAACAAGAACCTCGAGAACGAGATCACACGCGGCAACTTCCGTGACGACCTGTTCTATCGATTGAACGTGATTCCGTTCCATGTGCCGCCGTTGCGGGAGCGCGCCGAAGACATCCCGTTGCTCGCCGGACATTTTCTGCGGGAGTTTGCTTCCGAGTACGGCCGGCAGCCGAAGGAGTTGACCGAAGCCGCTCAACAGGCACTCATGGAGTACTCCTGGCCGGGTAACGTGCGGGAACTGCGCAATCTCATGGAGCGAATCGTTATCATGAACCCGCGGTCGCGCATCGAGGTGTCCGATCTCCCGCTTGCGTCCCGGCGGAATGCGACTACATTCGACCGCTCGAAGATGGCTAGCTTCGGATCGCTGGAGGAAGCCCGCAAGGCTTACGAACGTGAGTACGTCCTCAAGACGCTTGAAGGCATGGGTGGTAACGTAACCCGCACGGCTGCCGCTCTAGGCTTGGAGCGCAGCCATCTCTATCGAAAGATGAAAGCCTTGGGCATTTCGCCGAAGGAATCATAAGGGAAATCTGTCATGACGCACCGCCTCGCCGGATCAATTCTGCTTAGTCTCACGCTGCTCGCGCTCGGTTGCGGCTCGTCCGATTCCGAGATGGCCGAGACGGAAGTGGACGACGCTTCATGGAAGACCGAATGGCCCCGACACGTAGTCGCAGAGGGCTACTCGAACCAGACCGCGATCGCGGTCGACTTTACCGGCGACGGCAAGCTCGACGTGATCGTCAATGCCGAGAACGAAACCCGCCTCTACGTCGCGCCGGATTGGAAGAAGGTCGTCATCGGCGCGGAGCAGCCCGGCAAGACCGCCATCCATAGCGCAGTGATTGATGTCGACGCAGACGGCGACCCAGACTACATTGGCGGCGTCTATAGCCCCGGTCCTGTCTTCTGGCTCGAACGCCCAGATGACCCGATGACAACGCCTTGGCCCTATCACCTTGTTGACGATGAGATCGACGGTACCCATGGCCTCATCACCGGCGATGTTAACGGCGACGGCAAGTTGGACCTGATCGCCAACAGCGCGCAGCCTAAAGGGCCTTTCATGGAATCGATCGCGTGGTACGAGATCCCCGAGAATCCGCGCGAGGCCGAGCGTTGGATCCGCCACGTTTTCGCCGACAAAGATGCGCCGGGCTTGAGCCACTACATGGGCGTCGGCGACGTCACCGGCGACGGCAAGGCCGACATTTCCGCTGCCGCGAAGATTGCAGAAGGCGGCAACTGGTTCGCGTGGTGGGAGCAGCCCGCCGACGGCAGCGAGCCTTGGAAGAAACACGTCCTGGCTACCGAGCAGGAGGGCGCGACGAATATCCTCATCGCGGAGTTGAGTGGCGACGACAAGGCCGACTTCATCGCGTCACGCGGACACGGCAAAGGCGTCCTGTGGTTCAAAGCGCCTGATTTTGAATTGCAGGAAATCAACCCCTCTCTCGAAGGTCCGCACAGCCTAGCGCTCGGCGACATTGACGGCGACGGCGACACCGACGCCGCCACCTGTGCGAAAGACAGCTTCATCGCCGCCTGGTTCGAAAACGACGGTGCGGGCAATTTCATCACGCATCACATCAACGAAGACCAAGCCGCCTACGATATCCGTCTGGTCGACATGGACGGCGACGGCGATCTCGATGTCCTAATCGCCGGCCAAGAAAGCAAGAACGTCGTCTGGTACGAGAACCAACGCTCATAGAGCACAGTCCCCGAGGAGGCCCAGACCAGTGCACGAAAGTCGCACCCGACACTCAGAGCCACAGCCGTTAGACTGTATTGACCAAACCGAGCGGGCGAACAAGCTTCTCACCTGCACCGGCAACCTACACACGCAGATCCTCAACCCCGATCGCATTTGTGACGGAATTACGTCACCGCTAACCGAAGAACAATCCCGCCCACCGTTGCTACAATAGGCCCTCCCCAGGAGTATCTCCTCTGTCTGATCAAAAGCTACACGTAGTCCCCCTAGGCGGACTCGGCGAGTTCGGCATGAACATGCTTGCCCTGCGCTGCGGCGACGACATCATCGTCATCGATGCCGGTATGATGTTCCCCGGCGGTGAGTTGCTCGGGGTGGACATTGTCGTCCCCGATATCAGCTATCTCGTTGAAAACCGCGACAAGGTTCGCGGCTTGATGCTGACGCACTGCCACGAGGACCACATCGGCGCGGTCCCGTACGTTCTTTCGCAGCTCAACATTCCCATCTATGCTCCGCGTCTGGCGCGGGCGCTCGTCGAGCGCCGGCTGCAAGAGCATGAGTTGGATGAAAAACCAACCTTCCACGAGATGGGTTCGGGCGACACCGCCAAGCTTGGATGTTTCGAGATCGAGTACATTCAGGTCACCCACAGCACAGCGGATTGTTTCGCGATCGCCGTGCGCACGCCATTGGGCGTCGTGATCCACACCGGCGATTTCAAAATCGATCCCACGCCGATCGACAACCGACTGTTCGATCTGCACCGCTTCGCCGAGTACGGCAAAGAGGGCGTCCTGCTGTTGCTCTCGGACTCAACCAATATCGAGGTCGAAGGGTATACGCCCTCGGAACGAACGGTTCGACCTCGTTTGGACGATCTACTGCAGCACAGCGACGGGACGGTCTTCATCAGTTGTTTCTCGTCGTCAACCCATCGCATCCAGCAGATTCTCGACTTGTCCTTGCAAGCGGGCCGCAAAGTGTCGCTGATTGGCCGCAGCATGCAGACCTCCTCTGAGATAGCGCATGACCTGGGATTGCTGCGCATACCCGACGGGCTGTTGGTCCGTCCCGCCGACATGCAGCGGTTGCCGCGCCACCAGCGGACAGTCGTGATCGCCGGCAGTCAAGGCGAACCGATGTCGTCGCTGTCACGAGCATCCGTCGGCAAGCACCGTCACGCACAGATTCAAGAAGGGGATCAGGTCGCGCTCAGCACACGCGTGATTCCAGGCAACGAGAAAGCCATCTTCCGGATGATCGACCACATCTACCGGCGTGGGGCCGAGGTCTCTTACGGCGGGATGAATCCGCCGCTGCACGTTTCAGGTCACGCCTCCCGCCAAGATCTGCTGCTCATGCTCAACCTCGTCCGGCCGAAGTATTTCGTGCCGGTTCACGGCGAGTACCGACAGCTCTCGCAGCACATCCGCATGGCCGAGCACCTGCGGGACTCGGGACTCAAAGATTCGTTCCTGCTGCAAAGCGGAGACGTGCTTGAGATCGACAAGAGAGGTGTTCGCCGCAAGGACTCAGTACCGGTCGGAGGCGTTTGCATTGACTCAGGAACGGGCGACGAAATCGTCGAAGAGATGGTCATTCGCGACCGGCGTCACCTGTCGGAGTTTGGCGTAGTCATCCCGATCGTCGCGCTAAACCGCCGCACCGGCGAGATCGAGAGTGGCCCTGAAATCATCACCCGTGGCTTCGTGATCCGCGAGGACGACTCATCGTTACTCGACGGAGCACGCGAAGTTGTTATCCGCACTCTCGCCGGCTCGACCGATGAAGAAAAAACCGACTGGGGCGTCATGGAAGAGAAGGTCCGCACCGACCTCCGCCGCTACCTAAGCCGCGAAACGTCCAGTCGTCCGCTAGTCTTGCCGGTCATTCTGGAAACATAAGCTCGCAGCCTTGAGGCTCGTGTGAAAGCTCAACAAGGAAGATGTAGGGGTACGGCATGCCGTACCCACGCAGCTAGGAGTGGCTCCTTCCCGCCCTGAAAGGGTGCCGGATAGTAGCCCAGGGCGAAGCCCTGGGTAACCTGTTCCACCTCGCCAAGACCCGCAGGGGCGTAGGAAACTCTCCCGCGCGCACCGTCATCCACCCACGACCTGATAAGTTAGACGTGACCGGTTTGCTAGGCCTGCTTATCGCCGTCCCAGGCCACCGGGCCTCGTAGCTCACCCCAGTCTTTACTCTTGGCGAGCATCCTACCTTTGTTGTTGAGTTGGGAAAGTTCGTCGGATGAAAGAGGCTCATACGAACGTACGGTCGCCAAGGCCTTCCGCAACTCCGTCGTATTCTTCATACCCATGATGGCGACAGACAGGCCGGGAATACCCAGCGCATACCGCACAGCGGTGGTGTAGTGCTCATCAGCGGAGAGCTTCGCGTGGTCGCCTTCCGTGCCGCCCAGGATCTTCATTGCCACCACACCCATCCCGCGCTTAGCGGCCTCGGCGAACACCGTACCTTCGAAGTCGTAGGTGTGCCGGTCGACAAAGTTCGCGGCGCACATCACAAGTTCGATCTCGCCGCCTTCGATCACCGGGAGCGCACGTGTCGGTCGCAGGTGGCAAGTCAGCCCGATATGCCGGATCAGCCCTTCCTTCTTCGCGTCGCGTAGGCCTTGCAGTGCTCCGTCCTCACCCATCAAGACATCGAGATCCGGGAACCGGTCGGTGCGGCCAACGTTGTGCAGATGGACCACGTCGAGATAATCCGTCTGCATCTTGTGCAGGCTTTCTTTCATCTGCCAAGTCGCATCCTGCTTTGATGTCGCCTCTACCTTCGACACCAATACAAACTTGTCGCGCTTGCCTTTGAGCGCCGGGCCGAGCCGCCGTTCCGCCATCCCGTAGATCGGAGCCGCGTCCAGATAGTTCACGCCCTCGTCAGCCGCCATCGCGATTACACGGTTGACTTCCTGTTGCGTGACGCCGGGTTGACCCAGGGGCGACGTTCCAATACCGAGGACGCCGACCTCGATGCCGGTCTTGCCAAGCTGCCGGCGTTCGAGCGAACCCGTCGCGCCCGAAGCTACGAGCGCCGAAGCGGCCATCGCGCCGCCTGCGAGCGCCGCCTTGCGGCCCAGTTCTCTCCGCGTAAGTTGCTTGTTGTCGTCGGCCATCGTATCCTCCCGATCCGAGATCACTTCTGTGGCTAGTCTAGACCACCGAGTCGCGCTGTGCGCCACTACGGCCCAGCGCAAGGCCAACCAATACCGTCACCACGCATCCGACCAGGTTGTACCAAAGGAAGGTCACTTCCGTGTAGGACGCCGTCCATGCCACCGCGGCCAGCCCGGCAATCATCCCCGAGAATGCGCCGAAGCCGTTGACGCGCCACGGCGAGAATGCCAGCACGAACACGCCCAGCATCGATCCATAGAACAGCGAACCGACCACATTCACCGCCTCGATCAACGAGCCGAGCTGGCCGCCGAAGCTTGCGAACACCGTGGCGTACACTCCCCAAAACGCCGTCGAGATTTTGGCCACTCGCTGATAATGCGCGTCGGACCGGTTGCGGAACAGGTATCGGCGGTAGTGGTCGATCACCGTGACCGTCGCCAGCGAGTTCAACTCCGCCGAGATGGTCGACATCGCCGCCGCGAAGACCGCCGCCATCACCAATCCAACGAGTCCCGCGGGCAGATAACCGATCACAAAGTTCAGGAAGATGTAGTTCGTATCGTTGTACGTTTCTCCCCCGTTCGATTCCTCAACCAAGCCAATAGCTTCCTGACGGATTACATTGAGTTCGGAATTCGCCGCGACAAAGACGTTCTCTGCTGACGTATCCCCCGAACCCGAAACACGTCGCGCCGCCTCGCTCCGCACCGACCAAGCATCTCGATACCGGCTTTGGACAGCCTGATACGTGCCATCCTGCCGCTCTTCCATCTTGGCGCGCTCGACCGGGTTGAACAGCAGCGGCGGTTCGACGTACACGAAGAAAGCAAAGACCAACGCGCCCGTCAGCAGGATCACAAACTGCAACGGCACTTTCACAACCGCATTGAAGAGCAAGCTGATGCGCATATGCCTAATCGACTTGCCGGTTAGATAGCGCTGGACCTGCGACTGGTCCGTTCCGAAGTAAGAGAGCGCCAGGAACGTACCGCCGATCAAACCCGACCAGAGGTTGTAGCGGTTCTCCCAATCGAAATTCAGATCAACCGCTTGCATCTTGCCGGTGATGCCGGCGAGGTGGATCGCATCTAGAAATGAAGTATCCGACGGCAGCCCCCAAACGGCGGCAAGAAAGGCCGCCACGATGCCCGCGAGCATCACCATCATCTGCTGCGCGTCGGTCCACATCACGGCTTTGATACCGCCGATTACGGTGTACGTCACGACCAAAACGCCCATCGCCGCGATCGTTACTGGTTCAGGCCAGCCCATGATCACCGACAACACAACCGCCGGCGCATAGAGCGCCAACCCGACGCCCAGCCCGCGCTGCACGAGAAAAACTATGCTCGCCAGGGTGCGCGTCTTCGAGTCGAATCTCTTCTCGAGATACTCATACGCCGTATAGACATTCGAGCGGAAGAACAGCGGCACCGCGATCGCCGAGATGATGACCATCGCGATCGGCAGGCCGAAGTAGAACTGCACAAAGCGCAGCCCGTCAACATAGCCCTGACCGGTTGTCCCGATAAACGTGATCGCGCTGGCCTGGGTGGCCATGATCGACAAGCCGATCACCCACCAGCGCATCGTCCGCCCGGCGAGCAGGTACGACTCGACCGTGTTGCTGCCGCGTGCCCGATACAGCCCGTAACCGATGATACCTACGAGCGAGACGATGAGGACAACCCAGTCAACGCCTCTCATGTGGGCAAATCAAAGCGCACGGTGAACAGATAGAAGACAACGATCCAGAACGCCAAGTGCGCGAGCACGGCGGCGTAGACGCGTCCCCATGTTCCGAGAAACGGTGGCGGCTCCTCTTCGGTGCTGTCGTCTATGCTGCGCACTGCACTTGGCTTTTCAGATATTTGATGATGCGCGGCATCGCCTGGTCGATCGGATCGCCGCCATGGCTTCTGGGTTCGTAGACGATGTCGATGATGCCGCCGTAGTGAACGCCGCGCAGAATATCAAAGACCTTCGGATAGTCGATGTAGGGTTCCGAACCGTCAGTTTGCGGATTGTAAAACTTCGTGCGCACGTGGCGCGCAAGGGGCGCACACATGCGGATGCTTTCCATGAAGTCGGTGCCCTTCAGGCTCTCCGGCACGTCGCCGCTAGCGCCGCCTGATCCGGCGAACTGTCCGGTGTCGAGCAAGATGGTGAAGCTAGGGTGATTGACCTCACGAATGAATCGCAATGTCTCCTCGCCGGTTCGCGCCAACGCCCCATGATTATGGTTCTGCAGGCCCACTGTCATACCTTGCTCAGCCGCCTGCTCGCAGGTCTTGCGCAAACCGGCGATGGCGCGCTTGAAGGCATCTTCGCGGTCAGCTTCATCTTTGGGCGACCCCGCGAACACGCGTAGAATAGGCGCTCCAAGGAACATGCCCACGTCAATCGCCTGATACGCTTTCTCAAGCTCGGCCCGCTCGCCGCCGCGAGGATTGCCGAAGTTCGTCGAGACGGTGAACATCGACATCGACAGCCCATTGTCGAGATAAGCCCGGCGGACATCCTTGAGATATCTCGTCGAGACCGACTCCAGGTTGCGGACATGCAGGCTCGCGCATTCGAGGTCGTACTTGCGGCACTGCTTCAGAAAATTGAAGATCGTAAGCTTCCCATCCGCGATTTCACGCGAATAGTTCAGGGAATAGTCGCTAACTCTAATCATGCATGCCTCCGTACCGAACTAGGGTCCAGTCCCAAACCTGAGTCCACCCAGTCGTGAGTTCACGTTGTACCGCAAGACGCGCCCCGGAGCAACCAGCCCCCCAAACCAGAGCTGCCAAACTCACACCCGACACTCAGAGCCACAGCCGTAAGGCTGTGCTGACCAAACCGCGTGGGCCTGCATGCTTCTCACGAGCGCTGCTAAGTCAACGCTACCGGCAAAGCGCCATCCGGACCGAGTTGAATCTCCCGGACAACATTTCGCTCCGCCACCGGGGCCTCCGATTCGCCCGCCTCCCAGCGCACAACCTGCTCACCCGGCTTATCCTTATTCATCGACCAGGCCTGCTCCGCAACGTCCCCGCCACGAGAGTCCGCACCATCACCACCGCGCAACGATACGAAATCCTCCTCACCGTTCGCCCCCTGCTCGAACGACAGCAGAACCTGCGGCTGCGCCTCGTGGATGATCTGGTACGTCGTCTCAAGCGGGAAAAGGTATGGCCGCGCATAGTAACCCATCGCCGGGCTAAGCGCGATCCCTGCAAGCGGCACGTAGCGATAGAGAATCTCCTTGAGCTGAACGTGTGCGTACTTGATGTATTCGAGGAAATCCTCGTCCTGCTGAAACCTCCTTTTCGAACCGTCATCGCCCGGTGCCGCAACATAGGGCCAGTCAAGTTCCACCGAGTCCTGCGGATAGAAATACGGATGCCGCCAATCGAGTCCGTAGGCATACTCCAGGAACAGCCCCATCGAGGCCCTATGGCAAGCGTCGGTTACCTCGCCGACCAAGTCGCGGCCGGCCGGCGCGCTCAAGCTCGTGAACGAGGTTTCATTGGTTCGGAACAAGCTGAAGCCATCGCACAGCCGGGCAGGGAAGTGAACGTAAGTAGCGCCGGACTCCTGTGCGAACCGAACCAGCGCTTCCGCATCGAACGCCTTTGCCGTGAAGTCTTCCGTCAGCCTGTCGTAACGCGCGCCCGGAATGCCTTCGTGAAAGCGCACCCAGGGATCCGGCGCGAGTTGGCTATACACGCCGTACTGGAATGACAGCCCGACATGCCCTTTGCCTAACCACTCCAAACACGCTCGCCGTGGTTGCCTGATATGGACAGTCTGATGAGCCGAGAGGAACCCAGGCACTTCACTCTCCGATTCCTCAGCCCCGCCGCATCCAAGCAAAGCGGACGTCGCGACAAGAAACTCTCGTCGATTCAATTTGTGTTCGCGCAAACGGATGAGACCCAACGGGATTCTAGCCTACAGCACCACGCACCCGAATGACGTCGCGCCGAAGGAGTACAGCACTTTGCGTCTAGCAGTCCGTGTGACTTTCACCACGGGCTGCTAGTCCATCGTTCAGAAATTCGCTCGAATATTGCAGCGCACATAGGAAGATTGCGGGACGCTAACTCCCCCGGGAAAGCTGCTACACGTCTTCTGGCCGGGATCGGACAACCGCCACGGACGTCATTTCTCCCAAAGAATGGGAACCACGAATCTCGAGAACTGCCCTAGGCCTTCACTCGCTCCCTCTTTGTAGAAGAGCGACGCCCCCAGATCGATCCAGTGGATTTCTCGGTTGAGGTTCCTGATAGTCTCGGGATCCTCCAGGTCTAATCCCTCAACATAAGAAGCGACCCGATCCAGAATTGCGCGAACAGCGGGAATGTAGGCGGGTCTGTTCCTGAGCCGTGCTGCATAGTCAAAGCCATACTCATAGTAGAGCCGCACCAGATGCCTGCCTGCCTCAGTTTGCTGGAGAACCTTGTCCCTGAAGTTTCTAAAGGTATTGATCTTCTGTAAGTCGGCACCGCTGTAGGTGATGTGCGCAACGAAACAGTCAAAGTTGGCGAGCACGGTTTTCGCGGCACGAATGGACTCTTGTTTGTGAACGGCGGACCATTCAGGAGTGATGGGTCCGATGATAGCTCTTGCTGGACCTTCTTCCATCTTCATAAGACCAGAGCGTTGGCTGAACTCGAAGATCCGCAGGTTTTTTTTGCCTTTCAGTGTCGGATGAAAACCGTACATGTTCTCTTCGGAGGTGTAGTTTCCCCTCACCGTGAGCAGGACAGGAGTCTTCAAATCGAATGCTTGCCCGTCGGCATCGGTGCCGCTGTAGTCCACCTGCGTCACCCACTGAGAACCTTCAACGAATTTGTCCTTGGGATACCTACCGAGGGCTTCATCCGAGATGCGAACGACAAGGCTCGTTTTTTCAATCGCATTTTCCTTGAAATAGAAATCAGCAGAGGTCATGCCCAGATAGACTTGCTTTCTTCGTGACTGCCAAGCCTGATCGCTTTCACCCGTGCGCTTCCGTGGCTTCCTGTCCTCTTTGACCGCGGGGGAGGTGACCTGAAACAAGACGTAGTATGCGTCGAGCGGACCGATAATCTTCCCGATGCCACCGCAGTGCTGCGTTTCATCGCCGATGCGCGCCGCTGGACGGCCGTCGATGAGAACCCTGGGATCCCCTTTGGCGATCTTGAAGGTATTGGGCCCGTCGCAGGAAGCATGTACCCCGTCGTCCCCTTTTCTGGCAGCAGGCTTGCCACGAATGGTAACGTTCGGACTCCCGGAGATAATGGGGCCAGTCACGGCAAATGGGCCTGACGCTTGGCCATGGCCATCTGCGGGGCTATGGGCGAGATCGCCAACCGCCGCGTACTGAGGCCTGCCGGCCACATACGGACTCACTGCGTTGACGGAGACTTGTTCCGTGACGGTTTGCCCGTCAACCGTTACGGAGAGGGTGATGGAATTCGGACCCGGGCCGGCAAAGATGGGCCGGCTGCTCTTACCCACGGTCGGGTGAAAGGTCCCGCTCCCGGCCCAATGAACGGTGCTCGAAACGTCCCGCTCCGTTGGTCCTCCCGGATCGGCGATCGCCCTGGCGCCAAATACCCAACCCTCGGTAAAGACATTGGGACTCTTGCCGGCCGGATAGGTGAGCGTCAGGCTGACCTTCAGTTGTGCGTAGGCCGCGGGCGTTACGAGAAAACTAACGCACAAGACGAGTAGGCACCAGAGCTTGAGTCTTTTCACGAAATTCTCCGTTGGTTGACCTGGAGGGCTGGATCGTCCAGCGCCCCGAGGTGATCCGCTAGCGGACGTTTGAGGTTGGCGTCCTCCGCTCTGGGCACCACACCCATCCCGCCTTTACCGAGCTGTTCGGTGATCT
>Ga0302123_10001651_pt1 | contig 15701 bp, 17 predicted proteins | sample CB21_321_MG_FD_203109 | JGI IMG/M metagenome (GOLD analysis project Ga0302123, IMG submission 203109) | Marine microbial communities from Western Arctic Ocean, Canada - CB21_32.1 | ecosystem: Environmental > Aquatic > Marine > Oceanic | place: Canada: Western Arctic Ocean | collected 2017-09-28 | reverse complement strand
TTGTCCTTCTTTGCTGCTCCAAGTGCCGACAATCCAACTATCTTTCCAGTAGGGTCATCAAAGCGATGGTCATGGACTCTACCATCTATAACTTCATGCCCCTCCCATGTAGTTGGCAGTTCTTCACTCTTTGGAGTGTCAAAGACAACAGCGACATTAGCATTGAACATGTTAATCAACACGTTAGTAACGCTTGGGTCGGTTTCTTCAGACCTACTAAAAGTGAGGTGGTAGTTCTTAGGGAGCATCCCAGAAACATACTGAGTCATCCTCTCCAGGCTCTTTGTATAATCCCAGAACTGGATACTCTTATGGTTCTGCGGAATCAGATAATCCTCCCAGGGAATGTCAGAAGTCCCATTCAATCTAGCTATTGGGGCTTTTCCTGCCTTCCCTGCTCTAGCCTTCAGATTATTCAACTCTTCGTGTATGCGCTGAATGAAAGCATATCTATCATTAACATACATGAATGTTCTGTTCTCCCTTGCTCTTCTAGCTGACTGCATCCTACCCCTACCTGCCGTGTACAAACAACTGCTACGGCAGCCCAAGGTAGACCAAGGGCACATATTCTCACCAGTTTCCGCTGATTTATGGGGACTAAGGTGCAGTATTACTGATTCGTACCCCTTAAACCCCTTACGAAGCTTGGCTTGGCTGTGCCCCCTAGTGAACAAATACTTAGTTGAACTAGATGTTCTCCTCGCTTCTATCATTTCTACATACCCCTTTTGTGGTGTCCTATGGAGATACCATAGGTAGATAGACGTAGACTCCTGCTGGGAGGGACTGGTAAACCCACAAGGCCCCAGTCCCTGGCGCAAGCCTACGCCTACCCATTTACGTTATCTCACCCTCCAAGTATTCTATAGCGTTCATTGGCGCAGGTTTTGGTACACTCCCTTCCAATGAACCTGTTGTACTCACTTGGAGATACCTTGATATCGTCCAGTTCAGCGGACTGGCAGTGGTTATCTACCAGCCATGACACCAAGCCCTCCTTACCACTGTACCCTTCTTCAACAACTTGGATAAGTGGCGCGTACATGAATTGGTGAGAACTGAATTCCATGTCAGGCAGTGCGTGTATAAGCCAAGCCCTCCTAGGATTACCATTGATATCGTTCTTTGTCTTAACCCTAGTGACTGTAACCTTAGTCATTTCATGAGACTCAGTCATGTGGTCTACATCAGTATCCAAGTCAACATGTCTATCACATTTAACACAGTATATGACAGCCATTATTCTCCACCACCAAGTACCCACCTGTTCTTTTTGACGGGGGCTTGTCCCCGGGTGACGGGCTTCTCTCTGATCCCCTTTGGCATTACCCACACATCCTCGGTGAGTACGCAAGTAGGATTGGAAACAAACTTAATGAAGCTTGCTACCTGATCCGGCGTCTGGTACCCAGCCACTTCATCAGACCCGAAATCGTACCACTTACCTTCCTTGTCCCACGCTGCAATCTCAGCGTTAGCACTGAAGTGATACGTTTCCCCGTCGATATCGTTGGAATCATGGTCACAGTAGTTGTAGTGACTCCACTGTACAGAAACCATGTTGCCATTAGAGAATCTCATACGAAACCCTGGACGCTCTGCACCTGTTTCAAACATATCGTTTCCCCTTATCATGTGAAGTTCCTACAGGTTGTCCGTAGGCATATAGGTACCAGTGAGGTGTACTCCACTGGCACCTACGAGTCTACTGACGATAGGCCGCGTTCATGTTCTCTCTTGCCAGAGTTTTGTCCATGTTGCTCACTGCGCTCTTCAGTTCAGCTTTGATCCTGCGGGCATCTTCCCCGCGCCACCCGCTGGCGTTCCCCAGGAATCGGAGAACAATCTCCTCACCAGAGTCAAGCCAGAAGTTCTGCTCAATCTTATCCAGAGTAAGCATCGCTTCAATGTATGGTGCCGCACCATAGTTGGGTGCTTTCCACACTTCAACAATCTCTCGGGCTATTCTTGAGATAGGACGCGCCTTTACAGTATCGTTTGACATGGTGTGTACCCCTTTATTCCTACTGGTTTATCCCGTAGGTAGATACGCACAAGCCTGGCTAGGCTTATACGTACCCATCTACAAGCTAATGATTCGGCCCCCCGCAGTGCGCGCATTTAGAATCATCACGATCTTCGGGATGGAGTATTTCATCAAGTGCCTGCGCCTCCCGCAGTTCGGTCGGCAGCGATTCACGCTCTTTTTGCGAATAGATATGGTCGGACTCTTCTTCAGTGATACCGAACATGATGAAGTCTCGCTCGCTTGGACTCAAGTCTGGAAATACATCCTGACAGAGACCCTTAAGCAAACCCATGTAGTACAACTCTACAGTAAGTGCAGCGACCTTGAGTATACGTATGTTCCACTCACCGCTAACCAGACTCTTTCGGTGTACTTCACAGGTATCCACTTCACTACCCGTATAAACCCTTCGGCTTTCGGATCGTGTTAGGAATACAAGATTGTCCTCGTTTATCCATCCGCCTGTTCGTATTGTCATACTAGCCCCTTTGTGGAGTACCATCGCTGGAGTATCCAACAATGATAAAAGGCGCGCCTAGAGTCCCTAGACACGCCTTAAATCATTGTTACACACTAACTTCAAGTGTGAGACTCAATGTACTCTTCTCGGTACCGAACTCTACAAGCTGCTCTGGACTGAAGGACTGTATGAAAGCATGACCTGCGGCTCTTTCCTGTACTTCGCGGGTGCCATCACCTTGGTCAAGTATATTGCCAGCTTTGATGATAAGCTGTACGGGTATCCTACGGCAGCCCCCGATACTTGACACTGGAGCAACTGCATCGGCAAGCGCATTGGCAAGCATACAGTTCCCTGGACGTATTACGACAAATGCCCTACCCGTAAGATCAAGGCCATTATCAGCCCATTTCCTATAGGTTTCGGTTGCCCTACCAATAGCCTCATTCAAGGCTGCTGATATAGAATTAAGCTTGGCATTGCGTGCTTCATACCTAAGCTTCTCTTCAAGAACATACCGCTGTCGGGATTCAATAGCGTGCAATTGGCAGTACTTAGCGTGAGTCTTCTGGTACCCTGTCTTCTTAGGGTCATTCTTCCGAAGCTTGAGCTGATTAGCACCGAGCGGCTTCGCGAATGATTCACACTGTTCGTCCCTACCGTTGACACTATCAAGCCACAAACATTGTGGATTAGGAGTGGCTGGTTTGGCGAATACTGAGTAGCTACTGCCGACTATTTGATCCGATCCTATTACCTTCATAGCTTTGCTCTCCTATGGTACGGAATGTACCATTGAAGGCATAGAGCTTTCACCCTATGCCTTCTAGGTACACCCCACAATCAAAGGGTATGCAAAACGATTTAGGCGTTTGACCGATCCGGCATAATACCGACTAGGGCCAACCGCCCCCACCCCAGAGGGTGAGAGTCTCGGCCCGGACGCTTATTTTGTTTATGAACTCTAGCACTACCGGTTATTCTTGTTCAGCCCCCACGTGTTAGCGTCCTTGAGGGGATTCCAAGCGTCCGCCTAGACCTTGGGTTCTAGGAGGTCCGGAGCCTTCTTACAGGGTCCGGCACTTATTCGCACGTTTTCAGCCCTATGGGCCTTAAGGCGGCCCGGCGTCACGATACGCACGATTAACAGCGTCTCAGTCCAGTGTATGATCCCCCCACAATGGCGTTCGATTAGGGGATGCCCCAAGGGCTGCGGATGGGGATAAATCCCCGGAATAGTTCAATATTTTAGATCCTATAAAATTGAAGAATTCCGATGGTCCCGAATCGAATCGCCGAATCACAGTAGGTGAAACCCCACAATCGAATAATAATTCTCAAGAATCGAAAAAGGATAGATAAATCAAGGGCTTACGCCCCCGAAAAAGATCATATCGGACCTTCCTGGGGCTAAATCCCCCCAAGCCTGGCGTGGGTGTCTTTCCACACGAGGCCAAATCCCCCCCCAAGCCAGGCGTAGGGTGGGTTTCCCCACGTGGGCTTCCAGGGATAGGAAAATACCTACAGGGTGTGGGTTTTTGGCCCTATATAGAGGAAAGCCCACAGTGTGTGGGGATGCCCACAGGTGTGTGTTTTTGCCCACACTGTGGCCGAATCGCCGCGCTGTGTTCGTCCGCACACGTGTATAAATAGGGGGAGGAAAAACACTACGGGGGGATTCACAACGCTACTTAACGTTTACTACCTATCAGACTTTTCAATCAAAACAAAAGGGGGGGCTGGCTCGAGGTCACTACAGGACTCAAAGTAACCACAACCACTTACGCACACCAATTTACACCTTACCCCCCTGAGAGTCCCCCCACAGTTAATGCACACAAACCGTCCCAGGTCAGCGGGTGGTGTGATAAAGTCGCTCACAGAGGCTCACAGAGGCTGTAAGGGGGGTGCCTATTTCCCAGTTGACAACTGACGGTGCATGATGTTCAGATCGTCCAGACCAACGAGCCCGTCCCCATTAAGATCCCCAAGAATCCCCTCATCGGGGCAGGTCGTAGGGGTTTGGCTACAGGACAGAACTGCTGCTGTGAGTAGTGCGATTATTAGATACTTCATCATATCTCCTGTTCAAAGGTTGGGTTGATCTTCACAAATCATCCCTGGGCTCTCCCAGGGCATCTGATCTGCCTCTATCCGATTGTCAGGCACTCCAAGCAGGCTGAAACACGCCTCATGCCATGTCTCCAGAACCACACTTACCATCCTGTCCCATTCCTCTTCGTTGCGTGTGAGGGGCTTGAAGCGTTCGTTGAGGGCTATGGCTGACCCCTGCTGCATATTATCCATGCAGAACCGGTGGGCTTGGGAGGACTGGTCCTGGGCGGATGAGGGGCCAGCTATCAGGAGTAGTATGCCGATTAGCACCCAGAGTCGAGTGGATCGCACGGCCCCTCCGCATTCTGACCCATCAAGGGTACCTGATTAGCATTCAAAAGGGCTACCATCGTGGCGTAGGCTGCGGCGTGGGCCGGATCATTCCTGAGATTGGGGAGAGGATCAGCCGCATTGAGATCCTGCAAGTAGTCGGGGCGGCACTCAGACCGCTCTAGTCTATAGACTCTCCCAGCGGAATCCGGGTCGGCACTCACACTACTCATTGGGCACAGGAGGATCTGTGGGGCCGGGAAAGTCGTCCACCCTGATGTCGTTTGAATCGGGGCTCCTCGCACCTGTCTAGCCGCTAAGTTATACCCGCGCACAGAGTGGCACGGGCTGAGAAAGTCTGAGTAATCTGTACACCCAGATTCCCATGTAGAAGCAATACTCACCCCGTCATAAGGTAGATCAACATTCGGCATAGTCATCTTTCTAAGAGTCGCACCCACATCACTCATCCACAGCCTTGCAAGGGATGTTTGCCCCCTAGAAGCCCTTGGAAGGTGCCCGTGGGATATAACTAGGGGCACCTGCATAGAACGTTCTGTACCGGCATCGCCCTTACCGTCACCCACATCCACTACGATGTCGGCACCAGACTGATTATTTATGCTGTTAGCTGGAATGCGATATACGGCTAACCCCGCCAATTCGGCATTGGTCATTGTTGCTCCGGCCAAAACAAACGTCGGGTCGAGTGACATTTCCATCTGGATTCCCGAAACATTGGGGTTGGAAAAATTAGGCAGTGTGATGGAGTCAGAAGAATTGTCCCCAGTCAGAATCACATATGTGTTTTCCAATCCCGCCGCACCTATATAATCCAAGAGAATCCCTATAGAGCGGTCCCAGGAATTCACCATCCTTTGGATACATACGCTTTTTATATCAAATAACTTCCGCGTACCCCAGCCAATAGGGCTTCCTGTAGATTCTGCCAATGTTTCAGCCTGGGTGAACCCGTCACAGGCTATAGGGAAAGAACCGGCGAGGAAATTGGGGCCGCCAATTTGATCCCACCGAAACTCAAAGCCTGGGGTTTCGGGGTTGGCATTTCGGGCATCGGCGAGAATTGCCGGGATCGGATGCCCCGAAGTATCGTAGACACCTGAAGTTATAAAGTCGGGGCTGTGCCCCCCAGGCATATTCCAACCAAGAATAAACGGCTGGTTGTTTAAGTGGTTGACCCCCGACATCACTTCAGCCTCAAGGGCTGCGGCTAAAGAGTATGCCGATAGTTCCGGCGTCGGGAGGAAGCCCTGATTGGGGAAGCCCGCAGGAGACCAAACTCTGGGCTCGTTGGGGATGGTTGTAGCGCTAGCGGCTAGTGTTCCCCCCCCAGATGCACTAAGCCAAGACATTTCATGCCTCGGTTGTGCCTCCAACCCACTGCCAAACATGCCACACCCATGGCTTGGGAGAACTGTCCCCGCTGTCCCCCCCGCAACATTAACTAATACGTCCCGATGTGAGAAGGTTCCAGTCCCGTCACCAATATTGTCTGCATGCTCTGTGAAGAACAGACACTTACCCCCCTCTAAAATGTGATAACCGCTTTCGGTGGACTTCAAGCGATGACCAAGCCCCTCTGTTTCCATTAAAGCAAACAATTCGTTAAAGTCTAGAGGGGGGTTGACCCCTTGGTAGTATATGCTGCCCGCCCAGCTAATTTCGTGTGTGGCACCACTTACAATCATGCTCCGGGAATCGTGGCAAAACGGCCCACCCCAGAGACCTGTGTAGTTTATTCCGCTGCTTATCAGCCCCTCTATGACAGGTGTTTCAGCGGGCTGGATTGCATATGGGTGGGTGAGCGTGGGCGCGGGAAAGGGGATTGTGAGGCCTCGGTTGGCCGGTGCGTCAAATGCAACAGCAATGTCTCCTCCCACATCCTCTAGCATGATAAGAATTATGTTAGGAAGCCTACCCGCTCCACCGTGCCTACCCGCAATGGACGTGGAGGGTGCGAGTATGGCGATACTTATCGCAAGAACGAGTGACAGCTTTCTTATTCTTTTTAGTATCATGGTGTCACGGCTCCTATATCTTCTCTATTGACATATAAATAATGCCACCATCGGCGGGTGTGGGGTACCAATTGGGTGACCCCCAAGAACAGCCACGGTCGTCCGCGGCACCGGACCCGATCTGGAACGCAAGCGTGTCATTCGCTTGCAGATTTATATCATAAGAATACGACGCCTCTGATAAGCTTAAGGTGTCATGCGTCCATGGCCCGTTAACAGCCTGGCCCCCAGTGTTGCCTAAGCCGAAGCCAAAGCCGCCCAATTCGGGAAGCTTCGCAGCATTATTGAGCCAAATATCCATTGCACAAAAGTTGTAACTTGTGCCAGTAAATGGACTCGGTGAGCATGGACCAGTCCCACTTGTAAAAGGCAAAGTGTGGTCACAGAGGTGATCCAGCGCGGGATCGCCCGGTAAGATTCCGTGATGAAGCATACTGTTCTTCCTCATGTACACCTGAAGTCTATAGTCCCCGGCACCCGTCGCAGCGACGGTGACTGCGGCAGCGCAGGGCCAAGTCGGACCCGAGCCCCCGCCAATGCATGCGCCCGGAGCGAGGGCGGCGGTAGTGAGAAGTCCGTTGGGCTCAGGAGCCAGTACGACCGGCGGAAGATACTGAAAATTACCGGTTGCCCCCGAAGTCGGGGCAGCATCGTTATATCCATGTGGAAAGGTCAGCACCAAAGCGTTCGGGTTATTGCTAACACTCATCCCATTATTAAAAAGAGGGCACCCAGCACTAAAGCTACCGTCTTGTAGGATAGTGCAAACAACATCATTGGTAAGATCAGTAGCACCTAAACCTATGGTCCAAGTATTCCCACCAGCGGCGCTAGATTTCTCAGATAAGGAGAGGACTTCACCGCTGGCAACACTCGGTATTGTTACAACGCCCGCCCCGGCAGCATTCAAGAACAAGTCGCCTGTACTTGTGTCCATAAAAAATGTGGCTTGGTTTGGATCATTTGCGGTGTTGTTGGTTCCCCCGATTGCCAAATCCTCTACGAACGCTCCGGGGACTACGGGAGTCGGATGAACAATGCCTGAAGTCTCAGTAGTCGCGCCTGAGCCAGTACCACCACCAGGGATAGCGACAGTTACGACAGACCCCGCCCCGGTGGCAGTAACTCCGAGGCCCGTGAAGTTCATAGTCGCTGTGTTACCAACCTGAACGTTACCCTCATCCTGTGTCTCCATCAGGGCACCGGAGGGGCCAACAGATCCACCACTACCACTATAAACAGGATTGGTGGTTGATCCAGAGTAGCTTGGGTTTACACAGGATACGAGAAGAATTAAAGACGCAAAGGTGAGCTTGAATATGTCTTTAAGGAACATTTAGTCCAAGTCCTCCACCAACGAGACTACAAGGGGGCCTACTGATGCGTCTTGTGTAGAAATCTCAAGCCAGTACACTCCCGCGTACAAGAACAGACAATCTGAACCGTCTAGGATAGCGGCAGGAGGCGCTAGAGATACCGTTGGGGTAATAACTTCATTGATCTGAATTACAGCTACACCCACATCATTCATACATACCTTAGTTCGGCCTCTAATAGAAAAAGTAGCGGAAGCTCCAGCGGTATTAGCTGCGTTCCACCAAAAGCACCTACCACCGTTGGCCCTTAGATTTGTGCATTTCGGGGCATAATCAACAGACACATCTGCTGCATTTGAAATTAAAGGCTTCGCAGGGTCTGCTACCCCGAAAGCACTCCCCGGGGCGAGGAACAACATGGCGAAAGCTGTTGCGATTAATCCAATAGTACGAGTACGCATTGTTACCTTCCTAAATCCCCATAGGGGTGAGCCAAGTCTTTTGGTTTCGTCGGCCCTTAATATTAAAAACATTATCTCTGAACTTCTCAAGGTCTTTCTCGAGAAGATCGCTTCTGTGATCGAGCATTTGCTCATCGACACTCACGGCAATTTGATCGACCCAATACTGACTAGCCATAGCGAGTGGGTCAATCCGGTCATCGTGCTTTAACGCCCCCCTATCCCTCGTTATACGAGTGAGTTGATGAACAAGTTTCCGATGGATATAGTTATTGTCAGTTTCGTCTTGGTGTGTCACATCGTTTCTTAGCATCTCCCTGTCAAATATCATCCTGTGTTGATTCAGTAGTGGTTCCAGCACGTTGATTATGCGAGCTTCCTTCTGATGTACAGATCTGGGGGCATCTTCAATGGTGCAGGGGTGTATATCCCGCATTATGGGCTTGAAGAGCTCCACAAACATGCCATCACCGAAGTTAGGCTCCACAATAACCATGTCCACCTTCTCTTGTTTAGCTATGTGAGCCAGCTTTGTGAGAGTTTTAGTGTCATATCCACCCCTAAAGCCCCCACATTTACGGACAAACAGTTGCCCGTGCAGCATTTTAACTACTGCATAGCCTGTTTCGTCCTTCCCTCTACCAGAGGGGTCAATAGCCATCACAGATCCACTATAAGCCAGCCATTTCTCCCCCTCGACCACAATGCGGGTGTGGAACAGGTCTCCCGGGAGTCCTACCATGGGTATATCGTTGATTATCTGATGCTGCCCTGACCCCCACACCATCTTTTCAGGGGCAATGTCACAGTCTGTATCGAATACAATCATGTCGCGGCACTTGAGGGGGTACCGATCCATGTCCGATAGGGCTGTATCAAGCATAAACTGAAGAGAGAACCCCGTTCTGCCGTACTCACCCTCACGCTCTTGCAGTTCGATCTCATCAAACCTGGTATCGGTCGGTTTACCCCACTCACTCTTACCCATACGGGTTCGTTCTAGGATTGCTGGGGATAAGCCATCGTTGTACTTATTCAATTGAGACTCGTGGGGTACTCTGGCGGGCCAATTCCTGACTACGTACCCCCTAGACGGGAGTTTGTTATACAGGCTGTCCTCGTTCTGGGGTGTGCCCAGGAATATTACGTTATGTGAGCCCCCACCCGAATCATCGTCGGGTTTAAGGATAGCCGCAAACTCCTTAACACGCTCAGAGAGCTTCTCCCTCTGTGTAGCTGTTTCGCTGTTGTTCGGAACCTCGACATCATCAGCAATGATGACATCTGCTCGGGTTCCCGTAATCATACCGTACAAGCCCACAGACTTAACACTGGGGCTTTGGGATACGGGGGCTGAACCCACAGTGAACTTCTCTATGCTGTCAAACCCATGCCCATGACGGGGTATAAGGCTCCGCAGAAGTGGCATCTGGTGGATAACCATCTTAGTGAAGCGACTGAACGCATCAGACCTGTCCTTACTGGCTGATACAACGAGTATGTTCTCTTCAGGGTCTCTAAAGAGCCGCCAGATGACATAAGCTGAAGTGATATAGCTTTTGCCTATTCCACGGAAAGCCTGTATGACCTTACGCTTCCCCGCGTCACCTTGCAGGAAGGCTGCAATATCGTATTGCATAGGTGTCGGCTCAGGGAGTCCCAGAAACTTCCACGTAAGCCACAGGAAGACCTTGAAATCCTCCTTAGCCCTCGCCTCAGTTGTCTTCATTGATTAAATTCGGGGATCTCAGCATCGTAGTGTTCATCATCTTCAAGTGAACGTGTGAGATTTGATACAGAAGCTGACGGGCGTGTGGGGTCAACCTCTATATTGTTGTCTTTAAGGAACTGACGGGCAGCGTTTAGAAGAGATGCCCCAGGGCTGACCTTCCGAACAGAGAACCCAGTCTTTGTTTCAACCTTAACGGAAGTTCCATTAACAACTTGGTCAATGAACTCCTCGGCAAGGATGTTGTGTAGCTCACCTAGTCTTTTTACTTCTGATGCCATTCTAATAGTCCTCTCTCAGTATATCTATCGCCCCACAATGGACAACCAAGCGTGCAATAAAGTCATACGTTGAAGGGTACTTAGCTGAAACATAGTACAACTCGTCTGAAACATACTCATCAGGGACGGGACAAGGAGGAACCTGGGGTTGAGTGAGTTCAATTGTTCTCCCCTCCCCCATCAGGTGTCCGCATCCTGTCAACAAGAATAGCGAGCTTATCAAACTTAGGAGTAGGACGGGAAATAACCTCTTGTATTCGACCTTCCTTCTTGAAGAACTTCCTCTGCTTCTTGATGAACGCATCATTAGACCCAAGCTCCCTTGAAAGTTTGTTCAGCATGAATATCATCATGCAGTTGAGTGCCAACACTCCTAAAATGAGAAGTGATGTTGTCAAGAGCCTAGTCCCAGAAGTGTCTTAATCTTCTGGAACCATTTGTCATCCACCTTAGTTGGAGTGAGCTTTACAATAATTCCGCCAATTGCCATAGCAGAAGCTATGATGGACATCAGTTGCAACTTGTTAACCGTAATAAATTCAATCATTATCGTTATCTCCGTTTAGCTTGAACAGACGTTCAATGCTTGTGATTGTTCTTTGAATTCGCTCCTGCCTGCGTATAGAAGTCTTCATATCGTCCTCAAGGCCCAGCATTGAACACTCGAGGCGCACAACGCTCTCATGAGTTTCACTTAACTTATCAAGCTTGTCTTCCGCAGAAACCAATCTAACCTCCGCATTCTGAAGTCTGTCACGAACCTTCATGTGGGATCGACCAAACCCGGTCAACGCTGCGGCTACCCCCGCGACAACCACACCGAATATTTCCCGAATGCCATCTGCTCCTTCTGGGGGAGTCATCAAGATATAACACCGAAACTGCTGAAGATAGGGTTGCTAACCCCGAATGTTCCGGCAGTGGTGCATACCCACCCTATATTACCTGCTGGGGTAGTGGGTGTGTCATTCCAGATGATTGCCCCAACTTCCCACGTACCTACTGTGGGAGTGGATGAGCCACGCTGTTGAACGGGTGAGTCGCGGTTGGTGTACGCAGTCCCAAGAACATTTGTAAAGTCTATACGGCATGAGCTAAATTTCACAGGGCTGTCTAGTACGCTGTCCGTTATTTCCAAGTCCCGAAAGGGCGCAAAGCCCGACACCGATGAATTCAGAGATCTAAAACCAATAACCTCAACATCTGATGATCCACCCTGTATATCTATATGCGGACCATTCGGGGAGCTAGAACCGCTATCATTAGACGCCTTAGTCGAATAACAATTCATTAGGGAAGTGGTATAGCAAGTGTCAAGCTTAAACCCAGTCCCTATGTACTCCCTCCTAACTGAGTCCCTACCCACAGCGTGGATGTAGTTTGCGGGTGTTGATGAAAGGGTATCGGTGCGGACATGCTGGGGCTGCCCGATTAGGCCAGGGACATTTAGATCTTGGATTAAGTAATCGCCGGGGGAACCCAATACATCGGGTGTCATCTGGAATTCCCTACCGTTTAGGAGGTCTCCGAATGGCCCCTCTAGCATGTCAAGCTGTAATAGCTTATTGTCAATAGCTGCATCAGGGGGTGAGAACGTAATTGCCGTAAAGAACGTATTAAAACTGGTTATATCAGAGATTTCGTAGTGTACGGACCTATCCAACAATGATTCAGTCGAGCAACTGTTTAGGGTCAGCGCCGAACTTGTTTCAAGAAGGAACCCAATACCTGCACCCTCGACATAACAACCATCAATAACACAGCCAACCATCTCATCGAAATGGAACCCTTCCGTCAGCACGCTCACAGCGTAGCAAGATCTAAGGTTTGTTGATGTTCCACCACGGAAGAGAAACCCATGACCAGCGCACCACCGTACAGTCACATTGTCAAGTGTTGTCAATATCGGCACGCTCATATACAGGCCATTACCTGCCACGTTCTGTATAAGAACTTTCTGTACAGTAAGCTGCGAAAGGTTAGACTGATTCAGCCTCACGAATGAAACGCCCCCCCCAGAAGCCTGATTCATACCCGGACCCATGAATGTAATACCTTCCAGGGTGAGCCGTTCGGCATCTTCAAATTTCATTGCGGTCTCGGCTCCAATCGCGGGCTGGTTAGGATCGCTAGGGTCGGCACCAGCCTCCTGTGACCATATAACAGTACCCTCATTCAAAAGATCGGGTAGCGTTGTGCGACCACTACTGAATGGGAAGCTGCCAGTGCCCTCACCCCGTATGGTCATACCAGACTTTGTGACTAGAAGAGTATCCGTTATCTTATAAACACCTACCGGGAAAAGTACGACACCCCCATTTTCGGGGGTTGCGTTAATAGCGGATTGACAAGCGGCAGTGTCATCCTGAATGCCGTCCCCATTAGCGCCATAATCCTTCACATTGTAGACCCTGGCTAGGGGTTCTGTGGGGGTGGCGGAAGACTCTACGTGATCCATGAGCGCATAGAGTGGCTGATTGGCTGCTACGTCAAGTCCTTGACCACTTATCGTGGTTTGATTAGGCCAATCGGTGAGTGCGGAAGTGGGAGTGGAGCGGATAACTTTAACTTCAGAACCGACTACCGGGGGTGTTACGAACACAACTGTTTTGTTGGTGTTGTCAACGGTATAATCACCAGACGAACTTAGCGTGCTGGGGGTCTTAAGGTTCCCATCAACGCGGACTTCCAAGTGTGCTGAGTCCAAAAACTCTATAGTTATAGGGACCGATCCATTCATGGAGGATTGGTAGAATATGGAAAAGTAGCTTTCGGCCATTTACTCTGACCCCTTCTCTCTGAATGGTATCATGGCTTCCTTAATAGCTTCTTGTTCTGTTAGTGTTTTAGTGAACGCGGATTCACCACCGGGATCACCCGACTCTGGTGCAGTCTGTGTTATAAGAGCATCTGACATTGCCTCCAGATGAGTTCTCCCCCTCAGTCCTTCCTTGAAGAGTTCGGCTTCCTCGTAAGCACGCTTGTTCTCCTCGGAACCCTCGGGGCTCAGTGTGTAGAAAAAACCGGGTTCCCCCATTTCCGTTCCGGCTGCAACCAAGTCCTTCGCCTCTCTCATCTTCTTTTTAACGATAGACCGAATAGCCTTTAGTCTTCCACCCTCCAGACCCTCAGACTCAACTTCCATTCCAAGTTCCTTCAGGCCAGGGAGAGCCGCTTCAAGTTCTCTCTTTATTAGAAACCCTGATATTCTAGCGAGCCGATCCCGCATACGTATGGGGAGAGGGAAACCACCGATATCTTCCCGCATCGCTCGGAGATCAGCACCGTAATGGGACTCTGCCATAAAGTCTTTAAGAGGACTACTCTTCCTTGAGTTAGTGAATAGTGGGCTTATGAAGTCAGGGCCAATTGCGGATGGACGGGCGTAGATCTCACCATAGAGATTACGACTGGGGTACAGACCATCAGTAATACCAGCGCGCCTTTTTATATGCTCCATGACTGTCTCAGCTTCAAACAGTGATTTTTGTGCATCGGAGATTCCGGCTATACCTGTTGCTGACAATGAGGCATAGAGATTGGGGACAACCAGTGCAGCACCAGTTTTACCCATCCACCTTTGAAGCTTGTCATTACTCGCCCTTCGCGGGTCAATGAGGTCTATTAGATCAGAGGCACCCTGGAAGAACGATTTGTCCTTGGCAATCATACCCATGGCAATGCTGATGTTTCCGGCTGCCTCCAAACTAAGTACATCTCCATTAGGAGCAGCTTGAACCTCGGCAAACCTTTCGGCAGTTGTTCCTGCCAACGCTAGAAAAGTAGCGAACGGGTCAAGCCTGCGATAAGAAACCCAGCGAGGGCTCCCGTCTGCACGGGTTCCAACCAAGATTGAGAAGGGCTGCCACCCGGTGTCTTCCTTGATCTTACGCTCATGTGGGTTCGTTGGTCCCGCGCCTGATATCCTTCCGTCCATTCCTAGATAGAAAGCTGTCCCCCATAGTGCGTTACCCGCTGTCTGGTGGGCTTGAAACAGTTCCAGTTCCCGTTTAGCCTGCTTGTTTGTAGGGTCAGTTTCAAGCTTACTTTGTATATTCCTATACTTCTTCGTAGCTTTGTACAAGACAGGAGTTCTTTCACCGACATACTTCATAAGATTTGTGGGTGTTCTAATGAAGGGCACGAAGAGTTTGACTATAGGTGCCTTGGATATACCATCCTGTATTGCCATGAATGGTTGGCTGTTTAGCGGGTTTGTGAATGTGACAGTTCTCGCGTGTTCAATTGCGTCTCTGTGCAGAAGCTCATACGCATCCCTGAGCGGATCTTCTGGGTCTAGTTCAGCCCAGAACGGGACATTATCAGTAGCGTCCTCAACGTACTTATGAAACTCCCGCCCAGACAATCCAGCATCCCGTGCGTTTCTCCGAGCCGACTTAACCAGGTTTGCCCGATAGAACACACCCTTGGACAGTTCATCCCCGGTAGACACAAGACGCGCAGCGAGATTTGAAGTGACCCCAAACGCATCAACAAGCTTGCCGCCCAGGGTGCCGTGACGCGCAATCCTACCGGGATTGTACTTACCAATCACGGGAGTCCTATTAAGAAGGTCGGAAACATTGTCACTACTAATGGATCTCAACCTACCATTGGCACTACTCGCTGCCAACTGGCTTGAAGGGTCAAGTCCGGATAACTCGGTAGCACGCGCCCCTCGAGCCGGATCAATATAATTCTTCCCGGTCATCAGGGTCTTCATCCAAGAAGGGAGATCTCTGGATTCTTCTATGATTTGTCGGGCAGCGTTGGTGTGTGTAGATTCAAGACTGCCGAACGTCTTGGCGAATCTTTTACCAGCCCGCCCCATGTCACCAAATCCACCCTTGTATGTCTGACCTGTGGTTTTAGCCCAGTGCCTGAGTTTCTGCCCCCGCGTCATTGACTCAACATACCCTGCGGCACCATTCAACTTCAGTACATCTCCGTACCCGTTGATAGTGCCCAGGATCTCGTCCATCGCAGAGTTCCACTGAT
>Ga0302123_10001646_pt1 | contig 15737 bp, 13 predicted proteins | sample CB21_321_MG_FD_203109 | JGI IMG/M metagenome (GOLD analysis project Ga0302123, IMG submission 203109) | Marine microbial communities from Western Arctic Ocean, Canada - CB21_32.1 | ecosystem: Environmental > Aquatic > Marine > Oceanic | place: Canada: Western Arctic Ocean | collected 2017-09-28 | reverse complement strand
GACCGGGCTCTTCTACCTGGCTGCGAAGGAGGGGTGCGGCATCGTCTACAAGGCGAAGCAGGAATTCCGGCCCGGTGGCTATGGATATGTTGGAACCGGGCACGTGGAATCAGAGCGTTTCCCCTGGAAGATGTTCGTCCGGGCACTGGATCTCACGACGGGGCAACGCAAGTGGCAATACAGACAAGTCAATTCGCGCCACTACGGAGCCGGTGTCGTTTCGACAGCAGGAGGCCTGATTTTCGCGGGCGATGATCAAGGTTTTCTCACTGCCCTGCATGCCGGAACGGGCGAGCCGCTCTGGCATTTCAATACCGGCGTTCGTATCAGGGCCTCACCGATCAGCTACGGGGTTAAGGGCCGCCAGTATGTTGCCGTCGTGGCCGGAACGAATGTCATTGCTTTTGCGCTGCCGGAAGAGAAATGAAGTCCAACGTTTCGCTGATCGGTGGCGTGATTTTCGCAGCGGCGATTGGCGGCTCTCTATGGAGCGCGGGCTTCCCGGCGGCGGCTTGTTGGACCGCGGCCATCACGACGTTGTGTGGGGTGTGGTGGGTTCTCGAACCGATTCCGATTCCCGCCACTTCGATCATCCCGTTCGCCTTGCTCCCTCTGGCGGGTGTGATGGATCACCGCGAGGTCGCTGCATCTTACGGTCACCACATCGTGATGCTCGTGATTGGCGGACTCATGCTCTCCGCCGGGATGGAGAAGAGCGGGGCTCACCGCCGCGTAGCAATGACGGTAGTTCGCGCCTTGGGCGGACAAAGCGGGCGTCGAGTCGTGCTCGGTTTCATGCTGGCTTCGGCCGGGATGAGTATGTGGATTTCGAACACGGCCACTTCGGTGATTCTCTTGCCGGTCGGCTTGGCCGTTCTGGAACAAACGCGGCACAAGGCGCGCCTGGCGGTGCCGTTGCTTCTTGGTATCGCGTATGGCGCCAGCGTCGGCGGCATCGGCACACCGATCGGCTCCTCCACAAGGCCGATCTTCATGGCGGTTTACAAGGAGTTCACCGGCGTCGAAATCACCTTTTGGGATTGGATGCAACTGGGCATTCCCGCGGTAGTGATCTTCCTGCCCATCGTTTGGCTGTGGCTCACTCGCTCGATCGGCGATGTGAAGGATATTTCCTCCCCCGTCGCCGGGCCTTGGCGTACGGAAGAACGCCGTGTGTTGACCGTTTTTGCTGTCGCGGCTCTGGCCTGGGTCACCCGCTCCGCCCCTTTTGGCGGCTGGAGTGAATGGCTGGGCATCCCGGGCGCCGGAGATAGTACCGTTGCCTTGACCGCGGCTCTGGCGCTATTCCTCATGCCCGACGGGCATGGCGAGCGGCTGCTTGACTGGAAATGGGCTGTCAAGATTCCTTGGGGGATTCTGTTGCTCGTGGGCGGAGGCATTGCGATCGCACGCGCCTTTGAGGTCTCCGGACTCAGTCAGGAGATGGGTCAGGCACTCTCCGGCCTGGGCAGTCTGCCGCCTTTGGCAATGATGGCCGTGATTTGCCTCGGGGTCACGTTTCTAACGGAAGTAACATCGAATACCGCCACGACAGCGCTTCTAATGCCGGTGCTCGCCTCGGCTGGGCTGGCGGCCGACATCGATCCGTCCCGCATCATGATTCCCGCCGTCATTAGCGCAAGCTGTGCTTTTATGCTGCCCGCGGCGACGGGCCCGAACGCCATTGTGTTCAGTTCGGGGTTGGTCTCCGTACGGGAGATGGCTCGCGAAGGTCTTGTTCTCAACCTGATTGGGGTCGTCGTTGTTACGGGGCTGTGTTATTTCCTCGTGTAGAGTCCCAGCTTGGCGGTTGCCTCAGCCTTTCCAGCGTGGTCGTTCGGAGAAAGGTCGATACGCCGCGAGAAATTCCGGTGGGTTGGCCGGTTTGGCGAGAACCAGATCACAGACCTCGCCGATCGTTGCTCCGACGGACTCTAGGCCCACACGCGAGCAGGCTTCCCCTATGCCCTTGAGTACCGTTTCGTAATTGATGCAGTTCGGGTCGTTGGGATCGGTGTAGTCATTGTCGTTGTGGGTAACAAACTGGATGACGGGGATGTCCGGCTGCCGCTCAACGAGCTGATTGACGATGTTCCTCAGGATGGGTTCATAGTCGACACCCCGATAGTCCGGGCGCAGATCGCGATAGTAGATCCGTCCGTCGAGTTGTTGCTGTTCGCTGAAATCCGCTGTTAGGGGAATGTTGGCGAACTCAAGATCCCCTTCGAGTTGCCGGAAGCAGCGGTGCGCACGATGGGGGTCAGGGACGGCGCCGGTCCAGATCGAGTTGAGTTCCCGGTACACCCTGCCGGGGGCTGAGATGGAGCCTCCGCGAAATCCGAGATCGACAAGCACCTGAAAGGTTTCGTCGTTCGCGGAAAACGTACCCGGGCGGAAGTAGCGCGGTTCGCGCTGGAAGGCATCCCGCCACATCGCGGCTGCCTCGGAAATTGCTTCTCGTTGCTCATCGCCGGTCATGCCACCCAAGTGCGCCGGATACCTTCCATCGGCGAACTTCCAGGGGTGTAGATGCAGTCCTTCGGTGAAAGCGCCATGATCCTGACGCAGTCTCTCGAACAGTTCCGCGTGTCGCACGGCCGTTTCGGGATGCGCAAAGAAACTGACGGGAAAGCCGTGCGCGGCCGCCTGCTCGGTGTATCCGCGAATGTAGGCCGCACTCGCATCCCAGTTCTCAGGGCCGCTGGCATTCTTATCCAGACGGGGTCTTTCGACATCCATCGTCACCAATACGTAGACACGATCCATGAAGCCCATGCTTGCCCATCCGTCGCTTGACCGTCAAGGGAGACCGGTTCCGTGAAGTCTCATGTCCAGCGCTGGGTGGCGCTGACTGGTGGCTTGGTCGTCTTTGTGTGCCCCATGGAGTCTCTGCCGGAGCGGGCGGCCGGAAGCGTTTCATCGTGGGCTACACTGGCCCATGGCGGCTGATCTGCAACTTTCTCGTATCCTGCTGGTTAAGGGATGCGAGGGTATCGGTAATCGACTCCTCGGGTTGCTCAGCGGCATGCTCTACAGTCGTCTCTCCGGCCGGCAGTTGGTGGTGGATTGGTGTGATCCCCTATTTAGCCTGGACGGAGAGAACGCTTTCCCGCTCTTGTTCGCTCGGCCCGCGGTGGCTATAACGCCCAAGGAGCTTCGCGGGCGCTCGATTGCTCCCGAGGACTGGAGTGATTGGCCGGAGGCTACCGTCGCCAGCAAACCGATCGGCTCGGTGACCTCGACTTAAAGACGCAATCGACAAGACTCACGGTAGACCCGGCTCGGCTGGACTACCCGGAGGAGGTCGTTGTTTACTGGTCACGCTTCGAGAGGATTCACGAAATACGGCGTCACTTCCAGGGGGAGTTCCGCGATCTCGCCGCCAAGAGTGATGAACAAATCCTGCGCGATCTGCTGCGCACCGAACTTGAGCTGCATCCGGACATTGCCGCTCAAGTGGATCGATTTCGCCAGCGTGAGTTTGTTGGCGAGACTGTTGGAGTTCACATTCGCAATTCCGACTTGAGCTTCAGTGTCCGAAAGACCTTCCACTCCATCGACAAGGTCGTCACCCGCCACCCTTCGTGCAAGATCTTTCTGGCTACTGACAGTATCGAGACGTTGGAACAGGCACGTCAGCGATGGGGAGCGGAGCGGTTGCTGGCTACCGAGAAATGGTTTCCCGCGCCGGGGCAGCCGATTCACCTATCGACGGAGCCGGAGCAGCGGCTGCGAGCCGCGCGCGAGGCGCTGGTTGATCTCTACTTGCTGGGCGCCTGCGATTGGCTGGTGGGCGACTGGCGGTCAACCTTCGGCTACGTCGCTGCGCTGCTATTTGAGGGCCCGCGCTCGCGAGTTCGGAATCTCGACCCTGGTCGGTTCCTACCTCGTCATCTCGGTCATCGACTGGGGATCTGGAGGCTGATGCTGCGGCACGGTATCGAGAGGTGGACGGGAAGCCTGGACGCGGACCTTCCCCGATGAAACGTGTTCTTGTCACGTACGCCAGCCGGCGCTTTCGGAGAAGCCAGGAGCAACTGATTGCCTCGGCGCGCTGCTTCGGCCTGGAGGTTCGCCCTTGGGATCACGCTATGCTCGCGAGCACGGATTTCTATCGAGAGAACCGGTCGATTCTCGATCGATCGCGCGGCAATGGCTACTGGGCTTGGAAGCCGTTCATCATTCAGGAAGAACTCCGCCAACTCGCTGAGGACGACATCCTGATCTACTGCGACGCCGGTGTCGAGATTGTGGCGGACCTTGCACCGTTGGTGGAGTTGGCTCTCGATAACCGCGACCTGCTGTTGTTTGCAGGCGACGTCGATCTCACCGGTAGCGGGCTCGGCGATGCCTGTGGTGCGTGGACGAAACGTGACTGTTTCGTGCTGATGGACGCGGATGAGCCGCGCTACCACCACGCGCATATGTTGGATGCCAGCTTTCTCGTGCTGCGCAATCGAGGGGTTGCGCCGGAGTTGGTCCGCGAGTGGCAAGAGTACTGTTCGCGAGCGGAAGTGGTGACGGATCAACCCAATACTTGTGCACTGCCGAACTTGCCGGGATTCATCGACCACCGGCACGACCAATCGGTGTTGTCGCTGTTGGCTGTCCGCCACGGTGTTGAAGGTTTCCGGTCGCCGTCGCAGCTAGGGAATCACATGAAGTTGGAGCAGTATCGCGTACCGGGGGAATGGCTGAAGCAGCCCTACGGGTCACGCGGCGTCTTTGGCAACTCGCCCTATCCCACGCTGCTTGACCATCATCGGCGCAAGGCCCGGTTACCGCTGGTATGGCTTTGGCGCTTGTTCGGAATCCGGTAGGTGAAAACCAACCCACGACCACAGCCCCGCGCCAAGAGCAACACGACCTCTAACCGAGCCGCGCGAGTAACAAGCGGTGCAAGCCGCCATAGCCCCGCGAAGCCGTGCAAAAGCCTCAACAGGTGGACCTCATTCCTCGGTGCTGCCAGACCGTCAATCGCGCTAGCCTTCCCTGCGGAGCCACAAGTCCCACCCAGGTCCGCACCGCTTGTTACTCGCGCGGCTCGGCTAGCGGTTGCTCGGACGGGTCGTCGGGATTGAGGACGACTGACTCCCAGGCCGACTGTCGCGCGTATTGCTCGCGAAGCGGGCACTTGTGGCTGACGCCGGCCTTCGCGGCCGCTTCCTGTTGAGTCGGGGTGGAGATCGGCACGAGGATCGCCCGGTTCTGGGGTTCGGCGAGGCCGTTGTCCAGCGCGATGTTGTGGGGTAGGTTGTTGGCGCCGTTTTGATCGGCGAGCTTGGTTGTTTCCGACATTTTGGCTCCTCGTCGTGCATCATCCTGCATCATTTTGCAACATGAAGTTTTGGGTATTTCCTGGTCCTGTTGTAACCCGAGGAGAGTGTTTTCGAGTAGTCGCCGGAGTGCAAGTATTTGATTCTGCGTGAGATCAATTGATGCTGTCGCCGTGACTGTGATTCTTGGGGAGGCCGGGAAATGGGGAAACCGGGGCGGGGGTTGTGTTTTGCTGATCGAACCCAATTTGCGGGGGCGCAGAGGGGCTGCGCTGAGGCGCCGCATCGGCCTTCGGCCGACCGCTCGCTGTGCTCGCGGGCGCGCTCTTTGACAGTCGCGCCTCTGCCTCTGTTGTGGGATGGATTGAGGAGGTTGACAAAATGGGGACGGTCTACGGCGCTCCGCTCATTCCGTTCTAGGGCACGTCCCGAAGCGCTGTTCCCGGTCGTCTTGGTTCGATAGGATGACAGTTAATTCGATGCGAATCCTTCCGGTGATTGTGGTTATCCTCGTGGTGCTCTCCGCGAGCTGTTTGAAGAAAGCGGGCTCGGGGGATGGAGCGCCTGATCCGAAGCAGATTGAGTTGCAGCAGATTCGCAATCTCGGCAAGGCGTTCTATGAGAACCCGGCGACGCAGAACCTTGCGCCGGACACGCTGCGCAGGGCGGTTGATCTGAATCCGGAATCGGCGCGCGATCACTTGAACTATGGCCTGGCGCTACTGCGCGCCGGACAGATGGACGAGGGTATCGCGGCGGTTCGGAAAGCGCAGGAGCTTGACCCGGAACTTCCCCACACGTATTTCAATCTGGGTGTCGAGTTCAAGAAGCAGGGCGAGACGGACTTGGCAATCGAGCAGTTCGAGCGGCTGGCCGAATTGCTGCCCGACCATGCCAAGACGCACTATCAGCTCGGGACGCTTTATAAGCAGAATCGCGAGACGGACCGGGCGATCACTGAGTTCGAGAAGTCGGTTGACCTGGATGCGAGTCTGGCCGCGCCGCATTTCCAGATGTTCGGGTTGCTGCGGCGCTCTGATCCTGATCGGGCTCGGCAGGAGATCGGGATCTTCAAGGAGTTGAAAGCAGCTCAAGAGGGAGCGGCGGTTGGCGAAGACGTTGATTGGAGCTTCTACTCGGAGTTGTACGACCCGATTCAGCCGCTCACGGAGCCTCCGCCGGCCGGCGAGATTCGTTTCGAGGCTGCGCCCGTCGCGGTGGAGCTAGCCGGCACGGCGAAGGGTCTCGATGTTCTCGACGCGGATGGCGATGGCAATGCTGAGTTGCTGATCTGGTCGGATGGGGCGGCGAGCTTGTTGGCTCAGAGTGGGGACAGGTGGCAGGCGCGGGAATCTCCCGGGCTCGACGGGCTCGAAGGGATTGTCCGGGCTGTGGTCGGGGACGCGAACAATGACGGCTTCATGGATCTGGCTGTAGTCCACGGCGGCGGTGTTGATTTAGTTGTTGGGTCGGCGGGCGGATTCACGGAGCGGACGACCTTGAAAGAAGGTTCATTCGCCGACGCGGTGTGGGTGGATTTCGACCACGACTATGATCTGGACCTGCTGGCGGTGGGTCGGGATCAAGTTCTGCTTCGCAATAACGGCGATGGGACGTACCTTGATGTGTCCGAGAAGTTTCCGTTCAAACCGGGCCCAGCTCGGGCCGCGACTTGGCTGGAGTTGGAAGAGGACAACGGCAACGACATTGTGATTGCCTACGCCGACGAGTTGGTCGTCTTTGAAGACCGCAAGCTGAGCCTGTTCGCGCCTCATGTGGTGGAGGGTTTTGATGTCGGTTCGGGCGCGGCGTGGCTGAGCGTTTTCGACCTCAATCATGACGGCTTTCTGGATGTTGTGCTGACAACGGAGTCGGGTTCTCGGGTGGCCGAGAACCATGATGGGGATTTGGAAGCGGGTCCGGCGATACCGCGCATGCTCGCGGTGGGAGACAGCTCGAACCGCGGGTGGACTGACTTGCTGGCCGGGGACGGGTTGGCGCTGAACACGGGCGGATTCGGGTTTGCGTCGAGTGATGCGGTTTCGGGATCATTCAGCGCGGCGGGTGCCGCGGACTTCGATGGCGATGGCTTGGTGGACTTTGTGACGTTGTCGAGCGACGGGGCGCTGGCGGTCCAGCGGAACCGCACCGAGACGCAGAATGGCCATTTGACCGTCGCGGTGCAGGGCGTGAAGAACCAGAAGCTTGCTGAAGGGTCACGGATTGAGGTCAAGGCCGGGCTCATCTACGGCAAGCGTGTTTATCGCGGCTTGCCGCTCGTGTTTGGAATTGGCGAGAGCGAGACCGTTGAGACGGTGCGGATCACGTGGCCGAACGGTTTGATTCAGAACGAGTCCGAGCAGAAGGTCGGCGCGCATCGGTACATCGAGAAGCCGCGGCTTTCGGGCTCGTGTCCGATGATCTTCACCTGGAACGGTGAGGAGTTCGAGTTCATCAGCGATGTGCTGGGCGTCGCACCACTGGGTGCGGGCTTGGGAGATGGGGAATTCTTCCCGACGGATCACGATGAGTATGTGTGGATCGACGGTACGTCTCTGAAGCCGCGTGATGGTTTCTATGAGGTGCGGGTAACCGAAGAGCTGCGCGAGGTTTCATATCTCGATCAGATCCAATTGGTTGCTTTGGATCACCCGGTGGATACGGAGATCTATACGAACGAGAAGTTCATCTCGCCGCCGTTTCCTGAGTTTCGTTTGTTTGGCGTGAAGGAGCGGATGTACGCTTCGTCAGCGACGAATGCCAAGGGACGTGATGTGCTGGACGAGCTGTCGCGGAGGGATGCGCGCTACTCCGAAGGCTTCGATCGAGATTTCGCGGGGCGGGCGGAGACGCATACGCTAACGCTTGCTTTCGAGAGTTTGCGTGGACACGACGACGCGGTCCTCTTTCTAAACGGCTGGGTCGATTGGGCGGATGGAAGCACCTTCGTCGGTACGGCGCAGAGTGCGAAAACGATGCTGTTGCCACCCCGGCTCGAAGTCCGCGATAAGCGCGGCGAGTGGGTTACGGCGATCGAAGACATGGGTATCCCGGCAGGGAAGCCGAAGACGATCGCGGTGGATCTGTCCGGCGTGTTTCGATCAGACTCGCGCGAGATTCGCATTACGACGAACCTGTGTGTGTACTGGGACGAGGTGTTTGCCGCCGTTGCGACCGATATGCCGCGAACTCGGCTGACTCGCCTGGATGCTACGGAGGCGTTGCTCGGTTTCCGTGGCTTCTCGGCGGTGAAGCTACATCCTGAGCGGCGGCAGCCCGAGCAGTTCATCTACTCGGAAGTGCAGCCGACGTCCATGTGGAATCCGACGCCGGGCTACTACACGAATTACGGAGACGTACAGGAGTTGCTTGACAAGATTGATGACCGGTTCGTCATCATGGGGGCCGGTGACGAGATGACGTTGAGATTCTCGGCGGATGCGCTTCCCGAGTTGCCGGAAGGCTGGACCCGCGATTACCTGTTGTTCTTCGACGGCTGGGCTAAGGATGGCGATTCGAATACCGCGTACAGTTCTTTGGTCGATCCCTTGCCTTTCCATGGGATGAGCGGATACCCATACGGGGCGGGCGAACGGTATCCTGACGACACGCTCCACCGCGACTATCTTGAGCAATACAACCGCCGTCCGGCGTTGCGTCTGTTGCGTAGACTCATCAATCCATGACCGTCCATCGAGGCCTGACGATCTGCTTCCTGCTCGTTGTTGTGAGCGCCGGCTGGGTCTGGGCGTTTCCTGAGGCGAGTGTCTTTTTCGTCGCCACCGTGCTAACGCATGTCGTGCTGGGCGTGTTCCTGATCGGGGCGGCAGCCCGGTCTTGGAACGCGGAGTGGATGCAAACGCTTCGCCGTGAAGCGATATGGGCACTGGTGGCGCTGATGGCCTCGGCGGTTTTCGGCTTGCTTCTGGGCTGGGTGGGCGCGACGCGGCCGAATATGTGGATCGTGCAGACCCATGGCGCGGCTGGGTTCCTGGGGGTTGCGCTGCTTACTTGGTGGGCTGTGCGGCATGCGAGATCATTCGCGCCTTGGGTAGGTGGAGCGGGCGTTCTCGCTCTGTGTCTTCCGCTCTATGTAACGGTGCAGCTCCGCTGGTTTCCGACGGCGCAGGACCGCATCGTAAACCCGTTGGAAGCTCCCGAGTCGATGGAGTACGAAGGAGGCGGCGTCGGAAGTCCCTTCTACCCGTCGGCTTCGCGCACAAATACGGGCGGTCATATCCCGTCGGACTTCTTCTTGGATTCGAAGTTGTGCGGAGACTGCCATAAGGACGTCTACGAGCAGTGGAACGAATCGATGCATCACTTCTCGTCGTTCAACAACCAGTTCTATCGCAAGTCGATCGAATACATGCAAGAGACGGTTGGCGTCGAAGAGTCGAAGTGGTGCGCCGGGTGCCACGACCACGCGATGTTCTTCAACGGCCGGTTCGATGATCCGGTTGTCGGTCAGATCGACACGCCCGAGGCGCAAGCCGGCTTGGGATGTGTTTCGTGCCACTCGATTTCGAGCGTCGCGGACACGATGGGCAACGGTGGGTTCACGATCGAGTACCCGGCCTTGCATCCGTTGATGGCCAGCAAGAATGCAATTATCCGGGCGATCGACAGCTATGTAATCAATACCGCGCCGGCCGCGCATCGTCAGACGTTCATGAAGCCATTCATGCGGCAGGACCGCTCGGAGTTCTGCTCGTCATGCCACAAGGTGCATCTCGACGAGCCTGTGAACAACTACCGCTGGATGCGTGGGTTCAATGAGTACGATTCATGGCAAGCGAGTGGGGTCTCGGGGCAGGGCGCGCGGTCGTTCTACTATCCGGCGGCGCCGGCGGATTGCTCGGATTGCCACATGCCGCTTGTCAAGTCGGATGACCCTGGGAACATCGACGGCTACGTCCACTCGCATCGTTTCCCGGCGGCGAACACGGCGGTGCCCTATGTGAACGGGCACGAAGAGCAGCTACGGATCACGAAGGAGTTTCTTCAGAATGCGGTGACGGTCGATATCTTCGCGATGACGCCCGCATCGGACTTGGGTGAACTTGAAATGCGCCGTACCGGTTCAGCAGAGCCGACGTTGGCGACTTCGTTCGCGGTCGGTGAGGAAAGCGCGTCGATGGGCGCGGCTCCGGTGCTGCGGGAAGTCGGGGAGATCGCGGCCCCGATCGATCGAACAGAAGCGAAGGTTGCGCCCGGCGATGTGGTTCGTGTCGATGTCGTCGTGCGAACCCGCTCGGTGGGCCACTTTTTTCCGGGTGGCACGGTGGACTCGTTCGATGTGTGGCTTGAACTGTCGGCCACCGATGCCAATGGCAAGCCCTTTTACTGGAGTGGCTACATCGAAGACGATGGCGAGGGGCCGGTCGAGGAAGGCGCCCATTTCTATCGAGCCTGGCTGCTCGATGAGCGCGGCAACCCGATTAACAAGCGGAACGCTTTTCATCTGCGGAGCGCCCTCTACGTACGGCAGATCCCTCCCGGCGCGGCTGACGTGGCACATTTCCGGATGCGGATACCCGAAGACGTCGAGGGGCCGATCCAACTGCACGCGAAGCTGAACTATCGCAAGTTCGCTCACTTCTATACGCAGTTCGCGTATGCCGGTAAACCGAAGGCGGGTAGCGATGGGGCCGTCACGAAGGACTACGACGATCGCGAGTTTACGTTCGATCCGGCGGACATTCCGAGCAATGTGTCAGGCGCCATCCGTGATCGTATCCCGAACCTTCCTGTCGTTGTGATGGCCGAGGACCGCAAGACCTTGGCTGTAGGCCAAGGCTCGACCGAGTGGGGGCCGGCAGTTCTGAAGGATGACTACGAGCGCTGGAATGATTACGGTATTGGACTCCTCTTGCAGGGTGATCTGAAGGGAGCTGAATACGCTTTCGAGAAGGTGACGGAAGCACATCCGGAGTTCGCGGACGGCTGGCTGAATGTCGCACGGTCGCTGATTCAGGAAGGACGAACCGAGGATGCGGCGGCATATCTTGATCGTGCCCGCGGCCTCGACGACAGCTTGGCGCGCATTCACTTTTTTCGAGCGGCGGTGGCGCGTGCGGCAGGGGACTATGATGGGGCCATCGACGCGCTCGACCGAGTACTGGCGGCTTATCCGCGAGATCGCGTAGCGCTGAACCAGTACGCCGTCGTACTACGGCTACAGCGGCGCTATGAGGAGGCTTTGGAGATCCTCGACCGAGTAGCGCGCATCGACCCCGAAGATTTGCAGATGTACTATACCCGCATGCTCTGCTACCGCGGATTAGGGGACGAGGAAGCGGCCGCGAGCGCCGAAGCTCGATTCCTACGGTTCAAGGCAGACGAATCGTCGCAAACGATTACCGCGTCACGGCGTCGCGAAAGCGCCGAGGACAACAACGAGCGGCAGTCAATCCACGAGCATGTGTCGAGGCCGGGAGAGTGGCCGCGCACCGCCCCGGCAACAAGCCGCGGTGGAGGCTAAGGGTGCTCCCGGTCGTCTTCCCACAGCGGGTCACGTTGAGTGTTTCGGTCAAAATTCGACGCAGTCTGGCGGAAGTGCGAAGTAAAATGTTGTCCTATTTATGGGCCCTGACAGATGAAAATGGGATGTCGAAGTTGGAGTGGGGTCAGAGTCTCCCGGCTCCTCCAAGGCCCTGCCAGCATGGGCGAATCGATCACGGCGTAGTATCGTTGGTGCGGTGAGGTGTACTTGTTTTTCCAGAAATGATCTCAGTCTGTTCAAGAATAGAACGCATATGTTTGACATATCTCTTGAACTCATGGTAAAACCTTACCTTAATTAGCTCGTCGGCAGGGTGGTCGGTGAGCATCTTTCATGACGGTAGGGGCACCGTCTGCCCGCGTAGCGCCGATGCGAGACGCCGTGGGTCAGCGAATGCCATATTCGCTGGTCGATCAAGCCGCGCAGTCTAAGCGGTGAGTCCAACCGTCGAAGTGTCAGTTGGGACTCCAGGGGCGACAGCCTGTCCGCCTCGGTCAATACGTCCTCTCCAAGGTTCCCCCGAACCGATTGGTCGAAGTCTTGGACTGTTTTCGAGGGAGAGTCTCGCTATGACGGACGTTGGAGAGAAGCGTTGGTACGCGATCCAGGTCAAGCCGCGCTGCGAAAAAAGAGTTTCAACCTACCTGCATGCGCGAGGCGTTGAGGAATTTCTTCCACTCTACTCGCGCCGCCGGCAGTGGTCAGACCGATCGAAGCTCGTCGAATTGCCTTTGTTTCCGCGCTATATGTTCGGACGGCTGGACCGGACGGATCAGGGTCTGGTGAAGCAGGCGCCCGGCGTGCGATCGATCGTGGGTTCCGCGGCGGGCTCGGTTCCGATGGATGATGGCGAGATCGAAACGATCCGCGGGATGGTCGACTCAGGACTGGCGCTGAAGCCGCGGGCATGCCTTGTCGAGGGGCAACGCGTGAGAGTTGAACACGGCCCCTTGGTCGGGTGCGAAGGCGTGTTTGAGAGGTTCAAGGGGGCGCGGCGGTTGGTCGTGAATGTGTCGTTGCTCCATCGGTCGGTGGCGGTGGAGATTGACCCGTCGTGGGTGACCGTCATGCCGGAAAGCGTCGGCAAGGCGAGGCAGGTAGTCCCGCGACGCTGGTCTTCGCCGCGTTTGCGCCGCGGACCGGTTTGAGAAGTGCTCGGGTACTGTTATCGTGCTTCCGCAATCACAACTTGAATTTGAACCGACAGGGCCGCGTGAAAGATCGCCGGTGATGTCCACTTCCGCCGTTGTCTCCCCATGGAGTCCCATACGCGGAGGCCCGGATGACCTGTTGCAGGTGGTCTGGCGCTTGAAGGGGCTCGTGCTCGTCGCGGCGATCGTTGGTGTCATCGGCGGTCTCGCCTGGAGCCTTCCTCAGCTACCGGTGTACCGTGCGCATGCCGCACTCGAGGTGCTGGATCATGATCGAGATTTCCTGGGAGCATCGGGAATGAGTCCGATGCGGGCGGGTGGTCCGGCGGCCTCGCGTGCGGGGCTGGCTACGCATGCCCGGATTCTCGGCAGTCGAGGCTTGACGACAAAGACCTTTGCCCAGCTGCGCGATGGCGGTTCCGAGGGCATGACGTCCGAACTGGAGAGCCTTCTGGCCGAGTCGTTGCTGGTGACGACGCCGGGCGAAACATTCATTCTGGAGATGCAGGTCGACTCGACTGATCCGCGTTGGGCCGCGGCGTATCTGGATACGCTGGCGGAGGTCTATATCGAAGAGAATCTGGAGTCGCGTTGGAACGCGGTGCGCGAAACAGAGGTATGGCTTGAGCGGCAGCTTGCCGATTTGCGAGAGAAACTCGAAACATCGCAGGAGAACCTGCAAGAGTATGCCCGCGAGAGCGGCTTGCTGTTTGTGCATCCCGATGAGACGGTGGCGGAGCAGCGCCTGAGGCGGTTGCAGGACGAGCTCTCGCAGGCGGAAGCGGACCGTATCGCAAAGCAATCCGGGTTTGAGTTGATCGAGAACGGCGGCGGTGCGGCCCTTTCTGAAAGTCCGCAGGTGCTGAACTTGCGGACCTACGAGCGAAGGCTCACCGAACTACGGACGGAGCTTGCCGAGTTGGATACGACGTTTACTCCCGCACACCCGAAGGTGAAGCGGGTGGCGGCGCAGATTGCCGAAATGGAAGCGGCCGTGGCTCAAGAGAAAGCAGTGCTGATGGGTCAGGCGAGTGGGGATTATCAGGCCGCTGTTCGGCGGCAAGAACTGTTGTCGACGAGCTACGAGCGGCAAGAGGAGTTGGTTTCCGAGCACGCGGTGAAGTCGATTCGCTACGACATCCTGCGGCGGGAGGTAGATACCAATCGGGAGATGTACGACGGACTTCTTCGTCGCGTGAAAGAGACAGCTGTGGCCTCGGCGTTGAACGCCGGGAATGTCCGTGTCGTCGACCGGGCGCGGGCGCTCGCGGAACCGATTGGCCCTAGTCACACGCTTCACGCTGCAATGGGAGGGATGCTGGGCGGGTTCATCGGCTTGCTTGTGGTTGTAGTGCGTGCGCGGGTGGACTCGAAGTTGCGTGTTCCGGCGGATGTGGCCTATTGGATGCGGTCACCGGAGTTGGGAGCGGTCCCGGCCGCCGAGGCCGACGCCGTATCCAATGGTGCGGGGGGACGGAGCGCGCGGCTGCGGATCCGATACTCGCGGCGAGGGGCCGGCTTGGCGTCTTTGGGAAGATCACGCTTGAAGCGGTCGCCGTTGGCGGGGTCGTTTCAGATTGAGCGCCTCGCGGAGGTGTCAGATTTCTCGGCGTTGGCCGAGGGCGTACGGGCGGCGTTGACGTCGGTGCTGTTTGCCGGGGATGGCGGAACGACCCATACTGTGTTGGCCGTGACCAGCCCGTCTCCGGAGGATGGCAAGACGACGATTGCTTGCAACTTGGCGATCTCGTTGGCGCGGATCGGCAAGAAGACACTTCTCATTGACGCCGATTTCAGACGTCCCCGGCTGCATGAAGTGTTCGGGATTAGCAACGACACGGGGTTGATGGGTTTGTTGCGAAGTGCTGACGGAGATCGGGCTACCGGCATCCGCGAGGCCATTCAGGAGACTCCGATCGATGGGCTATTCGTGCTGCCCAGTGGTCCGCCGGACGCCATGGCCCCGCGCGAGATCTATTCGAGACGATTGCCGCTCTTGTTGGATGCGTTGAGGGAAGAGTACCCGGTGATTCTGATCGACACTCCGCCGATGATGCAGATCGCCGATGCGCGTGTACTCGCTCAACTGGCCGACGCCGCGGTGTTGGTGGTGCGCGCGGGCAGAACAACCCGGGTTGCCGCGCGCGATGCGGAAAGTCGGCTGGCGCGGGATGGTACGCGGGTTCTGGGTGTCGTGCTCAATGGCTGGACGCCTGAGGGCGGGGCGGATCAATACTACGCCTATCCGCCGGCGGCATCGACTGACAACGGTGGTGCGATGGCGGCTTCAGCTTCGTAACTCTTCGTCTGAATCTCCCTAATGGCGAACTATTTCACCAAGCCTCTAAGCGTCTGGTGCCTGGTGCGCGACCAGTTTGCGCATGTGAAGCCGGTTGAGCAGTTTCTCGGAGATCGCGCCGAGTTTGAGTACGACTCCTCGTGGAGCCCGAGCCAGATGCTGGACGCGGGTCCCGACGTGGTGATCTGCGTCAACGATGTTCACTACGATGTCTGCCGGTGCCTCGATGCGGCACGGAGGGGCGGTATCCCTTCAATCGTGTTGCAAGACGGCATCTTGGAGTGGCGTTGCCAGTACGAGAATCCCAGACTTGGCGCCGGCGGCGGAGCCCCGCAGCATCAACCCGTGCTAGCCGACAGAATTGCTTGCATCGGTCCAACTAGTGTAGTGTCTCTAAAATAGTTTTACATTTAGAGACCTTACGAATAATCTGGTCGGCAGTGGCGGACCAGACAAAAGGTCGGGGGGCTTGGTTGTGGTTTTGGATATAGGTTTCGATGGCGGTG
>Ga0302123_10001640_pt1 | contig 15792 bp, 19 predicted proteins | sample CB21_321_MG_FD_203109 | JGI IMG/M metagenome (GOLD analysis project Ga0302123, IMG submission 203109) | Marine microbial communities from Western Arctic Ocean, Canada - CB21_32.1 | ecosystem: Environmental > Aquatic > Marine > Oceanic | place: Canada: Western Arctic Ocean | collected 2017-09-28 | reverse complement strand
GCACGGTTTGACGTTCCAGAGCGTTCTCAGCGTCGTCCATCTCGTCATCGAACCGCACGAACTCGCGGTCGTAGTCTTCGTAGATGTCGTCTACGAAGACGTGCAACTGCGTCCGGTACTGCCCGACACCAGCGGCCTTCTGGTTGAGACCGGGCACGTAGGAGAGGAAGCCGAACCGCTTGGCGTTGCCTGCCTGCTGGCGGTAACCCTGCTGGCCCCGACGCAGCACTTGCTTGAACGCCTTGTAGGTAAAGTTTCGGCCAGTGGCCTTCTTGAACGCCTTGCCGTAGGACTTGCCCGCATGAGTCCGCATGAACTGCCGCATCTCGGCGTCCTTGGCCATCTTGTCGCCACCGAGGGTCATAAACGAGTCGGCCTCGTCGGACATGTTGTTGCGGTCTAGGGCCTTCTCCCATGCGGCGACGGCTGCCTCCATCGGGGCGATCCGCTGGCGGTAGATACGGTCGTTGGCCTTGGCGTACTTCTCGCTGTCGCTCATGGTGGCCGTCGAGGACTTGCGAGTTTCCTGAGCCGCCTTCTGGAAGCGAGCGGCGTTACGCATAGCCTCACGCCACACCTCGCTGTTCTTGGGAAAACGCTTTGCATTGGAGGCGTACCACGCAGCGGCACCGCCTTCCTTGATGTTGTTCCGCTCAAACCGCAGGAGCATCTTGGACTCACCGATGCGGTAGTCGATTTGCGAGTGCTGCTGGTTCCAGTAGTCGTACTCGGGGTCGTCCTTGGTGTACTGCGAACGACGCATCTTGTAGAACGCCATCAGGCTCTGGTCGGTGACCTTCTTGCCCTCAAACTTGCCGCCATTCAGCCATGCCGAATAGATGTTCCGGTCACGGGCGTTCTCGTACTGCTCCAGCAGAGCAGCGATGGTGGACGTGAGGTCCGGGGACGAACCGGGGAGTGAGCCGAACCTACCTGAGCGTGCCACTAGCCCTGCCCCTCAACCGTCAGCGGCTGCTGGGTGAGCATGCGGCTTTTGACCTCGCCCTCGTGGATCATGGACTGGTTCACTGCCTCGTTGTCTCCCTGACCGGAGAAGGCGGACGGGCCACTTGCAGGCTGCTCGCCCGGTTCCTGTAGTTGCTCTTGGCCTTCGCCAGCGGCCTCGTCGCCTGCCTTCCGCCGGGCCTCTTCGGCGTCGATGGCACCCTCTTCGTCTAGCGGGCCTGCACCCGGAGCACCCTGCTGCGCGGCGTTCTGCTGCTCCTGCATCTGCATCTGCTGCATCATCGCCATGAGGGCTGCCTGTGCCTGCACGTCTGCCGGGAAGAGAGCCGCGTCCTGACGTTCCTTGCGGATTTCGTTCTGCTCGTCTTCGGGGTCTTCGACGCCAGTGGCATCCATCGCTCGGACCTGAGACCAAATCTTGCTGTTGAGCATATTCATGGCGAGGGTGCTCTGCTCAAGGTCGTCGCGGGGCGTAAGGCTCGGGGACTTCACGACCAACTTGCCTGCGTTCTCAAAGATGGCCTTCAGTTCGGTGACCTTGTTGCCCCACACCAACTTGGTGAGACCCCAAGTGTCGATACGCCACTGGTAGAACATCTGTCGCCTGAGCGTGATGCGTGCCTCGTAGTTCGCCACGAGGGCGTTGATGGCCTTGCCGCTACTCAACACCTGACTAGGAGCGAGTCCGCGTAGCAAGTCATTCAAGCCAGAGACATCCTGCAACTCACGGTCCAGCCGCGCAAGGTACTGCTCCAGTTGGAACTCAGGCATCCATGGGGTGATGGGTTCGATGCGGTTGCCAGCACCGGGGGCCACGACCTTGTCAGGCTCGGGACGGAGGCCGCTCGGGACTCGGTCAGGGGACTCGGGGCCGGTCAACTGCCAGAACTGCTTGCCGGTCAGTTTACCCACCATGGTGCCGCCTGCGGAGACTCGCTCGTCCTTCTCACGAAGCAACTGCTCAACGTCGTAGAGGTCAGGCCGTCCCTCAGGAACGCCGGGGATGAACGTGTTGAAGACGGGCACGTACGGCAGGCGACCCTCGTACTCCGGGTGGGCCTCGTCGTACACGACGTAGTTGCCCACGGTGATTACGTTGACGGTCTCCATCTCAGTCTTCTTGCCACGGACGATGTTGCCCTTGGGCTTGCGGCACCAGTAGTCGTTGACCTGAAGCATGCCCCACTGAGGGGTCTGAAGCCAATCCCGGTTGCTCAGGGTCTGAGGGTCGTGAGTGTTGTGGTTGAGGGGCTGCGTGACGTACACATATCGGGTGTCGCCCTCTGCGATGTCGCCCTCTTCGATGCCCTCGCTGATGTCCAGCCCGTAGTCTTCGATGGCCTGCGTCGGCGTGATGAAGTACGAGTAGACCGCCCACTCCAAGTTGGTGTAGTCGCTGCTGCTGTAGCCAGCCCACAGGTTGCGAGGCTGCTCTACCGGCAGGAGTTCGGGGCGACCGAGGTCTTCGTTCCAGACCACCTTGCCGTAGGCAAGGCCGTAGAGGCTCTTGACCGTGGCGAGTTTGTGGCTCTTGGTCTCAAACTGGTCCTCATCTTTCCACACAAAGTACAACCGCTCGACCGCCGCAGCGACCGCCTTGGCTTCAGGGTTACTCTCCGGGGGCACGATGTTCTCGATGGGGACGACGGACTGGAGGGCCGCAGGCACATCTACGTAGGTCGGATGCACGTTGAGGCTGACGTGGGCCTTGCCCACGATGGTTCGGTTGGGGTCTTCCGGCCAGTGGTCCGCACCGCCAGAGGTGATGACGTTGGCGTAGTACAGATTGTCGAACCGGTTGCACTGCTCCACAAAGCGATCGTGGGCACTACGGATGGAGTCCTTGCGTCGGAGGATTTCACGCAACACGGCTGCTGTCTCGGGGTCACCCGCCATCCCGGCGTTATCTTCCTCGTACAGAACCTTGATTGGCCCACCCTGTCCCGACAACTAAAGCACCTCGTAGTTCGCACCGGCACGGATGCGTCGTCCGACCTCTCCGGGGGTCGTAGCATCAGTGTAGACCATCTCTTTGGCGTCAGGTCGCTGGTCCTTCTTCGGGATGGAGGCCAGCCCGCCACCCGATGGGGTCTCGTCGTACATGTCAAACGGGATGGCGATTTCGCTCACGGCCACTGAAGCAGTGCCCGCCACCAACTGCTTGACCGCGACCGCCAGTGCCATCACTGCGTCCGTGTCCAGCCTGCTGTCGTCCAGCCGGTACGCCAGCAACTGCTTGCGGAGGCCCAGCCACACGCCCTGCTTGGGGAACTTCAGGATGCCGCTCTCGATGTAGCCCTTCAGGTCGATGAGCAGTTTCATCTTGCGGCTCTTGACACCACCGAACTCCACGGCCCGGAAGGGGTGGAGCACTGAGAGGGCTTCCTTGAAGACCTTGCCGCCCATGCCGCTCGTATCGCAGGCCGTCATGGCTCGGGCCTTGTTCTCGTTGTAGGCGTAGTGGACCTCGCTGATGAGAGCCACCAGCCGGGGCATGGACTGCTTACCCTCACGCCGCTCTGCCCTCACTCCCAGCACCACCTTGGGGTTGGTGTAGTCGAGGGTGATGCTCCATGTGGCGTCGTGGGTCATGGCCGGGTCGATGCCCTGCACGTACATGTGGTCCGCCTCCGCTTCCGTGACAAGCGGCATGTCCGGGTCGAAGCAGGCGTCCACGCTGATCGCGTTGAAGAAAGCGTTGCGTCCCTCGATGAAGTGCCCGTCGATGTTCTGGGCGACGAGGTGCTTGGGCATAGAGGCCACGATGCGGGCGAAGGCGGAATTCTCGATGCCGAAGCCGATGTTGTCTCGGGTGCTCATGCGAATGCTCATATGGTAAGGCTGGCGGTCAGGCGACTCGGGGTCTCCCCGTGCCCACTCGTCAGAGAACTGCTGGAATGACTCGGAGGGGGTAGATATGAGGATGAGTTGGCCTGAGGTCGAGAGCCGCCGCATGTGCAGCACCTCATTCACGATCCACGTCAGGTTCGGGTCGAACCCGCACTCGTCGTACGTGATGAGGTTCATGTCCTTGCCCAACTGACCCACGGCCTTCTCGTTGGTCGTGCGGAAGTGGATTTCCCCGCCACCCATCTGCTCGCTGAAGACGATCCACCGGTACTCGCCACGCTCTTTCTTACCGGTCTCGACGATCTTCCGCCCGAGGAAGTCCACCAGCGGACAGCCCCTCCCCTTCTGGCCGGGGTGGGTGCCGTCGAACAGCATCACCGCGTCCTGCCACATGAGGTCCGCCACCTCCTGCTGGACGCCGAAGTGGTAGCCGTGCCACGGGTGCTTCCGCCACTTGGTCAGGGCGGTCTCGCTGTCGTCACCGGGTGGGGGCAGCCCGATCTTGAACTGAGCGTGTTGCAGGACGGCGATGGTCAGGGCCAGCGTCTTGCCTGCACGGTTCCCAGACGAGAGAGCGAGGTTCAGGTAGGCAGGCTTGACGGCGTCGGGTGCCCGTGCGAGCACCTGCTGAAAGAACCGGACCTGACCGGGGTGGACCTCGATGCCAAGCAGGCGGGCGTAGGTGGGGGTGTCCCACCTCGCCTTGGACAGGTTGAAGCCGAACGTCTTGGCTGCCTTGACCGCCCGTGCTTCATCCTTGGCACTCAGGACCATAGTTACGGCTTGTCGGGCAGAGAGTCAGGCTCCCGCCGCAGCCACATGGCCGCTTCGATGAGGTGGGTGATGGTCTGCTTGAAAGCGAACGCCTGAGGGGTGCCCTTCACCTCGCTCCACTGCTGTTGCAGGTGCTTGGCGTAGTTGTCCAACTGGATGGCGATGTACTCGTTAGTCTGCTGCTTCACTGAGTTCTACCTCTGTGTACTCAGCCTCGATCGCATCGTCAGGAAGCATCAAGGCCGGGGGTGGGATTGCCTGCGTCATCATGCGAGCGAGGAACACGGTGAGTTCCCGGTCCTGTGCCCGCTCCGCACGCTTGTCGATCATCTCCTGAGCCTTCAGCCCGTGCTGGGCCGTGACTCGGAGTTCGCCATCCGCTAGGGCCTGTAAAGCCCTCTGCTGGATAGCCGCTGCCACGTCGTTCCCGCGAGCAGTGCCATCGTCCGCAGACGCACTGGACGTAGTGTCATCCTCGCCAGAGAAGGTAGGCAGGTGGGCCGAGGCCATGCCGACTGTCCCGATGTGTGACTTCTGATGGGTCACCAACATAGAAAGCGTAGGGGCCTTGCCATAGCCCATCGTCCGCTTTCGGTAGGCCGACGCCAACTCGTGCCGGATGGTCTTCAAGTCCGCCATCTGACCCATACGCTCGGTCAGATACTCCTGAGCCAACGGGTTCTTGCAGGGGAGGCATGCGGGTTGGTTCGGCATCGCTACTACAGTAGACCATCGAGTCCTCCGTCGTCCTCGTCCGTGTCAGGCGGCAGGTATCCGGCTGCTCTCTCGGCTCGGTCCACCAACGCCAGTTCAGCGTCGTGCTTCACGGCTACGTCACGGACGATATCGCCGTCACGGGCCTTGCGGTCCTTGATGGCCCTACGCTCGTCATCCGTGAGGACACTGACGAGGTTGGCCTCACGGTTGGTGAGCATGCTGCGGCGGAACTCCCGCTTCAATTTCAACTCTTCCACGCCCCGTGTGACTTCCTGTTCGACCTTGTCGTAGCGATGTGCGGTGTAGAAGGTGTCCCGCAGTTCCTTGATGGTGATGCCCTCACCAGAGTTACGGTCCTGATACCACTGGATGAGGTTCACGAGGTTGCCGACGTGCAGTGCCCGCCCGCTCGACCGCTTGAACGTGCCTGACTCGGGCAGGAAGGCGAACGCTCCCGTGCTCGGCATGCCGTCCTTCGGCTCAAAGGTGACCATCACCTCGTCTACGTCCCGGCCCCTTCGGCTCATGCGGACGAACCCGTCCACCTCGCCGTCCAGAGCCGTGTGCCCTCGTGGACGTGCCCCTGCGGCGTTCAGGTGGTGGAGCAGCATCACGTCGATGCGAGCCTCGTCCTGTACGTCACGGATGGCGTCGAGGACCACGCTGACGTGCGTCAGGCTGTTCTCGTCGTAGCCGGGAGGGGCGAGAGAGGTCAGGGTGTCTAGGATGAGCAGCACCCGCTGGTTCTCTAGGTCTTGCTTGAGGAAGCGGACCAGTTCGTTCCACGCCGAGTTAGCGAAGTGGATGCGGTCACCACGGTGCCGGATGTAGACCTTCGATGCGGCCTTGTTATGCCCCTCAAAGACCTTCCACAGCCGCTCGTACACCGCAGCCTGCGACTTCTCGTTGCTGACATAGACGATGCTGTCGAAGTGCCCGAGGGCGTTCCCCAGCCAGTCCTTGCCCTCAGCGGCGTTGAGCATAAGGTCGAACATGCTCCACGACTTGAAACTCTGCTGCGTGCCTACGACGAGGGTCAGTGCCCCCGGCTTCCAGACATTCCAGCAACCCCATGCCGTGTTCTCTCTTGGTGCCCCGTCCCGCTGGAACATCTCCAACAGCGTGCCTTCGGGTGCTAGGACGAGGGATGAGGCGTCCTCGCCTTCGTTGAGTAGCGGTGCCTCTGGAACCGGAACCCCAAGGTAGTCGAGCATCACAAGCGGGCCTGCGGCCTCTGCGGTGGCTCGTGCCAACACCTCGTCATCGACTTCCTTGCGGCGAGCCTCGTTGTCCTCGTAGCCATCCATGAAGTCGGTACGTGCGTCAGGGTCAAACGCCCCTATCTGTTCGCCAGTCAAGCGGTGCCTCCAGTTTCACTGCGATGTGGTTCTGATGGAAGTGTACCACGCCCCTTCCCCACAGTCCTTCCCCGCCGGACATCAGGAAGCCCCCGTCAATGCCCCACTGGAGGGAAGGGCTATGACGAGGGCTGAGTGTGGGGACAGGTTCCCCTACGCTACGAGAACCGTTTGGACACTCTCGATAAAGGCACGCTCCGCTCATGTTGAGTCATGGAGGGAGGGGCTAGGGTCGGAGGTGGGCTTAGAAGGCTATGTCAGCAAACTCGTCGCTGGCGGTCTCTGCGGATGCTTCGGCCACTGCGGGCGTGATGGCTGGTGCGGGGTCTTTCCCGACCTCTGCTTCAAGGACGGGGATGATGAGGCGTTGGAGGGACTGACCAAGGTCGTAAAAGTTGAAGTAACGACCATCCTCCGTCTTGCGGCTGGGGGTTCCGATGAAGGTGCCACCGTCGTTGCGGCGAACCAACTTCATCTGGCCCTTGATGATGCGTTCCGGGTAGCCACCACCGGGCTGGCCTTCGGGAACGACCTTGTCCGGGTTCTGGACCTCGACCACACCCTCCCAGAGGATGGATGCGGGAGTCCTCTCGCCACGGGCGAACGTGGTGACGATGCGTACTACTAGAGCCAAGATGCTCTCCTTCTGAGCCGGGTGACCGACTCACTGTGCTCCACCGGCCCTGCTCTGAGAACCATCTGTGCTGGGCCAATGTAGCACAGTGCTTTCGGCCTGTCTATCGTAAGGCTAAGAGCCTAGTTAGATGACTTCCTAGACGGGGTACGTCAGTACCCCAAGCCTATATAGGAAGAGTCTACGTTCAAAGGCTGTATAGATAGTGTCCATCTCGTACTACTGTCCTACCCTTTGCCTATGTGTCCGTTCTCTCTGGAGAGAACTAGTGCCTCCCCCCAGTCAGGCCAGTGAGGCCAGTTAGGCCAGTGAGTTCACGGTCTCCAGAGAGTGGTCCGACTGTGAAACCTCACAGACAACAGCCGAGGTCGTAGACCAGACAGGTAAGACCTCTCTGGTCTACGACGTGGTCGATCTCCAGCCAGCCAAGTACCCACAGATACTACTAGCGACGTAGCGGGAGAGAGTGTCTGAAACGGAGATGCCTGTATCCCTTTCGCACGAAGAAGCCACCGAAACGTGGGGCACCCCCAGTCCCCCCTCGACGGAAATACCTGCCACCGACGCGGTGCTGAGGAGGAGGGAACTAGGCTATGACTAGCCCACCCACCACCACCAAGCACGCCACACCATCAGCACCCGCCTATATACGGTTTCATGTCTTAGGTAGGACATACATCTGACGTATAGGCCTTGCCCTTGGCCTTAGTCATTGCCCACAGGCAGACACTCCAAGCATCTGACGTACTGGCCCACTGACCCTTGCCGGCTGATCTGATCTGCCGATCGGGCATGCCCAACGATAGTCACCATGGGAAGTAGTCTCTGAGGTAGTCACCTGTGCCCTTGTGCCCCTCAGACTACGTAGTTCGGTTTACGTACTCTCTACGTGGTTTCTACGTGGGCACAGAACCACCAAAGGCCCATACTTGCGTAGCACCACTACAGAAGCAGCGGTGCCGAACGGGAGCCGCACAGGCACCCCGGATACCCACCCCCTCCGCAACTGGGGACTGGGAACAGCAGAACCGGACGACCTGACAGATGACCCGCAAGGGACGCAAGGAACCGACCCACGATACCGGTGGGCATCGGCTCTCTCGCTCAGGCAACGTCGAAACGGTGACGCACGAGGGAACCTCACAAGGGAACCCGAGAGATGAAACCCCAGCCCGAGGCTGGTGCGACACGACATCATCCCCAAAACCCACCTGAGAGGTCAGGCGGCACAAGGCATGATGCGAGTCACGAACCCTGACATGGTACGGAACCACGCAGGGAGCACTACTCGGAACTGGCCCAGTCGATCAAGCACATGTTGGCTGATGCTCTCAGATGACCGCTAGTCCAGCCCATGCAGCGACCCTGCGCGAGTACCCCATAGGAACCTCCATTCAACATGCTGGACGTGACATAGCGGTGCGTCGGGTGCTGATACCGCACCCCCGATGATGGCCCACGGTAGGGCCGAAACGCAAGGAAAACAGATGACCGACAACCACACCATCACCATCCTTGGCGCGAACATGGTATGCACCACGTGTGACAAGGCGGTCGCCAGTCTCGTGGGGTGGAATCACCCTTCCTCAGGTCACTGGAACATCGATGCCGCTCACCAGAATGAAGTATTGGCCTACATCGCGCCCGAGGTCCGTGATCGCGTTCGACTCATCTACTCCGGTCCTCGTAAACAACACTTCAACGCCGGTCATCGCCCCGTCCATTGCGACGACCGCTGCGACTCATCTAACTAGTAAACGCAAGAGGAACAGACCCCATGAGCGAAGTATTTGACACCCGCCCAGCCTCTGACATCCGCCCCGGTAACGTGGTCTGCGTTGGCACGCGTGGCCGGTACATGGTGACCCGTCGCCGCATGAATTCCAGCGATAACGTCGTGCTGACGATGTCGGACATCGAGAGCGTGCTACGTATCAGCGAATTCGAGATCTGGCCGACCGACCTGATCACCACCGTTATCAGCGAGGACATCTAGAACATGCAGACCATCGACGAGAACACCTGCGACTCAAGCCGAAATTGGACGGGTGAGCAAGGACTCGCCCCCAGTCTTGACGGAGAAGAGGTGCACTGCCACAGGCCCGAGGGCCACGGTGGTAGCCACCAGTCTGAGCGAGGTCACTTCTGGTGGTCATCGAAGTCGGGCAGCACGCCCTACCCGGCTGAGGCGGCCAAGGAGGTAGCCAGTGCCTACGAACGATAGACGTGTGGTCGTGAAGGAGTAGCACCCTCAGTCAATGTCCGCACGAGGACCGTCACATGCTCTAGGCATCAGACGGGCATCCTGAGCCGATAGGCTCCGGGTGCCACCTGACCCCTACAGCCGCAGCACCGGAGGTGCAAGGAGCGAACGAATGACTAACCATAGACGGACCCGACGACGACGCAATCCGAAGTGCGTGATATGTGACAACCATCGTCGCGCCCTTGGCAATGGACGTGAAACCGACCGCCGCAAGAGCGAGCGTCGTGAGGCGGCCAAGGAGGTAGCCAGTGCCTACGAACGATACCCGACACGCACCCGCTGACGCAACGCAACCCAGACGGAGCCACGCCCATGAGCAAGATGGTTCGCTACCCCTCCGAGATCTTTTCGACCAAGATCGCCCGCAACATCCACCCCGGCAGCGTGGTCTGCGTGGGCCTATATGGCCGCTACATGGTCACCCGCAGTCACACCGATGGCAACATCACCGTGTTCACGATGTCGGACATCTTGAACGTACTGTCGATCAGGGACTTCAGCATCGACGCTGACATGCCCATGACCACCGTTATCAGCGAGGTTCTCTAGTCATGCGTCTTCAGTTCGTCCAACCCATCCCCGAGTGGAGCCTTGGCTCGCTCGATGACCTCCACAATGACTCGGCCATCACCGGCCATGGTCAGCGTGTGGGGGACGGTGTCCACGAGTTCGCACTTGGCGAGGATGCCACCCTGCGGGCAAGCGTCAGCATCCATGGCGATGCTGACACCGCCGAGGTGTTCGTCGCCTCCAAGCCCAGCCAGCAGAGCCTACAGCGGGTGAACCGCCTGCTCTCCGGAACCGGGTTTCAACTCAAGGCGTACCACCGTGCTGGTGGTCAGGTCCAGATGAACGGCGATGGCCGCTACTCCCCGCTCCCCGGCACCGTGAGTGTCAAGGACGGGGTCTGGGGCTACACCCGCTCAGGCTACGAGTACCTGCCGTCGTCGGTCGCTCAGGCCGAGGTCGAGGCGGGCATCGAGTCCGCCCCTGAGTCCGCCCCTGAGCCTGTGCTGGCTGCGGTGCCCAGTCTCACGCCTAAGGTCGTACCGGCTCCTGCCGAGTCCGACCTGTTGCAGCATCCGGTCGTGACCCAGAAGACCGAGGTCAAGGTCAAGAGCGACGTGGTCGAAGGCCTTGATCTACTCTGGAAGTTGCACGTTAGTGGGGCACGTCAGGTGTTGTGTCTCATCGGCCCTACGGGCACAGGCAAGACCTCTCTGGTATACGACCTCGCAGCCCGTAACAAGGTCGGCATCTTCACGTTCGACTGTGCTGGTGCCCGTGAATTCAGCGACTTCGTCGGGGTCACTCACCTCCGAGGCACAGAGACCGTGTTCGTGCCCAGCGGCCTGCTCAAGGTGCTGGACAAGGATGGCCCGTACGGCGGTCAGCCCCGCATCGTGAACCTCGATGAGATTACCCGAGCCGAGTCGGCTCAGGCTCTAAACGCTCTCATCTCGATGCTGCACGACTTCGCACGCATCTACGTTCCAGAGGCTGGGATCGCATTCGACCTTGACCCAGCGGTCATGTTCACCATGACGGCCAACCGAGGTGCCCAGTACACAGGCACGGTGGGACTCGACTTGGCACTCGCCAACCGAGTCACGGCATGGGTCAAGATGTCGTACGCCGATGCTGCCACCGAGGCCAAGGTGCTGGTCGAGCGAACCGGCATATCCGATGACGGTGCTGACCGCCTCGTGACGGCTGCTGCTCGCATCCGAGACATGGATGAGCGTGGCGAGTTGCCAGAGGGTGGCGGCATCTCCACGAGGCTCCTGCTCAAGGCTGCCGAGAAGGTAGTCGCCGGGTTCACGCCGCAGGCTGCGGCTGCTTGGACTTGGGTCGGTAACTACACCGACGAGGGTGGGACTCAGTCCGAGTCGTATCAGGTCCAGTCCGCAATCGATATGACCCTTCGATAGGGTCGGGAAGGTACAGCATGCCCAACGAGTACATGAGTACGGTGGCGGCTGACCCGCTACCGTGGCTGACCGAGCGGTTCCGAGACTACGGGGTCTACGACTCCGACGTGTCGGACCTGCTGCGGATGTCCCGCATCCTTGGCGTGGCCCAGAGCACGGTGAACGCTCTGAGCGACGGCAACAAGTCCTATCGGGTGAAGTTCTCCAGCGGTGCGGCCACGGCCTACACCGATGGCAAGAGCCACGAGGTCGTGATCGGCACGGCCCCGGCACTCGACCCAGACCTGACCGATGGGCAGCGTGCGGCCATTCTGGTCGCCATGGCTGCTCACGAGGTCGGGCACATCCGATGGTCGGTGACCATGCAGGACCGACTGGCCTTGCACTACGCTGCGGACCCGTTCAAGGCAGCGTGGGCTGCACGGGTCTTCAACATCGCTCACGACATCCACCTTGAGCACTGGATGCGTCAGGACTTCCGTATCCTGTCCGACATCCTCGACCTCAAGGGCCGCTACTTCGCACAGGCTTGGACGTTCGACGCTAGTCGCAACGTGACACGCTACGGCGGACTCATCAACGCAACTCTGTACAGCCACGCTACCGACTGGACCGACAACCCCGAGGCTGAAGCGTTCAAGGTCTGGTCCGATGCGTGGGCAGTCAAGGTCACGGCCAAGTCCGCCCGCACGATCAAGCCGATGGTGGCCCTGATCGACGAGGCGCTTGAGTTCCTGCGCTACGACTCCGACCCCGACGTGCCACCCGAGGAACGTGACCCAACGGCTGAGAAGCCCGAGCGTCCCGACTCCGACGAGGATGAGGACGAGGACGAGGACGAGGACGAGGAGACTTGCGGCGAACCCGGTCCCGCCACCGACTCCGAGCCTGAAGACTCAGACGAGGACGAGGACGACGAAGGCACGGGCACTGGCTCCGACGAGTCCGATGAGGACGACGAGCCGAGTGGCCCGTCTGGTCCGCCCGAGTCCCGTGACGACTCCAAGTCTGATGCGCCGCCTGAGCGTCCCGAGAAGGATGAGCAGGGCTACGGTGAGGACGACATCGAGCGGGAGAACATTGACGACGGTGGCGAGGCTACCGACTTCACTGAGCGGCCCCCTCTCCCGACCGTGCATGGCGACATGCACACCGCAGACGATGCCGAGTGGCAGGATGCCATCGACTCGCACATGCGGTCCATGACCTCCGACCGTGACCGCTGGGTCGTGGGCGGTACGGGTCCATTCGCCAAGCGTGAGATGCGGATCATCCGCATCAACCGCTAACAGTAAGGAGTTCTGGAATGAGTTACTACGACTGGGAGCGAGTCCTTCAACGACGACGGGGTGGTTCCAAGAGAAACCGCACCAAGACCCCGACCGACCGGCCCGAGACAGCCCGTCGCATCGCCAGCATCATCGCCTCGCAGCGTCGAGGCCTTGAGGCACCCGAGTTCGCCAAGCGTGGCGGACGTGTTGACCGACGACGGCTGGCCTCAGTCGCCACCGGCAACGACCGAGCGTTCACGACCCGTGCGGGTCGCAGCAGCACCCGGCTCAAGGTCGTCTGCATCATCGACCTCAGCGGTTCGATGATTGGCGAGAACGCCCAGCGTGCCATCCAGACAGCATGGGACTTCGCACTCGCAGTGCGGCTGGTCCCGACCGCTACGCTGGAAATCTGGGCACACACCACCGGCTACCTGAACACCGACGAGAAGCCCCTCCTCGGCATCCTCGACGAGCGTGATCCGGCCATCGCCGCTACACCGTCCGCCTCCGGTGTACTTCAAGGCCAGTACGTGGCTGCCTACCACCTCTACGAGGAAGGCATGACCGCCCGCCAGTTCTACCAGCAGTTCAAGGGCATCAGCATGAGCGGCAACGAGGACGGCTGGAGCCTCGACGCAGTCCTCAACGACGTGTCCCGTCGTACGCCTTCGAGCCAACGCATGCTGGCCGTGATGGTGAGCGATGGCAGCCCGGCCTACGCCGAGCGTCAGGCAGGCATCGGCCACGTCAAGGCAGTCGTCAACCGATGGCGCAAGCGTGGTGCTGGTGTCATCAGCGTCAGCGTCGATGCGAACCTCCGCAAGGAGGCCCAAGAGTTCATGTACGGCCACGAGTGGGTCGTGCCCTTCACTGAAGACCCCGGACGCAACTACTGGGATGCCCCCATGGTTGGATTGTCTCGGACCAACGTGACCCGGCTGGGTCGCATCATCGGGCGAGTGCTAGCGTGAGCCAGCCCGGATGCAACTGTCATCCGGGTGGCCTGACCAGAAAGGAACGCAACATGGAACGCAACATGGAACGCAACAACGGTCTTGTGCCCGACCTCGTGACTGGAGACCGTGAACTCACTGGCCTAACTGGGGGGATGAGGCTCCTCCGTAAGTGCTCGCTGCACTTCTGTGACCGTATCAGCGTCAACCCGAGCATGACGGCCTACCCCTGCGAGCGGCACCTTGGAGTCAAGGAAAGCGGCGTCGAGTGGGCCATCCTCTTGGACCCCAACAGCGGGGATGACGGCTACATCTACAGCGGTGTCGAGTACCGAGTTACAGCGTGGAGTCAGCGAGTGCGTGTGAAGTTCATAGGTATCTTCGCACCCTCGTCGCTGGACTCCAAGAACCAGTTTACATTTTCGACTTCCTGCCCCTCGACCCATACCCCATCGAACGTCTGGTCGATGACCCTGACCGTGGCCTTCGATGCCATCAGCGACATCGAGGCCACATGAACGAGAACGTCGAGTGCCTGTGCCACGACTGGCGAGTCATCGCCGGTGTCCTGACCGGGCAGTATATCGGGGGCGTAGCCCTCACCACCATCGAGGCCGAGCAACTAGCCCGCCACCTCATCATCCGCCTACACCCACCCAAGGAAGGGACCAAGTCTTGAAACTCCTCGGCAAGGCAACCGCATCTAGCAAGGTGTCCACCGCCGACAAGGGACTCGGCAAACGACCCAGCAACCACCGCCCGTTCATCGCCACTGTGTGCGATGACTGTGGCCTGACCCGCAGCATCGACGGCAAAATAGTCGTGGACCCGTACCATATCGAGGGCGGCATCTACTCCGGGGCGGTAGTCAAGGCCCTGTTGTGCTTGGGCGACCTCGCCAACCGACGCATACGTGGCCTGCGGCTCAAGCGGATCGAGGAAACCCGCATCATCAGCACCCACCCCAACCCTAACAGTGGGGCGTAGCAGCAGCCACCGGTACAAGGGGCAGGGTGAGTCCTGCTCCGCGTCCGGGGCGATGAGCAAGTACACCAAGGAACGCTTCGGCAGCGAGGCTTCCGCACGCAAAGACTCCCGCAAAAAGCGGACATGGAAGGGGCGTAGCGAGTTGCCGCACCCCTACTTCTGCGACGGGTGCAGGGGCTGGCACCTCAAGTCTGGATAGACACACGCTACTTGTCCTGCGAATACCCGTTCTTGGCCTGATACGCCTCCCGCTTCAGCCTGTTGCGGCACATCTTGCATTCTCGGGAACCATTGGGGCGAAAGTAGGTGTTGTTATAGCCGGGAGTGCTCTTGTCGTCCTTGACCTTGGACGCCAGACGGTGGCCTTTTAAGCACGTGACTCGCCCGCTGCGAATAGTGGGGCTGTCCTTGTCGTAGCGTGTTCTGTACGATGCAAGTTCATCCTCGAACCACGGGGAATACTTGCCCGGAACATGGCCTTTGGGGCATTCCGTACCGTGGTAATCCTCGACGGGGATACATATGTCTAGGAACTGGTCCGGGTGGGGTACTGCCCGATTGCTGACCCGACTCTCATTCCTGTTGTGACCTTTGGGAATCCCTTTTCCGCCCCGGCCAACTCCGGTCTTCGACATCGCGACTCCTTCAGTTGCGAACTCTGGGACGCCAAGATGCATCTAATCATCGCTCCCGTCAACCCCTCCGTGGCCCTTAGCCAACAGTCTCCCCCACTACAGTCTGGTACAATCAAACCTCACCAAATCGGAACCGATAGGAGCACACCTTGAAGTCTCTGGAGACTGCGGACGATGTCTGCCTGACCGAGCCTGAGATTTTCGTCATCACCGTGGCCGAGCAGGACCGAGCCATTCAGGAACTCACCACCGAGCGTGAACTCCGGGGCGAGACCATGCCTGACCACATAGCCAAGGACGAGCCGTTCACGTCCTGCCCACGCTGCACCATCGTGGCACGTCGTGCCCTGTCCATCGCACTGACCAGAGATGCCCCCGCCAACTAGACACAAGTGCGAGTGGTATCCCATCGCCTTCGACCCGAGCGAGGTGCCCTACAAGCCCGTC
>Ga0302123_10001638_pt1 | contig 15794 bp, 13 predicted proteins | sample CB21_321_MG_FD_203109 | JGI IMG/M metagenome (GOLD analysis project Ga0302123, IMG submission 203109) | Marine microbial communities from Western Arctic Ocean, Canada - CB21_32.1 | ecosystem: Environmental > Aquatic > Marine > Oceanic | place: Canada: Western Arctic Ocean | collected 2017-09-28 | reverse complement strand
GTCCGAGGGAGAGCCCGCCGAATACTACCGCGCGATGTTCGACCTGATCGCACTGGCGTTCGATGCGGACATCACACGCTCGGCCACCTTCATGCTCAATCGCGAGGACGGCATGGGCATTTCCGACACGTTCCCGCTCAAACTGGGCCTGTCGAAGACGCACCACTTGCTCTCGCATGCAACCGAGAAAGACGGGCAGTTGGACTTCGCGAAATACGATCTATTCTTAAGCCAACAATTGGCGCACTTCTTTGAGAAGCTCAACAGCTACCAGGACCACAACAGCAGCGTGCTCGACAACACGATCGTGCTGTTCGGGAGCGGCGCGAGCACGACGCACACCTCCGTCAATCTGCCGACGCTCGTTGCCGGCGGAGCCAACATGGGTCTTCAGCATGGGACCTACTGGCGCGACGGCGAGACGCGCATGTCGAACATGTACCTCAGCATCCTCCACTCGCTCGGAGTCGAGGAAGAATCCTTCTCCGACAGCACAACCACCCTCAGCGATTCCATCTTCAAACGCGTCTAGCTGATTCCGGCCACGGATCTTCCAGCGCTGCTCTTCGCGCACTTGTTGTATTCTTGCGGGTATGCGGGGGCCGCTAGCATGGAACGTTGCCCGAGTGATCGGGGTTCTGCTGGCCTGTGCCGGAGTGCCGGCGTTCGCGGGCAATGGATGGGTCTCGATCCAGTTCGAGCCGCCGGGAATTGTACTCCAGGGCGCGGGAGCCTCGCAGAAATATATCGTCACGGCTCGTGACGACCAGGCGCACCAAGCGGATGTCACCGGCTCTGTCGACCTTGCCGTTGTCTCGTCAAACCCAGAAATCGTAGCCGTTGATCGCGACAAGGGAACGCTCGTCGGGCATGCACCTGGCCGCGCAACAATCGAGATCTCCTTCGGAGACGTCAAGACGTCGGTACCGATCGAGGTGCGGGATCAATCGCACGAGATGACGGTGAGCTTTTCGCGCGACGTGATGTCCATCCTCACCACCAAGGGCTGCAATGGCTCAGCTTGTCACGGCTCGCCCGCCGGCCAAAACGGTTTCAAGCTCTCGCTGTTCGGGTACGATGTCGCCGCTGATCACAAGATGGTCGTCGCGGAGAATGACGGCCGCCGCGTTGATTTCGACAGCCCCGAAGAATCACTTCTCTTGCAGAAGCCCTCGTTTGAAGTCGCGCATGGCGGTGGTCAGTTAATGACTCCTGAGTCGGATGCTTACCGCACGCTCCTCGCCTGGCTCGAACAGCGAGCGCCACTCGATAGCGACGGACCGCGGATGGAGCGCCTCGAAATGTATCCGCGCGAGCGGATCATCGTCAGACTGGAACGACGACAGCCACTCGTTGTCGTCGGGCGCTTCTCCGACGGCTCAACCCGCGACATGAGCGACGAGGTGCGCTTCGCAGTGGACAACGAAGCAGTCGTCTCGTCGCCTGATACGTCCGGCGTCGTCACGTCGAAGGGTCGAGGGCTCACGACGGTCATGGCCCGCGCCGTGGGCAAAGTCGCGACGTCGCAGATGATCGTGATCGACGCCGCCTCCGGCATGGAGCACATCGAGACGCCCGAGAACAACTTCATCGACGGCCACATTTTCAACAAACTGGGGCAGGTGAACATAGCACCGTATCCGCTCGCATCCGACCGGATGTTCATCCGCCGCGTCTTCCTCGATGCCGCCGGACGGTTGCCGAGCCCCGGTGAAATTGAGGAGTTTCTCGACGACCCCAGAACCGACAAGCGCGGCCGACTCATTGATCATCTACTCGATAGCCCGGACTACACAAGCCACTGGCTGGTGAAGTTCGAAGACTGGTTCCGCAACCACCAATACAACTCACAAGGCCGCACCAACGCTAGTTTCAAGAAGTGGATCAGGCAAATGGTGGAAGAGGACTGGCCCTACGACGAAACCGTCCGCCAACTACTGACGAGTACCGGCGATACCACCGTCCACCCGGCGGGTAACTTTTGGCACCCGGCGATGGATTTCATGCTGCGCACATTCGAGCCACGCAAGATCACGCCCACCGTTACGCGGCTTTTTCTCGGCGTAAAGCTCGACTGCGCCGAGTGCCACAACCATCCGCTTGAGAATCTGACGCAGGACGATTTCTACGGCATGGCCGCATTCTTCACCCGTCTCAAGGTCAAGCACGGCTACGGGCAATATCGGCGAATCTGGTACGACGAACGGCGCGGCGAGCTGCTGCATCCGGTCACGAAGGAGCCGGTAGCTCCCCGATTTCTCGACGGCACAACCCCGGACATCCCCGAACGGGCTGACCGCCGCGAGGTCCTCGCCGATTGGATCACGAAAACGCAGAAGCTCCAGTTCGCCCGGGCGACAGCGAACAAGGTTTGGGCGGAATACTTCGGCCGCGGACTTGTCGATCCGCCGGATGACTTTCGCTCGACAAACATGCCGACGCATCCGGACCTTCTCGATGAGCTCGCGCGCCACTTCATCGATAGCGGATTCCGTTTCAGCGAACTGCACCGAGTCATCCTCAATTCCCGTACCTACCAGTTGAGTAGCCGCGATCCCTCCCGTGACAGCGAGCCTGACCGCCTGGGTGAAATGTTGTACGACCGCTATGTTCCGCGAAAACTGCCGGCCGAGGTGATGCTCGACTCCATCGTGCAAGTCACCGGTGTGGCACATCGGTTCGGCAACTATCCGCTAGGGACATCATCGAAAGATGTTGTTGCGACGAATGGCCCCGACTATTTCCTCACCGTATTCGGCTTCCCGCGCCGCGACATTCTTGCACAGCGCGACAAGAGCCCATCGCTTAGCCAGGCGCTCCACATGATGAACAGCGACACGATTCGTGGCAAAGTAGAGGCAGATCAGAATGTATTGACGGACCTGCTCGACCAGGATCTCGACGATCAAGCAATCGTCAGCCACGTCTTCGAGCGAGCCTATGCAAGGGAACCAACCCCAGCCCAGTGGGCCTCGATCTCTCGATTCATCGCGGACGAGCAACAGGCCGGCAGAACCCGGCGGCGCGCGCTGGAGAATATGCTGTGGGCGGTTCTGAACTCGAAGGAGTTTCAGCTAAACCAATGACGAGACAGATCGATGGCCCGGGCTTCAGCCGCCGCGACTTCCTGCGCCTCGGTTCCATCGCGTTCGGCCTCAATCTGCCAACCCTGCTAGGCGCCTCGGGCAGAGGGGATACTTCATGCATCATCTTCTTCCAGAACGGCGGGATGAGTCAGCTCGATGGTTTCGATCCGAAGCCGGACGCACCGCTTGAGATCCGCGGCACCCTCGGCACGATTCCGACCGCCGTCCCAGGCGTACACTTCACTGAACTGCTGCCGCGCTGCGCCAAGGCGCTCAACGAGTATTCGCTGATCCGCTCTGTCTACTCCGATCAAGCTATCCACGAAAAAGCGAAGCAGTATATCTACAGCGGCGCCAAACCGGGCAACGACCTCAAGCACCCCGTCTACGGATCGGTCGTCGCCAAGGAGCAGGGCGCGCGCAACGGCATGCCGCCCTTTGTCGTCATTCCGCGCAAAGACATCGCTGCTGAAGCGGGCTTCATCGGCTCGGCCTACGATCCATTCATCACGGGCGACCCTAACCAGAAGAACTTTTCGGTCAAGGACCTGACACTGCCCACCGGCGTCGCCCTCGAAGAAGCGCAAGGCCGCGCGAAACTGCTCTCCGCGCTCGACGCCGAGCTGGAAGCGATCGAGTCGTCGCCGCTCGTCGACAGCATGGACTACTTCTACCAGAAGGCCATCGATCTCGTGTCATCGCCCGTCGCCAAGAAGGCGTTCGACATCAGCCAAGAGCCCGATGCATTGCGCGACAGCTATGGACGAAATTCCGCCGGCCAGGGCGCACTGCTCGCGCGGCGGCTCATCGAGTCAGGAGTGCGGCTCGTCACGGTGTTTCACGGCGGATACGACACTCACACCGATAACGAAGAGATCAACAAGACACTCTATCCGGTTTTCGATCAGGCCTTCGTGGCTTTGCTTGATGACCTGCGGCAAAGAGGACTGCTCGACACCACTCTCGTGATCGCGCTGGGCGAGTTCGGCCGGACGCCCAAGGTCAACTACTCGGCGGGCCGCGACCATTGGCCGGGAGTATTTCCCGTCGTCATGGCCGGCGCGGGCATTCCCGGCGGACAAGTCATCGGCAGCTCCGACGCGCGAGGCGGGGAACCGAAAGACCGGCCGGTTTCGATTGAAGACCTCGGCGCGACGATCTTCAAGAAGCTCGGCATCGACTACACGAAGGACTATCACGCCAACGGCCGCCCGGTCAAAATCAACAAAGACGGCACACCCATCAAGGAGCTGTTCGTTTGACCGTCGGACGTCTGGTCAAAGCGCCGATCCTTCTGTTCCTCGCAACCCTTGCGATTGCCGGCTCCGATCTTCCTCAATCGGACCTTCCGCGGCCCTGGATCGATCGCGTCTTGCCACTTGGCGCGCAATTGGGTTCGACCGTCACGATTGAGCTCCACGGCGAATACCTGTCCAACGTGACGGACGTTCGCTTCGACACCACCGATCTGCGCTGGGTCCAGACGAAAGAGGCGGACTCAGGGCACGTCGTGGGTCTGGTCGAGGTGGCTGAGAACGCAGCCTTGGGACCACACCGGCTGCAGCTCTTCTCGCAGGACGGGCCGTCGAACTCAAGACTCTTCAACGTCACGCAGTTCCCTGCCCTTGCTGAGGCCGAGCCCAACGACCGGCTCAACCAAGCGCAAGCAATCGGACTCACTCCACAAATTCTCGACGGCTACATGCAGGGCCGCGTCGACATCGACACATACACCTTCGCGGCACGCAAGGGCGAGCGATGGACCTTCGATGTGCGCTCCATGGAGTATGGTTCGCACCTCGAGTGCGAGCTGACCCTATTCGATGCGGAAGGCAACCGCGTTGCCTACAACGACGACCGCAACGACATTGACGAAACGCCGTTCATCGAACACACCTTCGGGGACAGTGGCGCCTACTACCTACAGCTTGACCAGTATCGCGGCCCGCAGAATGTCGACTGCGGACGGAACTGCGGCTACATGCTGCGCGTTTCTCAACTGCCGCTGATGGAAGCTGTTTCTCCACTGGGCGCGCGGCGCGGCACAACATCTCGCATTGCGCTAGTCGGATCGGCGCTCGACTCGGTCGAATCCATCTACCTCCAACGGGTGCGGGGCGCGGAAAACTATCGCATGACGTACCCGTACACGATGCCGATCGATATCGGCCCGGCCCCAAAGCGATCCACCGATATTCCGAGGATCACCGGCACCGTCATCAGCCGATCCGCGGGCCGGCTCGAAGCGAAACTAGATATCCCGCCGGATGCTGCCACGGGTCTATGGCGAGTTTGGGTGAAGGGTCCCGAGAGCTCGACCGACGGCCTTAGCTTCGAGGTCAGCGACAGCCCTGAATTTTCCGAAGCGGACAGCCCACATGCCGATTGGCGGCAAAGCGAGGTCATCATCAACGGCTCCCTTGACTCGGAAGGAGACGAAGACGTCTACGAATTGAAAGGCGTTGCGGGCGAGCCCTTGCAGATCCTCACACTCGCCGCGCAGCTGGGCCTTCCTTTGATTGACACCGTACTCGAACTCTACGACGCCGAGGGTAAGCTTGTCGCCGAGCACGACGACGTCATGACAGGCCAGGGGACGGTGATTGGCAACCCTGACAGCAGCTTGTTCTTCGTTCCCGAACAAGACGGTCCTTTGAAGCTTGTCGTGCGCGACCGCACCGGACGGGGTGGCCCCACATTCCAGTACCGGCTCAAGATCAAAAGCGCCCGCCCAGGTTTTCAATTACTTGTCGAACCAGAAAATTTCACCGTTCCAATAGGAAGTTCCGCCGAACTTGCGGTACTGCTGATTCGCCAACCGGGATTCGAAGACGATGTAGAGATTTGGGTAGATGGCCTGCCCGGCCAAGCAAAGCCGCTCTCAGGAATCTTTCGTTCTGATCAGTTTTTCGGCCCCTCCGCCGACGGCGACAACATCATTATCCCCGAGGTAAGGTTTCGCATCGAAGCCCCGGAGTCTCTCTCTCCCGGCGTCTTTCCGTTTCAAGTTCTCGGACGTGCGGGAATCGGTGGCCCCGTGGTCGAAGCGCATACATCACTCTGGGTCGGACCACCGCGCAAACGAAACGACATCCGCCGACCCCTGCCCGCCATAGCGATGCATGTCGTGGAGCCTTTCGATGCGCGTCTTTCCACCGACACAAGAATCACGATCGAGCAAGGCGAAACGACCGAGATCAAAATCGACGCCAAGAACATCCCCGAAAACGCCGCGCTAAGGATCGCCAACGCACCCAGCGGCGTCAGCTACCGGGTCGTCTCGCTAAGCCCCGACCAGATCGTTCTAGCCATCGAGGCCAATGGCGAAACCAAACCAGGCAGCACAACCGTCAGCGTGGAAGCAAACGTCAGCAGCCGCTGGGCGGCAACCGCACCGCTAACCATGGCCATCTCCGCCAACAAGAAGAATCTCACCACGTCCCGCTAGCAGCGGCATCGGCCGATCGGCGTCGCATTACACAGCCCTGTCGCTCCAAGTACATTGCAGTGAGGGACAGGCTTGGCTATTCTACGCATGCTGGATCGGTCGGACTAACGAATGAATGAACCCCTGCTTTCCCGACGGCGTTTGTTGAACGCGGGACTGTCCCTAGCGGGTTGGGAACTCCTGTCGGGCGCATCCCAGCTTCCCGCACTTGCAGCGCAGTCCGTTCCGCGGGGCAGACCGCCCCGCCTTCGCATTCGCGACATCGAATCCTTCTCCGTCGAGTTGCCGTTACGGGAGCAACCTCGCCATCCGTTCAAGCAATACCGCTACTCGGTCACGCGCGTTCACACGAATCAAGGCATCACAGGCACCTCGTTCATTGGCGTCCAACCAGGCGTTCTCGAACGCTGGGTCAAGCCCACCTTGATCGGGCAGGATCTTTTTGCCGTCGACCGTCATCTGCGAACCCTACAGAAACAACGTGGCGAATCCGGTTCACAGCTCTTCTCCGGAGTCGAGCACGCGATTTGGGATGCCATCGGCCGCGCAACAAATCTACCCGTAGCCAAGATGCTCGGCGGGTATCGTGACAAGCTTCGTATCTATCGCACCTGTGTCTTTCCCGGCAAGCAAGACCAGGCCGACGTACCGTACGAACGCCAATCCGAATACGCCGTTGCGCTTCAGCGGGCGGGGTTCACCGGCATGAAAGTCCGCGCTTGGCGGCCCCGTCCGATGGACGATGTTGCTATGGTCGGCGTGGTGCGGCAAGCCGTCGGGAACAGCTTCGAGATCATGCTTGACCGAACCGCCGTGCGTCCGGGGTGGGTCTGGGACTACGCCACGGCCTTGCAAGTCGCGCGGGGACTCGAGCGCCATCGCGCCTACTGGCTCGAAGAGCCGTTCGACGGATACGATCTCGAAGGCCCGGCCCGGCTAGCCGCAGAAGTGGACATCCCCATTACCGGAGGGGAACTCGGCAAGACCCTCCACCAGTTCCTCGGCTATCTCACGCACAAAACTTACGACATCATCCAGCCCGACACACGCATCTGCGGCGGCATCTGGAATGCTCGGCGGGTATCGATCCTCGCCGAGTCCTTCGGCATCCGCTGCATCCAACATGGAACGAACGGTCCGGCCCTTGCGGGCTACATTCAAGCCGGTTGCGCCATGCCGAACTGCGAGTGGCAGGAAATGATCGGCGGCCCCGTGCTCCCGCAGCACGAGTGGGAGCCTTTTGTGGAACTACTTAAAACCCCAGAGCTATTCAAGATTAAAGATGGGTTCGTGCACCTTTCTGATTTGCCGGGCCTAGGGCTCGACCTCGACGAAGATGCCATCAAGGAGTACCGCAAGGATGCCTAACACCCGCCGCACGTTCCTCGCCTCGTCGGCCGGCTTGGCCGCCCATCTGCTTGAACCGTTGCGCAAGCTGGAAGCCGCTGTCCGCCCTGTCCACATCACGGACGTGGATGTCTTCCGTATCGAGATTCCCATCCCGGAAGAGCAGGTCAAACAAGGTAGGATGAACCGCTACGTCGTGAGCCGCATCGACACCGACGCCGGGGTACGTGGCTACTCCTTCGCCGGCCCCGATCCGAAGATCCTTGACGCGACCATCCGGCCCGCCCTCGTCGGTCAGGACCTGTTCGCCATTGAGCGCCACCTCGAAAAAGGCGCGGGGCACTGGAACGGCCTAGAGCACGCCATCTGGGACGCCATCGGGAAGATCGCCAACCAACCCGTTTACGAGCTCCTTGGTGGCGGCAATCCAAAGCGCAAGGTCTACCTGACGACAGTGTGGTTCGGCAACCAGGACCAGTCTCACGTCTCATACGACGAACAGGCAGCCATCGCCCTGAAGTTCAAGCAGGCCGGATTCAAGGGAATGAAGATTCGCGCCTGGCGTCCGAATCCCATCGACGACACCGAAGCCTGCCGCGCCATTCGCGATGCGGTTGGACCCGACTTCGCGATCATGTTCGACCGCACCGCCCATGCCCCGGAATCGGTCGGCCAACAAATCTGGGACTACGAGACCGCTTCGAAAGTCGCGCACGCATTTGAAGACGCCGGTGCCTACTGGTTAGAGGAACCCTTCGCGCGCGACGATTTCGCACAAGCCGCGAAGCTCGCCCGCGAGGTCGACATGCCCATCACCGGCGGCGAAGGACTCTTCGGCCTAGAGCCCTTCAAAGAGGCGTTGACGCACGGCGCTTACGACATCGTTCAGCCGGAGAATCGTCGCTCCGGCGGCATTTGGATCTGCCGTAAGGTGGCCGCGCTGGCGGAAGCCTTTCACGTACCCTGCGTCCTCCACGGGACCATGGGGCTGATGCTCGCGGGAGCGCTACAGATCAGCGCCGCGATCAACGCGGAGTGGCAGGAGTTCGTCTTCATTCGCCCTCCTCTGATGCCGGAAGAAGTCTGGAGCCCTGGCCTACAGGTCCTAAAGACCAAAGAAATGTACCGCCTCGAGGACGGCTACATCCACGTCCCCGATCTGCCCGGCATCGGCCTCGATGTGGATGAAGAAGCCCTGGAGAGATTCCGCGTCCGATGAACCGCGGCACGTGTTACCAAGGCGCCACCCAAACCGACAGCTCGCGTTCGTAGCCTGCGAAGCCTCGACCTTCACCACCGCCGCCTTGCTCAGATCGATCAACTCCGCGTCCACCTCTTTCACATCGAACGTGGCGAGCAAACGGTAGTCGCCCGGCGGCAGACTGTCGAACTGAAAGTGCCCCTCGGTATCGGACCACACTTGCAAAACAGGGCTGCTGAGCGACCGCCGTGCCTCGACGGCAACCGGCCACAGGAACACGGGTGTCCCTGGCGACGGTCTGCCCTTCGTCACCACCTGCCCTGCGATTCGGCCTGCCTGGTCCGACACAGTGACTCGGAGCCGGAACGACGACCGGGCCGGAATGAAGACCGGATACCAGTCCGAGACATTCTCATCCGCCGATTGGCGGGGCCGTTCACCGTAGAGTTGAACAATTGACTCCACGTACCGCCCCGGCGGAACGATCGCCCGAACCTCCCAGTGGCCGGGGGCGAGCGTAGTCCGCGGCCCTTCGATGACGCGCGCGGGCTCCATCTCTGACAAATCCTGGCGGCGCCCCAGCAACTGGAGTGGAATATCCGCCGCATCACTGGAGCCGGCATGGTGCACCTCAATCTCGAAAGTCGGCAACGCCCCCACAGGCACGTTGGCGGCTTGCGTCTCACCGAATACTCGATAAAGCCGGCGGCCGAGCCGTCTCGTAGCTCCGCAAATATCTCATAGTCACCCGCCGCCACGCCCTCAAACAAGTACCCGCCTCGGCAACTCGCCTCCGTGGCACGACGCCCCGTCTCCGACGACAAAGTCACAGTTACCGGCCCCGGCACATAGCAGTCGACTCGGCCTCCCACGTCGAAGAGCGTCCCTTCCTCCGGCTGGATATCGACATCCTTGGTGTCGGTGTCCACGAGGACATCGTACGGCAGCGCCTCCCGCAGTTCCTCGCCCCGCGGCGCAAAGGTCGGTAGCCACTCCGATCCATCATCAAACGCCTGCTCCGCCGAACGAACCCAGTACTTGCCGGCATCCAGCCCGGCGATTCGATACGTCCCGCGATCATCCGATTCGCCCCTGCCGGCTACCCGCAACGGCAGCCGCGCCCGGTACGCAACCACTCCGACTCCCGCCATCCCAACACCGTTCTCGTCGAGAACCTGACCGGTCAGAGCACCCTTGTGACGCAGTCGCAGGCTCGCAACCAGCAGCGACGTATTCGTCACCTCGACGGGAATCGCCCAGCCGGCCGGAAACCGTTGACCATGGGCGGCTGGGAAGAATCCCTCTCGCACCGCCTCGAGCAAGTAGACTCCCGGCTCGGCGTCCGCGAATACAAACTGTCCCGCGTGACCCGCCCTGGTTTGCAGCGCTCGACCCCGCCCGCCACCCGGTTGCGGCATCGGGTCCAGCCGGACGAGTGTTCGCGAAATCGGGCGGCTCGACGCATATTCGAGCACGACACCCTTGATCGTCCCGGCCTGGACGGAAACAACGAAAGCCAGCGCGGCAATAACGATACGCATACGGAACCCGGCAACTCTATGACGCCTGAGCCGCCCAACCCGTGGATGCTATGTCAAGTTCACCTCAGCGGTGATCTCTCAACGTCACATCCAGCGTGGGGCCCGCGGAGACCTCAATCGCCGCCGTCGCAATGCGGACACGGTCTTCCGTGGCGTCGATTTCATCCAGTATCCGGGTGAACAAAAGGTCCTTCGTTTTCGATGTTCCCGAGGTGGGGCGCTTCGGTGTTTCCATTTGCTACGACATGTGGTTTCCCGAAACGTCACGCACATTGGCCGTCATGGGCGCGGAAGTCATCCTTCACCCATTATTGACGGGAACGATCGATCGCGATGTCGAGCTATCCATCGCGCGCGCTACTGCGGCCCCGCAACAGTGCTTCATGTTCGACATCAACGGTTCCGGTGATGGCGGCAACGGGCGATCAATCATCGTTGGCCCTTACGGAGACGTGCTTCACGAGGCCGGCCGCTCCGAAGAAATGATTCCGATCGAAATCGACCTCGATCGCGTCCGCCGAAGCCGCGAGGTCGGTCTCCGTGGCCTAGGACAACCACTCAAGAGTTTCCGTGACCGCACGATCCGTTTTCCAATCTACGGAGACGGGGCCGACAAGCGGAGCTATCTCGACAATCTGGGCCCGCTCGAGAAACCGCAACGCCGATCCTCAGCCGGCCTAAGCCCTACGCACGAGGAGAATGAGGCTTGACCGAAATACCAGGGGACATCACCGCTCCCACGAAAGACTTTAGGGCGTACTACGACGCATCGCAGTTCCGCGCCGATACATGGAACGAACTCAACCTCGCGACGTCAAGATTGGCCCGCGTCTCGGAAGAGAACGGACAAGCCCTGCGCGACGAAGTGCAACGCTTTCTCACGTTACTGGAGGGCACCGAGCGGTTCTGGGCCTTCCCGGGGAAGGTGCTCTGCAAAGACCTTCGCCGAGCCCTCAAGAAGGGTTGGTTCGGTGCACTAGCGGGTCGAACCGCGTATATCACTCGACTGCTCCAGAGCGGTGCATATCGCCGCCGGGCGGTCAACGAGATCGTACGTGATTTCGAAGAGCCGGAGAGTACCGCTCCGGCTCGATCCGACGACAAGTCCACCCAGACAGAGAACCGACCCTATTTCGAGGTTCTCGTCGTCGACGATATCACCGCGCAGGAAGAAGACGAACTCCGCGAGGGGCTCGTCAGCATGAGGCGCGACGATGATGAGTTCATCTACGATGTCGTCGTCGTACCGAGCTGTGAAGACGCGATTATTGCGGCTCTGTTCAATCACAACATTCAGAGCTGCATCCTCCGCTACAACTTCCCTCGGGCATCCAAGAGCACCGTTCCTGAATTGAGGCGCTACCTCGATATGCTCGACAAAGAGAGCCTTGATGCTCTCGACGCCATCGACCCGGCTCCGGCGCTCGGGCGAGCATTGAAACATCTCCGCCCGGAACTGGATCTATTTCTCGTGACGGACGACCGCATCGAGAATATCACCGGCCGGACCGACGGTATCTTCGCGCGGGTCTTCTTCCGTCACGAGGACTATCTCGAACTCCATCTCAGCATTCTCAAGGGCGTCGACGAACGCCACGACACACCTTTCTTTTCCGCCCTGAAGGAATACAGCCGCAAGCCGACCGGTGTCTTTCACGCCCTGCCTATCTCACGCGGCAAGTCGATCTGGAAATCGAACTGGATCCGCGACATGGGCGAGTTCTACGGCCCAATATTTTCATGGCCGAAACGTCGTCCACCACGGGCGGGCTCGACTCGCTGCTGCAGCCGACCGGCCCGCTCAAGGCCGCGCAACAGAAGCTGGCGCGCGCCTCCGGCTCGAAGCGCAGCTACTTCGTCACGAACGGCACCTCAACCGCGAACAAGATCGTGATGCAGGCCCTGACAAGGCCTGATGACATCGTGCTCGTTTCCCACGACTGCCACAAATCCCATCACTATGCCCTCGTCCCCGCCGGCGCGAACCCGGTCTGCATGGACGCCTATCCGCTCACCGAGTATTCAATTTCAGGCGGCGTCCCGCTTAGGGCCATCAAACGAGAGTTGTTTCGTTTGAAGCAGGCCGGCAAGCTCGACCGCGTCCGCATGCTCCTGCTCACGAACTGCACCTTCGACGGCATTGTGTATCATCCCGAGCGCGTGATGCGCGAAGTATTGGAGATCAAACCTGACATCGTCTTTCTGTGGGATGAAGCTTGGTATGCGTTCGCCGGCTTTTCCCCCACCTACCGCCGGCGCACCGGCATGCACGCCGCGCAGACGCTTCGCACCATGCTCGCGAGCCCGGGCTACCGCGAACGCTACCAGGCCTGGAAGCAGGAGTTCGACCAACTCGACCGGAACGATGAGGCAACGTACGTCGACAACGAGCTTCTTCCCGATCCGGACGCCGCTCGCGTTCGTGTCTATGTCACACAGTAGACGCACAAGACCTTGACGTCTCTGCGCCAGGGATCCACGATCCACGTACACGACCAAGACTTTGAGCGCCATTCCCGCGACGCGTTTGAGGAAGCGTACATGACCCACACCTCAACCTCGCCGAATTACCAGATTCTGGCGTCCTTGGACATCGGACGCCGCCAGGTCGAACTCGAAGTCTACGCGCTCGTTAAGAATTCACTTGAACTGGCCATGACGCTGCGGCAACGCATCGAAGAAGAGCCGTTGCTGCACAAGTACTTCCGGCTCCTGCGTGTCAAGGAACTCATTCTTATTGCGCTCATTCAGCCCCCGCCGGTTGCAACGCTGCAAGGCGCTCAAAGCCAGACTGGACAGCCCGGGTCACTTCTCCCAGGCAGCATTTTCCCGAAGGGTTTCGGATCTCACATTCGCATCGACCGTCTTGAACGGCTTCCTTGATGGACGCTACAACTGCAGACTCGCCTGTCCGTTCGATCTCGCGCCATACCAAAGCACGCGTGTGGCCGAAGCAATAGCAGACCGGTACCGGATCTTCTTGCTCCTTGACTCCGATGCGGACCTTGACGTCCTGCTTCTCGAACACGATCTCGCCTGTTGTGGAAAAGTAGGCGACTTCACAACTTGGCGTGGCGCAGAAGAGGAACTGTTCGCCGGCGCGGAGCTTCTGATCCGGCTTCAACAACATATGCTTTAGCGTGATCTCCTCAACTGGGTGCCCCTTTCGGCTGCAGCGCGGACACTCTCTCGACCGCTCCTGCGTTGGGGACTCCGTTGGCTTCGAACAACAACAAGACAATGGCTTTCTCCGTTCGTTTCTCGTTTCAAACTCGGTTGGCCACGCTAGCCGCAGCACGAGCGCGGCGCTTCGTTCGCGGCGGCGGGCGAATTCGGGTCGGTCGTCTGCCTGCGCAGCGTGGAACGAATCTGCTCCACCGAGGGCCAGCCTGCGAAGCCGCCGTCACTCGAATACACGCGACAACCGTAGCCATACCCTTGGGTCTCGGCTTCCGGGCCCTCGAGATCCACGCCATCGATTCGAATTGTTGGCGAACCAATGAAGCGCTTCCGGCCGGCGTCTTCCTCTGATGTGACCCGCACCATCTCTACTGTCTCGGGGAGTTCCTCCAAGCGGAGAGCTTCCTTCAGGTTGGCCGCCGCCTGTTCGTAAGAGGGGCAGTCATCGAAGTAGAACAGTTCGGTCTTCATTACGCAGACTCCTCAGCTCCCGCTCTTCGGAGAGACTTTGTATCCAAGCTCCTCGAATGCCGCCGCTAGCTGCTCGCCGGTGATCTTCGCAGGGTCGAACGCGACGCGAGCGGTCTTGTCGTCGTAGACCACTTCGATCTGCTTGACTCCTTCGCGCCGCGATAGTGTGGCCTGGATGCCCAACGCGCAACTGTCGCAGGTCATGCCTTCGACGTTGTAGATGATGCGCTCCAGGTTCGCGGCCTTGTTATCCGCACGAAGCGTCGCGCTGAAGCCTGTGTCGTTGATCACCGTGAGCAGTTGCTCGGTCGTAGCCCGCGAGGGATCGTAGCTGACGAGCGCGATCTTGCCCTCCAGATCCACGGTCGCCGAACGAACGCCGGACGTGCTCTTCAACGCGTTGTCGATCGACGCCGCACAACCCGCGCAAGTCATCCCTTCAACGTCGAATACAGCGGTTTCGAGTTCGCCGGCGATCGTCGTGGAAGCCGACGCAGTTGCGCCTCCGCCCCAAAAGACGCTGGAGTAATACGGGAACGCAGCAAAGGCTGCGACGGCCGCGGCGATAACCCACAGCAGGATCTTTTTGGGCTTTTGATCCGGGCCAACGGCGCAGACCTCGCCCTCGCACTTGTCCAGCGGCTGCTTGCGATACGTCAGGTAGAAGGCTCCGGCGAGCAACGCCCCCGTCGCTGCCAGCAGATAGGGACGCAGCGATTCGAAGAACGTAGCCGCGCTAAAGGCTCCCAAGCCGAGCCCCACAGCCACGAGCGGTCCAATGCAGCACAGCGAAGCCAGTACAGCCGAAACCATCGAAGCAGCAGCAAAAGTCTTGTCCTTCATCACGTTCACCTCTTTCCAATCGCATTGAGAGAATCCAAGATCGGGCAGTCGGCGACCGAGCCTTCGGTTGTCGAGCATTCCTCCGCGAGCTTGGCGAGTGCGGCCTTCATCGCTTTGAGGGAACGGATCTTGTCTTCGATCTCCACCATCTTGTTCAGCGCCTGCTGCCGAACGTCCTCGCAGCGCGCCCCAGGCGTCGCACGAAGCTCCAAGAGCCCCTTGATCTCTCTCAGGGAGAATCCGAGATCCTGGGCGCGCTTCACGAAGCGCACCCGACGCGCGGTGTCCTCGGGATAGACGCGGTAGTTCGACTCGGTCCGAGAAGGTTCGGGGATGACGCCCTCGCGCTCATAAAATCGCAAGGTATCGATCTTGACTCCCGCTTGCTTCGCGACTCTTCCGATCGTGAATCCGTGCATTCTTCGCTCTTCCAATCTCAGTCTAAACCCAGGACTATAGTCCAGAGTCAAGGGAAATAACATCCTTATCTTGCAGGCTCGGTTTCTCGCCGTCCGGAAGCAGGAGTCAAGCGCGCCAACGAGGAACCAGATCATGGTTTAGGACACACGGCGCGTGTCAACGACTTTGAGACACTCCTGGATGGAGTTTAGTGAGTATCGTCGTCTGGCTTTTTCGGTTTATTGATCCAGACCTCCTTTGGAATCAGAGGCGGAGTC
>Ga0302123_10001633_pt1 | contig 15827 bp, 10 predicted proteins | sample CB21_321_MG_FD_203109 | JGI IMG/M metagenome (GOLD analysis project Ga0302123, IMG submission 203109) | Marine microbial communities from Western Arctic Ocean, Canada - CB21_32.1 | ecosystem: Environmental > Aquatic > Marine > Oceanic | place: Canada: Western Arctic Ocean | collected 2017-09-28 | reverse complement strand
CTTCGAGTGCGATGCGTGCCCATGCTGCGTAGTCGATGCCTGACCGTTCGAAGTTGAGCACTGTCATTCCGGCTCGCCAGCCGTCGTTGAGGTCGCCAACGAGGTTTTCTTTCGGCACACGCACCTCATCGAATACGACCTGGTTGAAGCTGTGGAGCCCTGCCATGTTGATGATTGGCTGGACATCGACACCGGGTGATTTCATATCGACCATGATGAGGCTGATTCCCTTGTGAGGAGGAGCGTCGGGGTCGGTGCGCACGAGCATGAACATCATGTCGGCACGGTGGGCGAGCGATGTCCAGACCTTCGCCCCGGTAACGACGAAATAGTCGCCTTCTTCGACTGCACGGGTCTGGAGCGATGCCAGATCTGACCCTGAGTTTGGCTCGGAGTAGCCCTGACACCACTGTATTTCGCCATGTGCGATTGAGCCAAGATATTTCGTGCGCTGTTCTTCGGTGCCGAATCGCATGAGGGTTGGGCCGAACATACGCGTACCGAATCTGTCGTGGCCCGGTGCTCTTCGGTAAGCCATTTCCTCGGCGAAGATGGTGTTCATCATTGGGGATGAATCGGCGCCGCCGTATTCTTTGGGCCAGCTCATGACGAGCCATCCTCGATCGGCGAGACCTTTTTTGATCTGTTCGTTGAGTGCCCAGTGATCGTCGCGAGACTCGTCGGCGGGTCCGTGCCAGTCGGCAGGGAGCGCGTCATCGAGGAACGAACTTAGTTGGCTTTTGAAGGCTGACTCTTCAGGAGTGAACTCGAAACGCAATATTTGAATTCCCGTCGAATAAAACGGATCGGGACTCTCCGTGCGTCAGCTTCTAACCGACAGGCACGTAACAGTTTTTACGATGCCCGGAACGCTGTGCATTCCGTCACTGATCAGATCGCCAATACCCGGGAGATCGTCGGCTTCAACCACAGCGATGATGTCGAACGGCCCTGTGACGGTGTCGACAGCTTTCATCATTGCGATTTCTTTGAGCGCTTCGGCCACATCGGCTGTTTTGCCGACGGCTGTTTCTATAAGAATGTATGCACGCGTAGCCAAACGATCTCTCCATTGATCAGTGGCGCAATCCTATTCGTACAAGAACAAAGGTGTCAAAGCCAAACACAGGCTGTGAGGCTTGCTCTTTACGAGTGTCCGAATAACAGCGGGTAGTTTTGGCTGATTTAATTCAGAAAAGTCGGATTACATCGGTACTTCAAGTCTGCGAACCGTTGCTGACGGTCGGGACTCGAAGTAGGTCGAGTTGTGGGCAATCGAGTTGTATGTACCTGTATGCAGACCAGTCTGGGCAGCTCTTGCAGCTTCAAACGTTAGTCGTTGTGCCTGCGCTGGTTGCGACGGTCGTGCGGAAACTGGTCCTGAATCTGCGAGCCGACGTGGTACCAGTCCCGGTTGTGGGCGTTGTGGTTCCTGGTCGGTCATCAGTGGTCGAGCAGAATCGTCTTCGCCACTTTCAGGCTCGAACTGGAAGTTTGAGCTGACGGCGAGGAGTGTGAGGATGGTGACGGATGCGCCGCGTGGTGCGTACATCCCGGTCTCCCACTCACTGATGGTTTGTTGCCTGATGCCGATTTCACGGGACAACGCGGTCTGCGAAAGGGCAAGGTGGGTACGCAGCATGCGGATGTTATCTGCCTGCCACTTAAAGTCGGTTGGGGGTGCTTGTCTTGTCAACATAACTAGCAAGCTACGCCGGTTTATTTGTCGAGCCCTAGCGTTTTTTTTACACGCTTAACCGAATTTTGCGAATCTTGGATTCGATTTTCTTAGAATCACGGGGTGACACGTTAGCGTTTGTTGCTAGGTGTTAATGGGGTGTCGAGTTGGGATGAAGCGGGTATTAATCGAACTTGAGCATGTCTTCGAAATGACTAGCGTCGTCGAAGGGGCCGACTATCGAGAGCACAAGGTTCTCGGGCTTGATGACACGGTTGGCTGCTCGTTTGATGTCTTCCATGGTGACGGCGGCTATCTTCGCAAGGATCTCGTCGACGGTTTCTACTTTGTCGCGAAGTAGTTCCTGAATCCCTAGAAAACTTGAGACTGCACGACTTTCTTCCATGCGGAGCATCATTCGGCCCTTGGTTAGTTCGAGTGCTTGCGACCATTCTGCTTCGGTGACACCGTCTCGCATTTTGGCGAGTTCATTCAGGATGACGGGAATTGCTTCGTCGATTCGCGCCGGGTCGATTCCGGATTCGACGATGAGTGCTCCGCAATCTTTAAAGAAGTGCGCTCCGCTATGGATGTCGTATGCGAGTCCTCGTTGTTCACGTACTTCTTCGAAGAGTCGACTACTCATCGTTTCTCCGAGTATGACTGACATTATCGAGAGTGCGTGGCGATCGGGGTCGGTGTTTCCTAATCCGGACAAGCCGATTGCGAGGTGAGCCTGTTCGGTAGGTCGGTGTTCGAGGGCGACTCGCTTTTCTAATTTTTTGGGCTCGTAGGGGAACATCGGGAGAATCTCGCCATCGTGGAGGCCACCGAGCAGCCCGCTGATCTGTTCAACGACGTCGGCGTGTTCGATGTTTCCGGCCACGGCGATTACCGTGTTCGAGGCAACGTATTGCGTTTCGAGGTACTTGAGCATGTCGACGCGGGAGATTGCCCCGACCGATTCGACGGAGCCGGCGATGTCTCTGCCCATTGGCTGCTCGGGCCACAGTAGTTCATCGAGCATCATCGAGGTGCGAGCGCCGGGTGAGTCGAACGATGCACGGATCTCTTCGTAGACGACCTGTTTTTCCTTGACGATGTCTTCTTCTTTAAAGAGGGAGTTGAGCGCCATGTCGGATAAGAGGTCGATGCCTTCACGGTAATGGGGCTGTGCGAGCCGGCACCAGTAGCCGGTGACTTCTCTATCGGTGAACGCGTTGAGGGTTCCGCCCACGCCCTCGACTACTTCTGAGATTTGCCGGGGTGTAGGTCGGTCGGGTGTTCCTTTGAACAGCATGTGCTCGAAGAGGTGGGAGGCACCTGCGAGTTCAGGAGTTTCATATCGAGAGCCGGCACCGAACAGGAAGATGATGCTTACGGCGTTGGTGTGGCGGAATGTGCTGGTGAGAATTCTCAGGCCATTAGGCAGCACGGTTCGGTCGAACGTGCTTGAGACGAGCTGCTGGGTTTCAGGTGTAGTCAACGGAGAATTCTTACTTTCGATTATTTTTCGTGCATTTGTAAAAACACCGAAATCAAGCGTATGGGCGGGAAAGTCGGGGGTCAAACTTACGAGAGATTTTGAGTTGGTGAGGTCGGATTGAGAGTTTCTTCGTACTGAGTAGTACGAATGTTGCCGCACACAGCTATGCCGGTATGCTGCGCGAGGCGGGTGCTCAACGATAGAATTCCTCTTCATGCGTGAATCTCACAGTTACGAATTGAATAATCGTGTGGTCGGCGGGGGCATGCGTCCTTGAGAAGTAGTGATTCTGAGCAGAGCTCGGATTTCGTTATTGACGACTACTCGGTCAGTGAATCCCGGTTAAAAGAGTTCGTTAGTCGGATATCGATTCCGAGGGTTTCGACGCGCTATGCGCTGGCACTTATTTTGTTGCTGGCTGTGGTGTTGCGGCTGTACGGAATTAACTGGGACCAGGGTGGGTTATTTCATCCTGATGAACGGGCGTTTCTTTCGCAGGTTTACAACCTTGAGGTGCCTGAAGGCGACGAGTGGCAGAACGTTCTGGAGCCAGATCTCAGCACTCTGAATCCGGGGTCGTTTAACTGGGGTAGCCTGCCTCACTACGCATTGAAGGCGGTTCAGTACGCGGTTGCTCCGTACAAGTGGATGAACTTGTTCGAGTTGCGATACGCGGGTCGAGCGCTTTCTGCGTTATCCGACACGGCAACAGTATTTCTCGTATTTCTCATAGGCCGAGCTGTGTTCAGCAGCAGGGTTGGGTTACTTGCGGCTTTGCTTTCGGCGATTGCTGTGCAGCAGATACAGCTGAGTCACTTCTTCGCTGTCGAAACGTTCATGACGACGTTCATCGTTGCCACGATCTTCTATTCGTTACGTGTTGCTCAGGAGGGTCGGCGACGCGATTCTGTGCTTGCGGGAGTGATGTTTGGGTTTGCGGTGGCGACAAAGTTCTCGGTGTTGCCGTTGGGGCTGGCGCTGGTCTTATCGCACCTTATTTACTCGATATCGAGGAAGGGTGATCGGTTTGACATAGACGGACTAGGATCGGATGCGGCTGCGGCTCGGCAGTGGGTTTCGTTCAAAAATATTGTGATTACTGCGGTTGCGGTTTTAGTGACTCTTGTCGTCACGCAGCCGTACATGTTCCTGGATTTCGGTACGTATGTTGGGAGCATATCGACACAGGGTGAGATGGTTCGTCGTGAAGTCGATCTTCCGTTTACTCGCCAGTACGAGGACACGCCGAGATACATCTACCAGATCGTCCAGCTCAGCACGTGGGGACTTGGGCCTGTACTGGGAATAACGGTGTGGCTGGGGCTGCTTGGTGCAGTGGTTGCTGGGGTGCTTGCCCGGCGCAAAGCTGATCTGGTGATACTGGCGTGGGTGTTGCCGTATCTATTGATTACCGGCTGGTTCGATGTGAAGTTCATGCGGTACATGATGCCTCTCGTGCCGTTCCTGATTCTGTACGGTGCGCGAGTTCTGTGGTGGGCGTTCGAGGTTATTAAATCGTTGCAACCGAATCGGCGCTGGCTACGGGTGTTGCCGATTACGTTGGTGTTGTTGTTCACGGCTCACTATTCGCTGTCGTTTATGAATGTGTACCAGGGTCAGCATCCTTTGAATGAGGTTTCGAACTGGCTGGAACTTAATGCCAGGCCGGGTTCAAAAGTCGTACAGGAGCACTGGGAAGAGGGCATTCCGGGTGTGGTTGGACTTCAGATGCACAATCGGGCCGTCCTGTACAACGGAGAGAATAAAAGGAAGTTCGCCGATCTGACGGCGCTTCTTGCGGAGTCGGAGTACTTCGTGTTGTTGAGTAACAGGCTCTACGCGACGATTCCCAGATTGCCGGAGCGCTACCCGCTGACATCGGTGTTTTACGAAAAGATTTTCTCGGGTGAGCTTGGCTATGATCTGGCCTTCTCGAATGGTCGTTACGTGGGTGGGCTGGGCGTCGACTATTACGAGGATCCGTTCGCCAGGTTGGGCTTTGGTCCTCCTGAGAGATTTCAAGAGCCGTCGGACGGGTTATTTACCGCGGGATTCGGTTGGGCTGATGAAAGCTTCTCGGTTTATGAGCATCCGCAGACTTTCATATTTTTCAACAAGGACCGACTCTCAGTTCGACAGCTGAACAATGAGATTGGGTCTTCACGTTTTGATGCGTTCTTGGTCACTCCGGCTGAGCCCGGGTTGCTTCTTTCTGATGAAGATGCCGAGAAGCAGCAGGCTGGTGGTACGTGGAGTTCGATTACGTTTTCGCGGTGGCTGCCCGACTGGATAACACCAGTTGTCTGGTACCTCGCAGCACAATTGTTCGCGCTCGTAGTGCTTCCGATCGCTTTCGTGGTGTTCAGGCCGTGGCCCGACCGTGGTTATCTGTTCGCCAAGCCGCTTGGGCTTTTACTTGTGGCGACTACCACGTGGCTACTCGTTAGCTTGAACGTTGTTCAGTTCAGTTTCTTTTCGGTGTTACTGGGCGTTTTGTTGCTGGCGACTCTTTCTTATCTGACGTTAAGGGCGACTGGTAGTGATCTGAAAAACCACCTGAGATCGAACGCTAGACGGTTCGTGAGGATGGAAATCCTGATCCTGCTCGCTTACGTGGCGTTCCTGTTGATCCGTGCGGCGAATCCTGATCTGTGGCACCCGTGGAAGGGTGGCGAGAAGCCGATGGACTTCGCTTACCTCAACGCGGTGGTGAAGTCGTCGACGATACCTCCCTACGATCCCTGGTACGCCGGTGGATATTTGAACTACTACTACTTCGGTCAGTTCATTATTGCTTCGTTGATTCGGTTCACGGGAATTGTCCCGTCGGTTGCGTACAACCTTGCGGTGACGTTGTTGTTTGCTTTGACGGTGGGCGGCGTCTATTCGATTGTGAGCGGTCTTGCTGAGCTGACACTGCGGGCGAAGCGTGTCCCGGTCTGGTCTCGGAAGTCTCCCGTATACGCGGGGCTGGCTGCGGTCGTGTTGGTGGTGATCGCAGGAAATATTGATGGGTTGTTGCAGGTATTGCAGGGCGCTTCTCGGACATTTTTCCAGGATGGGTCGTTCGGTTTCTTTGATTTTTGGCGTAGTTCGCGCATGATGCCTCCGGATCCACCGGGACACGAGATCACGGAGTTTCCGTTCTTCACGTTCCTGTTTGCTGATCTTCACGCGCATCTGATCGCTATTCCGATAGCCATAACGGCATTTGCTGCGACCATTTCGGTTTACCTGAGGATTGGTCGGAAGCGACCGGTTGTTGAGTCGCTGGCGGGGTTGTTCGTTCTGGGCGTTCTGGTTGGTTCGCTTCGAACGATTAATGCGTGGGACTTCCCGACTCAGTTATTACTGGCGGGCGGATTCATCGTCGGTGGACATCTGCTGGCATCTGGACGATCGCTGATTTCTCGATTGATGGTCGGTGTAGCGAGCACCGTGTTTGTGTTGGTCGTTGGGCATGTTGTGTTCCTGCCGTTCCACTCCAGCTTCGAGCTGTTCAACAACGGTGTGATCAAAAGTCGATTCACGACTGATTTGCTGCAATACATCGTCATTCACTCGGTATTTTTGCTGCTGATAATCAGCTGGCTCGTGTACATGTGCCGAGAGCGGCTATCTAACGCACTGGCAAGCGTGGCGAACGGACCGTCACCGGGATCTGGTGTTGCTGGTTGGATATGGCAGATCGTTCTGGTCCTTGTGGCCGCGGTGGTTGCGTCGCTTGCGCTTACCGGGTTCGCGACGATTGCGTTTGTCGTGGTGGTCGGTGCTTCTGTGCTCGGGGCGGGACTGACTTCGTACAGTGCGAGATTGCCGGGTGCGAGGTATTTGCTGGTTGCTGTCGGCATGGTTGTCATGGCAATGGCGCTTGGTGCCGGTGTAGATGTATTCACAGTCAAAGACGATATCGACCGGATGAACACCGTGTTCAAGTTCTATCTGCAGGCGTGGGTGTTGCTTGCGATGGCTGCGGCGTATTTCGGTTGGTTCCTTGCCGATGCGGGCAAGTTTTCTTTCAGTAACGTTCGACTGGGTCGAGGGGTGTGGATGGGGCTTCTTGCGGTGCTGGTGATAGGAGTGATGGTGTATCCGGTGCTTGGTACACGTCACAGGAACTCGCTGCGATTCGAGCAGAGTGGATTGGCGCTCGACGGGATGGCGTACATGGAAACGTCGACTTACGTCGATAAAGAGGGGCCCCTGACACTGAAGTACGACTTCGATGCTATTGAGTGGATGCAGGAGAATATCTCGGGTTCACCAGTGATTATCGAGGGACTGGCTGATCAGTATCGGTGGGGCAATCGCATTTCGATTTATACCGGGCTACCCGCGGTGATTGGCTGGGACTGGCACCAGAGGCAGCAGCGAGTTGGGTATGCGTCGACTGTTACGCGTAGGCGGATTGACGTTGATCAGTTTTTCGAGAATTCGCAACGTAGAACGGCTCTGTCGACTCTAGATAAGTACAACATTCGGTACGTTTACATTGGAGAGATGGAGCGTGCCAAGTACTCGGAGGCCGGGATAAAGAAGTTCGCAAGTATGGAGACGGACGGGCTTGTTCAGGTGTATCCGACTGCGAATTTGATTGAGGCGGGTTTGGATACGCCGGTTGTGATTTACGAGTACACGCCGGTCGAGTAGTTGGTGAGCTGGGCTGCGCTTAGAGCACGGCGCGTGACGATTGTCATTGCGAGGAGTTCGACGACGTGGCAATATGTGGTCGGCGCGCAATTATCTCGACTAGCTAGCCGCGGATTTTCTGGTTGCTAACGTCGTTGCGTTAGGTGATACGGGCAAGCTTAGTTATCACGGAGTCGGAAGGTTGCTCCGCTACGACCGCTGATTGCCACGTCCCTCGCTCCTCGCAATGACACTAAACGCCGAAGAATGGCGTTCAGATCAGTTTTACAGTTCGCCGTCTTCCGGGACGATCAGGCCGTAGTCTTCATCGTGCCTTCGGTGTACGACATTTATTTCTTTTGTTTCCTTGTTTCGGAATACGTAGAAATTGTGACCCAGCAACTCCATTTGGGCTGCGGCATCTTCGACCGATTCTGGCACGACAGGGTGTCGCTTGGTTCGGACGAGTTGTCCGTGTTCGAGAGTGGTGATCCCGCCTTCTTCGACCTCGCTAACCGACTCCTGGGCGAGTTGCTCGGCGATGGCCAGCCCGAGTCCGCCTTCGACATAGCGTCGATTCTTATCTGAGTAGCGGTTCTTGTATCGGCTTATCTGTCGGGTAACCGTGTCGGAGACGTGGTCGATGGCGGTGTATGGCGAATCGCCGCGTATTTCGCCGCGGATGACGCCTCGCTTCATCCTGATCGTTACTTCAGCGATGTAGCGTTCTTATTCTTTTTGAGTTTGTTCTTTTCGGATTTGTAGGAATACGAGAACCGGATCACGGAATCTTCGATCAAGGATGCTGAGTCGTTTCTCGGCATAGCTTTTGATCGCGTCGGTAAGAGTCGTGTTGTTGGCGGTGATTCTAAGTTCCACATATCCCCCAATTCGAACCCAAATATTGTTCTTGAACCGAGCACCAGCCCGGTACTTATATATTCTATTGCCGGTTCACCCTGCCTGAACCATTTTTGCCATGATTAATCGCTGGATATGCGACATTTGATTACTGCTCTGAGAGAAATCACTTCCGGTGCGATAAATCTCCTGTTTCCACCCACCTGCGTTCATTGCGGGAGAGAGGGAGCACTACTGTGCCACATCTGCGTATCTGAGTCGACTTTGGTGCTTCAGAATGTGTGCAGAAAGTGCGCAGAGCCACTTCCTAAGCCCGGTACATGCGCACGATGCGTGGCAGATGCTTCGAGTCTCGACCGGTTATACGATTCGTATTTGTACGAGTCGCCTGCGGGATCTGCGGTAAGAGCGTTTAAGTTCGATGATGTTAGGGCGCTAGGGCCAGTGCTTGGTGGGATGTTCAATATTGCCGCCATGAGTCGTAGTTCCGCAGATCTGGTGGTTCCGATACCGCTTCACAAGCCTCGCTTGCGATCGCGGGGCTACAACCAATCTGAGATTCTGGCTCGACTGCTGTCCGAGCGTTTGGGTTTGGAAGATCACAACGACATCTTGATTCGAATTGCGCATACGGTGCCCCAGTCAGAGCTACCCACGGCTACTGCCAGGCACAGTACGATGGCGGGCGGTTTTTCGACGAGCCCGAACGCATCTGCTGTCGTTACTGGCAAGCGGGTTCTGCTGGTGGATGATGTATTTACTACTGGAAGCACTGTGAAGGCCGCTGCCGATGCTCTCAAGTCTGCGGGAGCAAGCTGGGTGGGTGTGGCTGCGTTAACCGTTCAGCCGATTGGGGCCCTGCAATGAGCAACACACTGAAGGCAGTGTTCTTCGATATGTACGGCACGCTCGCTGGATTTGATCCGCCCCGCGAACAGATACAGTCTCAGGCTGCTGAAAAGTTTGGCCTGAGTGTTACGAGAGAGGGTATCGACGCCGGGTATCACATGGCAGACGAGTTCATGACGACCCAGAGCGCTACGAAGCCGCTACGGACAATGAATGGCAATGAGCAGTGGGCGTTTTTCGCTCGATTCGAGCAGCTTGTGCTTCAGGGAGCAGGTCATGAAGTGGATCTCACGTTGGCGGGTGAAATCTGGGCGGAGGTGCGGAAGCAGGAGTATCGAATTGCGTTGTTCCCGGATGTGATCGATGGGCTGGCGCGGCTTAGAGCGACGGGGTTGATCGTTGGAGTGATATCCAACATGAACTCTGCGAGTGAGAGGCTGCTAGCCGACATGGGGCTTACGGATCGCGTTGATTTCGCGGTTACTTCGGGTGAAACCGGCGTTGAGAAGCCAGATCGTCGAATTTTCGATGCGGCGCTGGCCAAATCGGGAGTGCTGGCCGACGAGGCTGCGGTTGTTGGGGATCAGCTTGAGTCGGATATTTTTGGCGCCGAAAACGCTGGAATGCGACCAATTCTTATCGACCGGTATAACGGGCATCCGAACTACTCGAAACACCCCAGGGTGACGGATATGGAGTCAGCGATCGCTGTTATTACGGGTATGAGCGCTGGTTAATGCGTATTATTTTCGACTTCGCCCACAATTTCGCTGATTCGCTCAGCCATAAAGAGCAATAATTTGAAAATTGAACGAGTTGAGTCGATCCTTGCGGGTAGCAGCCAGATCGTCAGGATATTTACAGATAACGGACTTGTTGGTGTTGGGCAGTCGGCGTGCTGGGGTTATCTGGAAGCTACCGATGCGGTTGTGAAGAAGTTTGCTGATTATCTTGTTGGCAAAGACCCGCTCGATATCGAGCATCACTGGCAGTATTTGTACAGAATGGGCCCGTTTCGAGGTTCGGTTCTCTCTGGTGCATTGAGCGCCGTGGATATTGCGTTGTGGGACATCAAAGGCAAGGCGTTTGAGGCCCCGGTGTGGCAGTTGCTCGGCGGTAAGGTTCGCAACAAGATTCGCCTGCACCTGCTTATGGGTGGAAAGCGTGCAGATGCTTCTGATCAGGGGACGAGCGCTCAGGGGCTACTGTTGAACTCCAGTGATGCCGTAGAAGAGGGTTTTACGGCTATCAAGACCGATCCGCTTCCAGACGGATTCCAGTCGATGACCCTGCCACGATTGATTCACGACACTCGCGAAAATGTTGCAGCGATGCGTGAGGGTGCTGGCCTCGATGTCGACATCATTCTTGAGATGCACCGGAAGCTGACTCCGATGGTTGCTATCGCACTTGCGGAGCAGCTTGTTGAGTTTCAGCCGATGTTCTACGAAGACCCAATTCAGATCGATTCGATCAAGTCGCAGGCCGAAATTGCGCAGAGGACGACTCTCCCTGTCGCCAACGGTGAGCGGATGCATTCGATCTGGGAGTTCCGCGAGATGTTCGAGGCAGGTGGCAGCCAGTATGCGAGGCCTGACCTGGGACTGGCCGGTGGATTTACCGGGGTGAAGAAGATCGCGGCGATAGCAGAGTCGTATCACTCGGCGGTTGTGACTCACAACTTTTTAGGGCCTGTGCTTACTGCCGCCGCGTGTGGCCTCGATACGTCGATTCCGAACTTCTTGACGCAGGAGTACTCGAAGGAAGATGAAGAGCCGTTCAACGCGATGTTCAATTCTTCGTGGCAGCGAGACGGTGGGTATATTCCGGTTCCGGATGTTCCGGGAATAGGTATCGATCTGACGGTCGAGGGATTTGAGTCGCAGCCGTACGAGCCTCGTGAATTGCGGGTCATTCCAATGCGGGAAGATGGTTCTGTGGGCTACTCGGTTTAGGGTGGCGTGATCGCCCGCGACCTGTAGCGCGTTGCGCAAGCTCGTTGTAGTCTCCGGAGATACGTTTTTTTGAACTGGAGAGAAACTTGCCCGACGCAGCGTCAAATCCGCATCGCCTACCCTCAACCGTAGTTCCCTCGCACTACCGGATACATCTCGAACCTGATCTTGCTGAAGCTACCTTTTCGGGCAGTGTGGAGATCGAGGTTGAGGTTGGTCAGGCGACCGACAACATCCAGATCAACTCGGCCGAACTGGCGATTTACTCAGCGTCGATTCTCGATGCCGTAGGCACGAAGATCGAGACTTCAGAGATCAAGCACGACGAGAAGATGGAGAGAGCGACACTGAGTTTTGATTCAGAGTTGTCGCCGGGTCCGTACACGATTGTTGCCGAGTTCACAGGCATCCTCAACGACCAGCTTCGAGGCTTCTACAAATCGGTATTCACCGATGATGACGGTGTTGAGCACACGATTGCAACGACTCAGTTCGAGAGCACTTCTGCACGCAGGGCGTTCCCGTGTTTTGATGAACCGGCGTTCAAGGCGTCGTACGGCGTGACGCTCATTGTGCCCGAGGGCGAGTTCGCAGTGTCGAACGGTCCGACTGTTTCTGAGACAAATCTTGGCGATGGTCGCAAAGAAATCGTCTTTGAAGACACGATGGTTATGTCGACTTATTTGGTCGCATTCATTGTGGGTCCGTTCGAGGCGACTGACCCAGTGGACGTTGACGGCGTGCCGCTGCGCATCGTCCACCCGATCGGAAAAGGGCATCTCACCGACTACGCGCTGGAATCGGGTGCGTTCGCGTTGAAATTCTTCACGGAGTACTACGGAATTTCGTATCCGGGCCAGAAACTCGACATGGTGGCGGTTCCAGACTTTGCGTTTGGCGCGATGGAGAACCTTGGCTGTATTACGTACCGAGAAGTTTTACTGCTTGTCGATAAGTCACGCTCGACCGAGCCTGAACTGCTTCGGGTTGCGGACGTTATTGCGCACGAAATCGCTCACATGTGGTTCGGCGATCTCGTGACGATGGAGTGGTGGAACGGAATCTGGCTCAACGAGGCGTTCGCTACGTTCATGGCGACCATGTCGTCGGACAATTTCAACAAAGAGTGGGGTCGCTGGAACCAGTTCAGTCTTGAGCGTTCTATGGCGTTTGACGTTGACTCGCTGGCAAACACACGCCCGATCGAGGTCGAGGTCAATTCGCCAGAAGATGCCGAGGCGATGTTCGATTTACTGACCTACGAAAAGGGCGGGTCGGTACTGCGGATGCTTGAGCAGTTTCTTGGTGAGGAAGAGTTCAAAGACGGGATTAGCTACTACCTGAACAAGCACAAGTATTCGAACACCGAGACGAATGATTTGTGGGATGCGATCGAGCACGTTACGCAGCAGCCGGCACGCCGAATCATGGATTCCTGGATATTCCAGAAGGGTTACCCGCTGGTTAGCGCGTCGATTTCCGAGGACGGATCGACGATTACGCTGTCGCAGGATCGATTCTTGTACACCGAGGGTGAAGAGGCCGACACTACGATCTGGTCGGTTCCTGTGGTGATGAAGGTCGGCACGGATTCTGGTGTTGAGGAGGTTCGGTATTTGCTTGAGGAGAAGTCTGCTGAGATCAAGCTGGATTCTCCTGCACTGTGGGCATCGGCTAATGCGGGTGGAAGTGGATTCTTCCGTGCCCGTTACTCGTCCGAGATGTTGACGGCACTTTCGGAAAGCATGTTCGAGAATCTCACTCCTATCGAACGGTTCGGTCTGGTCGACGACACCTGGTCGTCGGTGATGGCTGGTCGTACTTCGGCGACTGATTTCCTGGACTTCGCACGAAGCTTCCAGGATGAGACTGACCTCGATGTGTGGACTGTGCTATCGAGTTGCCTTGCTGGACTCAAGAAGTTGGTTGAAGGTGAGGCGGAGCTGCAGTACAAGGCGGTTATCAGCGACCTGGCGCAGCCGGCATTGGACCGGCTTGGCTGGGAGCATTCAGATAGCGATACGTCACGAGATCTTGAGCTTCGGGGTCTGTTTATCCGGCTGCTGGCGAACGTCGCTGACGATGAGCTTGCCACGAAGAACGCTTCGGATCTGCACGATTCATATTTGAATGATGCGGGATCGGTTGAGCCGAACATTGCGGCCGCTGCTACTGGTGTTGTCGCTTCGAAGGGTGATTCGGCTAAGTACGAAGTATTTTTGGATAAATACAGGAACCCCACGACTCCGCAGGAAGAGCGACGCTATCAGTCGGCGCTTTCGGCGTTCCCTGGCGAGGACGAGATGAACCGCACGCTGGCGATGGCGCTGGATGGCACGGTTCGAACTCAGGATGCGCCTTACTTGCTTGCTGTTTGCATGCGGAACAAGGATCAGGGCTTTCTTGCGTGGGAGTTCGTCAAGGACAACTGGGACAAGATCAACGAGGACTTCCCGTCGAACAGTATTGTTCGGATGCTTTCGGGTGTTACTTCGCTGAGTACGCCTGAGCAGGCTGATGATGTGTTTGCGTTCTTCGATGATCACGAGGTTTCGCAGGGTCAGCTTACGTTGCAGCAGACGTTGGAGAAGCTGCGGGTGAATGTTGCGTTGCGTGAGCGTGTGAGCGGGCCGTTTAGCGAGAGTTTGACGAGCTAGGGGTTGGCGTGTTCCTTCTTCCTGAGTGGAGAAGGTTAGATTGAGAGGGAATGTAGACGGATGTTCCACTTGGAGAGTTTTCGCGACCCCTCACCCTGTTCATTTCCCCTCACCCAACCCTCTCCCTAGGGGAGAGGGTTAACAGGAGAGTCGAGGCTAGGTATGACTAACAACGGGAGCGGTGATAACGAGCGGCCCGGGTTGGAATTGCCTACTTTTCCTCCGGTGATCTTTGGTGTTCCTGTTCTGGCTGGTGTGGCGGTTCATTTGTTGTTGTGGGACGCCGGGATTTTCGGTGGTGTGTTGGGCGTGTTGATCGGCGTGGTACTGGTTTTGGTTGGACTGGGATTGATCGCTTGGAGCTTTGTGACTATGCGTGCTTACGGTGAGCATCCGGAGCCGGGGCATCCGACTAAGACGCTTGTGGAGTCGGGTCCGTTCAGGCGTACGCGAAATCCGATTTACGTTGGTTTTCTTTTAATAGCTGTTGGTCTTGCGGTCGCATTCAATGCGCTGGCTGTGCTGATAGCGGCGTTCGTTGGGGCGGTTGCTCTCAGGGTGCTGGTGATTCGGCGCGAAGAGGCCTACCTCACGCGTGTGTTTGGTGAGGCTTACACCGGGTACATGAGCCAGACTCGCCGCTGGCTTTGACGTGTTGGGTGCGTTCGTCGTTCAGTCAGACGACGCTATGTCGAACACCTGAACACGGTGGCGGTTGCTGTCGACGACGAGTAGATGACCGTCGTTGTCCATCGTTATTGAGGTCGGTCCCCAGAAGTACTTTTCGATGTGAGCCGATTGCTCGTGTGGGTCGTCGATGTTGAATTCGAGATCGAGATCGAGATTGGCGGTGTTTCGAGCCGCTTTTTCTTCGATGTTGGTGTCGAGGAATTCATGTGCCCACTTCGAGAGTGTTGACTCCCCGCGGTGCAGCTGGACGAAAGTCCCTTCGGAGTCGAGAACCTGAATACGCTGGTTACCCCAGTCGGTGATGTAGATGTAGCCGTCGGAATCGACAAAGACATCTGATGGTGCGTTGAACTCACCGTCGTTGCGGCCGGGCGAACCGAAGTTTGCGAGAAACGCTCCGTCGGCATCAAACTTGACGATTCGGTCATTGCCCCAATCGGCGACGTAGACGTTGTCGGCGGTATCCACACAAACTCCCCACGGCAGGTTCAGTTGGCCGTCGCCTGAACCCTGCTCACCGAAAGTTGCAAGGTGCTTTCCTTCGGTCGTGAATCTCTGGATTCTGCCGTTCATGTGATCGCTGACGAGCAGTTCATTGTTCGAGTTGAATGCGATCCCGTTCGGGCCGTTTAGCTGGCCCGGGTCGGTACCGGTTTCACCCCAAGTGTCGAGCAGTTCGCCTTCGAGCGTGCGTACTAGGATTCGATTCAGGTGCTCGTCGCTAGTGAAGAGTCGTTGCTGACTGTCGATTGCTATTCCGGCGTTCCAGATCGCCTGACCTGATCCGGTGCCGAACGATCCAAACGTGCCGAAGTACTCTTCTTCCATGTTCATCACGGTTACGCGGACGCCTCGTGGGTCATTGTCTAATCCGCGCCCGAGGATGTAGATTTTCCCATCGTCAGCGACCGCTCCGGCCCAGGGGTAGTAGAAGCCGCGGCCTTCCATGGCGGCGACGCCGATAGTGCGGTTGTATGTGATTCGTGCTGTGCGGGTTTGTGTTGTCATGAGGTTTTCCGAAC
>Ga0302123_10001626_pt1 | contig 15890 bp, 18 predicted proteins | sample CB21_321_MG_FD_203109 | JGI IMG/M metagenome (GOLD analysis project Ga0302123, IMG submission 203109) | Marine microbial communities from Western Arctic Ocean, Canada - CB21_32.1 | ecosystem: Environmental > Aquatic > Marine > Oceanic | place: Canada: Western Arctic Ocean | collected 2017-09-28 | reverse complement strand
TCTGAAAGAGGCTGACCCTGTATGCCGGGGTCCCCTCGAATTCCCTGAATTCCCTGTGGCCCACGGGAACCCCTTTGGCCTTCGGCACCCGGTTCCCCTTGAGGACCGGTAACACCTGTTGGACCTTTGGAGCCAGCAGGTCCCTGTGGCTCACGATTTTCCGCACATGATGTGCCGACAATAAATACTGTCGTCACCAGGAAAAACAATAGGAGTTTCATGGATGGATGATATACCTGCGGTCAATTGAGGGGATGATATCCATGGAGTAGTCCGTTCCGCCGTTCCCACTATCTCTGAGAATGGAGGAATGGACTATAGGAACTAGGTCAAATAACCACTTTCGTTAGCTTGAAGCTGACCTGATATCGGTTAAATTCGATTCCTTGAGTTACCTTGAGGGAGCGACGAAGCCTAAGGTCATCTCCCAACGCACTGATTTCCAACGGTATTGAAAGACGCACTCCAGACATCTTTGCTGCCTCGTATGCATCAACAGCTGCCTCACTATCTGTTGTAGGGGCAACGCAAAATGACATACCTCCATACCACACCAGACCATTTCCAGTCCTGCCTATCAACCAAGGCATCAATAACCAGATTTTCCAGCGGCTCCAGTTACTGTCTGTTCGACAGGCATACCAAGAAGGGTGCTGAAGATCCCTCCTGCCATACATTCACCGACTGACATGTAATCCATGCCTTGATAGCCACAGGTCCCAGGATCGTGGAGGAGTTGAGAGTTTGCTAGAAGCGAGATGGACACATCGAGGGATGGGGCGTAGTAAAGCCATGAAGTCCTCCCGCCGCCGCCGCCGGGGTGAGTGTACGTCTTGATGCGTGTACCATCTGAGAGGCTGATGTCTGCCATGCCGATATAATAGCCGTATGTGTGCACTCCAAGACCACTCGGCGACTCCTGACCGATGTCCACTGTCAGCGAGTTGATTAATTGTGCTTGGACTGCACTGGAGAGTGCGGAACCTGAAGCGCTGAAAAGTTCGTATCCCCATCGAGCGATGTTTTCGGGTGTGGACACGATTGCGGCCCCTGCCCAGCTGATTCTCGGGTCCTTGCCTTCAAAAATCGCCATAGGCCCAGAGCGTAGATCTCCGAAGCCGCTTCCTGCCCCGTACTTCTCGAGGTTGTCGTAGGCTGTTGCCGTGTCCGGTGGTTCGGCAACCTCGGTCAACAATCCACCGGAAAGGCCTAGTGGTTCAAAAAACGTTTCCTGGTAAAGAGCGTTAAGGTTCTTCCCCCCATAATGGGCGGTGATCAAACCAAGAAGGATGCTGTTGGCGTATGAGTAGTGATAAGACCCAGGTTCGACATAAGGCAATGAAATCTTACTGAGGTTATCTGCTGGCTTCCATGTAGGCGCCAGCATAATTTCCATTCTCTTGCTGAGATCCTCCGGTGTTGACCAATCGAAAATACCTGAAGTCATGGTTAATAATTGCTCCACGGTGACGTCGGTATTGACGTAGTCAATATCGATCAGGGCATAGTCGGGATGATCGAAAAGCAGTGCTTCCACGGTATCGGTCAGCTCATAGAGGCCATCTTCAATCTGGGTTAGCATCATCGCGCTGAGAAAGGTCTTGGATGTGCTTCGGATGATCATGGGCGTAGTGGGGGTCATTTGGGCTGTATTCGAAGCGATACCAGACGCCTCAGTCCATAATTTCTGACCATCGAACACGGCAGCACTGACTCCCGCCTTTTGATAAGCTGCTGTGAATTCATCGTCAACGCTGATGGTAAACGCCCTCTGAATTTTTTCCGTGAACGAATTAAACGTTGTAGACGCTACGAAGGTTGGTGCCGGGGCAAGCGGAATAATTGGAACAGCAGTGGGAGTAGGAACAGCAGTGGGAGTAGGGGCAGCAATGGGAGTAGGGGCAGCAATGGGAGTAGGGGCAGCAGTGGGAGTTGGAATAGCTGTAGGAGCTGCAATAGCTGTAGCAGTTGGAATAGATATGGGAGTAGGGGCAACTGTGGGAATTGATCCGATGGTGGCGGTTGGGTCAGGCGTGGCAGTTGGTACATCTGGTGTGGCTGTAGGAGGAACGGCAGGTGGTGGTGGCTCAGAAGAACACGCCACTCCCAAGGAGAGCACGAACGCTAGTAAGAGCACTGGTAGAAGTTTCATCACAGCATGATATACCTGCAGTCAACGAAGGGGGGGTGGGACGAGTGTAATACCGTCCCAGTGTTAGGCGTCTAACGTTTCCATTGTGATAGGGGACCAGCCCATGGTAAAACACTCATTCATCAAAAACAGTTAGATGTAGCATATGCAATTAATCTATTGGATATTAATTGTTCATCCATATGCTCAGAAATAAATGAAGTCCTTACTTCCATTGGTAGCTCATTAATTTGCACATAATTATATCCTGCAAGGAATTCTGCTCTATCTTTAACAAGTTGAAGATAGACTGCTGCCTCCTCTTTATAATCTTGGGGTGCAGCCTGCAATAATAGTCCCGTCCAAATTATTCTTCTCCCCCAATCTTCGGCAGAATTGAGGTCCCCGCCTGACTCGTCAATGGTATTCCTAATACCTACAAAAACATTACAGAGTTCCGATATATCTTGATTTGTATTTGTTTGTGCTAATGCGGATTCAATGGATTCTTGGCTATTTAGCTTTTCTGCCGTTTCAACCGAACACCCCAGAGTAAGAACCAATATCCCAATAACTAGTAATAATTGTTTCATACCCTCCCTCTCATACAAGGAAACGAGGACCACCACCCAAAGTTAGTACCAACCTAATGAGTTGTAAACCTCATTCTTGCGTGTACGCAACATACATCGGACAAAGCCTATAGCCTCATCTTTGAGTGGGTTGGCACATCTCGAGTAGGCGACGGCTCAGAGGAGCACGCCACTTCCCTAAACGCACAACCTCTCATTGGTGCAATAACACCAATTGGAAGCAGAGTATTTTTCGGTACCGATTGGTTAAGTCCACTGCCACAGTTCCCATGTTGCAATTCCCTGGGCGTCCACATCCCAATTATAAACAATAGCAGCGCCGTTTAAGCTTGCAAGGGAAGGGGCTGATGCTTGGAAGTAGACCATCCCTTTGAAAGTAGCTCCTCCATCTTCGGTAAAGGTGCCAACACCGGTTGCTCTGAAAGTTGCAATTCCGTCTGCAGCGATAACGAGACCAGCATTAGGGACCTCTCCATAAAGAGTTCCATCTGCTCTCATTTCAGCTGTATAAGTAGCCATCGTTTTGAGAATTTCTACCCCCGCCAAAGTTCCGCTCCCACTTGATACAGTCACTTCGAATTTGGGGAGAGCGCTGTCTGATGGAAGTGTTTTAGTCGCAGTGACTGCCTTGATAGAGCCTAATTTTACACCCGCCATACGTCACCTCTTTTTTTATTTTGCATTTATATGCTTCAAGCATTCTGATGATGGAACGCAGCCTCTTTGAATGGAGGAGATAATTATCATATACTCGCTATCTATTTACAACTTACGCTTACCCTTATTGACGACATGCCGAGGTGATATACCTGCGGTCAACGAGTCTAACGGTTACATGCACAACCGCGTCCCTTATGACATGTATAACTGCTTTTGATGCAGCTGTCCCCGCAAGCCTTGCCCGCAGAACAATGAAGATATCAAACATCAAACGTGTGGACTGGTCCGATGCCTCTCTAGGTGTGTCCGAGCCTGGCATGTCTTACGCCACGGTGATCACCCCAGGGTTCAAGATGATCATGGAGCTTGAGCCGGGTGGAACCGAGTACGTCTTCCACACCAGCATGACCCGCGTGGTGCCCGATCAGCCTATCAAGTAGGAGCTAGCGCACATGACAGACATGAGTGACGCCTTCGCGATTGCACGTGCCATCGACGGTCGACTTGCCGCACTAGCTACCGGCGACGCTGATAATGTGGTGGAGGCGTTCACGGAGGCACTCTACGATTACCGAGGCGACGGCGAGCTTGAGGTCTTTGTGGAGCTATGCCAGGGTCTACTGGAGGAAGCATGTGGCACCCTTGACGGCGATGCCGTTGAAGGTCGATGCTTTCGCGCGATAGATTCCGTCTTCAGCAGTGGCTGATTCGCCTTATTACCCCCCCCCGCCCGTGGTGTACACTGCTCCTATGACGACACAACCTGAATCCGCTCGAAAAAAATCAGTGGTGGCCGTGGTGCGCTCCACGCCGGAAACGGTGCTGGATGATGTAGGCAAGGTCATGCGACTGGCCGGCTACCAGCAGATACTCCCCGCAGACACGCAAGTCATGCTCAAAATCAACATCTCCTGGCAGCACTGGTACCCCGCCTGCTCCACATCGCCGTGGCAGCTTGAGGGTGTGGTCAAAACGCTGCGTGAGGACGGCTACACGGACCTCGTTGGGGCTCACAACGGCACAGTGGTCGTCGATTCGTACGAGGGCGAGGTCGCCAACAAGCACAAGGCCGTCACCGATAAGATGAACGTGCCCACGGTCCACCTGGACGTGGAGCCAAACAAGTGGGTGACCTACAAGCCAAAGGGCGAGATGCTGGTGCTCGACAAGATTTTCCCGGAGGGGATCACCATTCCGGAGAGTTTTGAGGGCAAGAGCATCATCCAACTCCCCACCATGAAGACCCACGTGTTCACTACCATGACGGGCGCAATGAAGAACGCCTTTGGCGGACTGTTGAACCGCAAGCGCCACTGGACCCACTCTGTCATTCATGAAACCCTGGTTGATTTATTGACTATCCAGCAGGAGATACACCCCGGCCTCTTCGCGGTGATGGACGGCACCTTTGCCGGCGACGGCCCCGGTCCAAGGGCGATGCGATGGCACATCCCCGGCGTGCTGCTTGCCTCCGCCGACCAGGTAGCTATCGATGCTGTGGCCGCCAAGATGATGGGCTTGAACCCCATGGACATCAAGTTCATCCGACTTGCCCATGAGCGTGGCTTGGGCTGCGGCGACCCCGATGAGATAGAGGTTGTTGGTGAGGATATCTCAGAAGTGAACCTCGGGTTCCAGACGGTGCAGAACACCTTTGCCAGCCGAGGGCAGAAACTCATCTACTGGGGGCCGCTGAAGTTCCTTGAGAAGCTGTGGCTCCGCTCTCCGCTGGTGCCTCTGGCTTACCTGGCGTCCAACGTGTACCACAACGGCTACTGGCGCACCTTCAAGGGCAAGAAGCGCATCCGCGAAGCTCTCAAGACCCCCTGGGGCAAGCTCTTCTCCAGCTATTAAGCTCTCACCATCGCAACGCGTAATGTCATTCTGAACGTAGCGAAGAATCCGGATTCATCGTCGTTTCCTCCTCAGAATGACAAAACGCGGGTAGGCTCATCAAACCACCAGAAGACCGGATTTTGAATAGTAATGTTGTAATAAAAACAACCAACGCCACGTAGAGTGAGGTCTTGGGGATAGTGAGAAAATTTGGTTGCCCGTCAGGGAATACGGGTCCAGGGTTAAACCCTGAGGGCTAAGCCCTGGCTGAGTGGAGCGCGATGCTGCCCAGCATCAGGTTTCGGTAGCTGACGTCGCTGAACCCCGCAGCCTGCATAGCAGCCACAAGCTCCCTCGGCGTCAAGTATCGCTGTACGGAGTTCGGTAGGTATTGGTACGCCGTCCGACTCCCCGATAGCGCCCAGCCCACCAGCGGCAGCATCCCCCGGAACCCTATCGTGTAGATGGCTCGGCTGACGATGTTCTTGGGCTTCACGATGTCCAACACTACCAACCTTCCGCCGGGCTTGAGGACACGTTTGAATTCGGCGAGTCCCAACGGAATGTCGTCCAGGTTGCGAAGGCCGAACCCGATGGTCGCGCAGTCGAAGGTTGCGTCAGGGAACGGCAGCGCCAGTACGTCGCCCTGGAGTGGCGCGACTCGCTCTGTCAGCCCCGCCGCTGCAATTATGGGTTTCGATTTCTGAAGCATGGGGTTGGAGAAGTCGAGGGCGGTGACGTGGGTGGCCTGGGATGCCAGCGCGGCCGCAAGCTTCCCGGTCCCTGACGCCGCGTCCAAAGCTCGGTCGACGTGCTCAGGCGCAGCAAGCCGGACGGCGAGTCGACGCCATGCCTCGTCTCGCCCGAAGGATGCCACGGTGTTGAAGGCGTCGTAGCGCTTGGCGATGCGATCGAACATGCTCTGAACGCGTTGTGGATGACCTGTGCTCACTGGTCTCCGATCAAGTTGACTACGTATTGGTGGCGGGCTTCTTGGCCAGCGTGGATGCTTCCAATGCCTGCTGTGACGTGTACCTGGGTACCCAGCCTGTCTCCTGTTGCAGCTTGCCTATGTCCGCCAACCAGGGCCACCGGATCATATCCAGGCCGCACGCAGGGGAATCGCTCTGGAGCCTCAAGGCCCAGGAGGCCTGCGTCAGCGGGTACAGGATTGATGCTGGCACGGGAATCGCTCTGCGCCCCGCCACCTTGGCTATATGACTATACGGTACCGTGCCTGCTCCCGCCACGTTGTAGACGCCGGAGAATGGCTCATTCAAGCAGAGCCCAAAGACATCCATGAGGTCATCTTCATGGATGAACTGCATCTGAGGGTCTGAGCCGCGGATGCTCACCAATAACGGCTTGGAGAAGGCCTGCGTGATGAAATTGTCGGAGTTTGGGCCCATCACCACGCACCCTCGTAGCGTCGTGACGTGGGTGCCGGAGTAGTCAGCGGCGTAGTCCTGCAGCAACAACTCGGTAGCGGCCTTGTCCTCTGCATACTGGAACCCACGTACGGGCCAGGCGGGCGATTCCTCTGTGAACGCCGCAACGTTGTTCTTGCGAGCGCCGTACACCGTGCTACTGCTGAGGTAGAGAATGTGGGCGATGGCTGCAAATTGGCAACTCTGCAACACTTTGGCAGTTCCACCGACGTTTATCCGACGAGCGGCTTCACGATCCCTGTCGGGCTTCAGCTGGAATGCCAGGTGGACGACGGACTCGACTCCATGTTCTTTGAGGATGTCGTCTATCGGTTGGAGAATGTCTCGTTGGTAGCCGTGTACCTTGGGGTGGGTGGCGTCGACGGGTCGAGCGTCGAGGGCGACAACTTCGTCTACATCGTCGGATGCAGCAAGCCTCGCAACCAGCTTCGAGCCGATCGAGCCTGCCGCGCCGGTGACTGCGATGCGAAGGCCGCTAGCCATCAGGGACTACATCGGTGAAATCGAATCGGAGGGTGCCCAGCCCCTGCACATCGAAAGCCATGCCCACCTTGTGGGTGCCGGGTGTCAGCGAGATGCCTGTGGCGGTAATGGTGGTTGCGCGGTTCATGGCCAGGGTGAAGGGCACGTCTTTGGTGACCTCGGAGAACGAGACCGTCCGGTCGTCCACCGTGAAGTGGGAGTCTTCCATAGGTATCTCTACGCCATCCAGCGATAGGGGCAGCATCCCCCTGGCGTAGCCGGAGCCAAGGGAGTTCTTGATCTGAAATGACAGGCCCTCTGGGGTGGCACACAAGCTACCCTTCACGTAGAGCCTGCGGAGGAGGAATCCCGGAACCGTTATCACTAGGCGTTCTCTTCCATTGTGCGATGCATCTGGTACAGACCCTCTTCTACCGAGATGACCTCAGGTGGCAACAAACGCTCGGTTCCCAGGAGCTTGGTCATCACACAGATCTGGGCGGCGCGCTCCACCAGTACCGCCACGTCCATCGCCGCATCCAGGTCGTGTCCTACAGCTACCAGGCCATGGTTGCTCAGGAGCGCCGCGCTCCGACCTTCCAACGCCTCACATGCACTCTGGGCCAACTCCTCACTTCCGGGGGGCTGGTACGGTGCAACGCGCACTTCGCCGCCAACCACCACCACCACCTCGTCGATGACCGGTGGGATCGCGATGTTGCTGACTGCGCAGACGCTGGCGTATACGGAGTGGGTATGCACAACGGAACGTACGTCGCGACGAGCGTTGTAAACCGCAACGTGGAGCATGGTTTCCGACGATGGAGGAAGGTCACCGAAAATCGGGTCGCCCTCGAAGTCGATGATGGGGATATCCGCCGCGGTCATGGAACGATAGGCACGACGGCTCGGGGTAATGGCGAGCAATGGGGTTTCGCCTGGAATCAGAAGGCTGACGTTGCCGCTGGCCCCGGAGACCAGGCCCTGTCGAGCCAACTCCTGAGCCGTGTCCAGCACTGCAGTACGCTCTGCCAGCCAAAAATCCGACGCCATTGAATCCCCCTGCGATTAACTGCAGCTTATTGTAGCCTTCGAAGGCAGGACTTGTCCTGCACCCATATGACCTGACTGTTACCCTTAAAGCTGGCTCTTGGTACTCTTGATGCTTAGCGTGTTGAAGGGTACCAAAAAGGGGCTGAGCCCCTTAAAGGAAGCCCTGAAGCCGCTCCTGCGCCTCAACCCAACGGCCGTAGTGCTCCTCGTACTCTGCCGCTGCTACCGGTTGTGGTTCCACCGTTGTAAGCGTGGCGGATGCGTTCGCTGCCAGCCCGGCAAGGTCCGGGTTACTCGATAGCGACGCCCCTGCGATGAGCGCCGCCCCGATAGCGCTGGCGTCAGGCGTAGATGAGACGTTGATCGATCGACCAAGCACGTCGGCGAGTATCTGGTTGAATAGCTTGGTTCGGGTCATCCCCCCACACACAGCGATGTTGCTGATTGCGCTATCGGTCACTTCTTCCAACATTGAACACGAGCCACGCACGGCATACGCAATGTTCTCCATCGCGCCGCGCGCCAAGTGCCCCTGACCGTATTCGCTGAAGGTGGTCGGCACAGGGAAGATGAACCCGCCAGGCCGCAACCCGGGCTGCGATAGATGCAGTGGCGCAGGTCCAAGCAGCGCCAGTAAGCCGTCGGAGCCGGGAGCCACGTTGTTGGCCATCCCCTCCATCGCCTGATACGCATCGTCAGCGGTACCGAAAACGAGGTCGCGGAGCCATCGATACGCGTTCCCGCCGTCTCCCGCATTCGCTTCGGCAATCCAGCGGCCAGGTACGATGTGCCTACCTACCCATGTGCGCTTCCTCGTATCTGGTTGGGGAGTTGCAGTGACGGCCTGCGCGGTCACGCTCCACCCGGCGACTACCCCCACGGAACCTCGCTCAACAACGCCCATGGCCAGGAGCCCGCATTGCGTGTCAGGGCCAGCGACCACCACAGGTGTGCCTGGCTTCAGTCCGGTGGCTTCAGCTATAGCCTTGGTCACCCCACCCAACGATGTGCCAGGAGCAGTGAGGGTGGGAAAACAGTCGTTGCGAACACCAAGCTGGGACATCAGCTGTGTGGCCCACTCGCCGGATGCAACGTCCAGCAGACCCGCTTCTTCCGCCAGCGTCTCGTTCCCTGCAACCTCCCCGGTCAATCGATACGCCACCCAGTCGCCCAGGGTTAACACGGTAGCGATGCGGGCGTACACCTCGGGGCGATTGGCCTGGAACCACCGTAGCTTGGCTGGAGCGAAGAAGAACGACGGCAGATGACCTGTGGTGCTGTAGACCATGTCGCCGAACTCCTCGTCCAGCGCCACGCCCTCAAAGACCGCGCGGAGGTCAAGGTTGGGGCCTAGATAGAGCGGGTTACCACTGTTATCCAGCATCCCGATACCCTGTCGTTGGCAGGTGATGCCGATCGCCGTCACTGAGTTTCCTGTAATGTTTGTAGAATGTAATGTTTGATTGATCAAATTCAGAATGGTGTTCCACAACTCGTCTGGAATGAACTCCCGAGTCAGCTCCGATGCGTCGTCTGGTGTGACGTATGCCGTGGCCGCGAAGGACGATGCCAGCACGCGACCCTTCTCATCGGTCAACACGACCTTCATCGAGCTTGTGCCGACGTCGATGGCGAGGAGTGTTTGTTGCTGAGTGCTCATTTGCCCTGTCCTACGAAACGGAGGAGGTCACGGGTGATCATCTGGGAGTATCGCTCAATGGTTTCAGCCGTCGCACCACCGATGTGTGGCGTCAGGACCACGTTGTCGAGGTTGAGCAGCGGGTTGTTTGGCACAACGGGGTGAGTCTCATACACGTCCAGCGCGGCTCCTGCGATGCTCTTGCTTTTGAGCGCTGCCACAAGGGCCGCTTCATCTACCAACGTCGCTGATGCCGTGTTAATGAGGTAACTGGTCGACTGCATCAGAGCCAGTTGATTCGCACCAATCATGCCAATGGTCCCTGGAGTCTCAGGCACATGTAACGTTACAACATTACTGTTAGAAAGAAGCTCTTCCAAAGGGGCTATGGCAACATACTTCGGGGCCGTAGCGAACGGGTCATAACCCATAACCTGCATGCCCAGTGCGTGGCCTAACCGAGCTACTTTCTTCCCGATAACGCCCAGCCCCACAACCCCCAAGGTCTTGCCTGCAAGCTCAACGCCGCGAAGCTTCGTGTACGGCGTAAGCGGGTCTTCCCAGCTACCACTGCTGACGTATGCATGGGCAGTTGGGATGCGACGTGCCAGGGCGAAAGCCAGTCCTATCGTCATCTCTGCCACGGCGTTGGCGTTGCGGCCCGGCGTGTTGGCCACGACTACACCGCGCGCAGCAGCAGCATCTATGTCGACCTGATTGGTAGCGGTGCGGCAAAGCCCGATAAAACGCAACGGAGAAGGGTCATCGAAGACTTCATCGAAAAGGAAATCCAACTCCACAACAACCGCCTCAATCGCCTCGTTGGCTAGCCGAACCGCCAACTCTGCGGGGTCCCATAGTCGCTCGGTCTCCGTCCACGGCTCGTATATGACGTCCATGCGTTTGCGTAGTCGGTCCAACGACTCCGGGGCGAATGGGGCAAGGACGAGGGCTTTCACGGCGGGCTCTACCTACCTGACCTGGGTTTGCATCAACTGGAATGCGCGCTCACCAAGCAGTCGCACGTCCTCCGGAGGCGGTTCAGGTGCCCCGCCAGCCCGTTCCAGCGGACTGCCGGAAGCAAGTTCCTCCTGGGTGACCCAACGCCAGCCGTCGGGGATGCTGGTCACGGGTTGGAGCGGCCTACAGACGTAGATGAAGTCGATGTGCTGGTGGAACCCCGCCACAGGATCGTCGATGTCTTCGATCATAATGGTGAGGGGCGGTTGTAACTGGGTGGGGTAGGACAGTTCAGTCAGCAGGCCGCCGGTGGGCACTACCTCTGCATGTATCCCCGTCTCCTCCTCCACTTCTCGCAGCACAGCTTCAACAGGATCCTCGTTCTCAATCACGTGGCCGCCTGGTGGAAGCCATGCTTTGACCTTGGCGTGCCAGTGAAGCAGCGTAGCGCCGTTCTGGACGACGAACCCGGTGGAAGTGAAGTGTCTGACGGTGGTCATGGATGGCCTTTCGCTGCGTGGATGGGTACGGGCCAGAGTGGCATGCGTCGCCGGGTGATGTCAAGACGAAGCGGGCTACGGGCTTGGTGCGTCGAGTGCCCGTGCGACCTCTGTGGCAGCCATGACGCCGCTTCGCACCGCCGATTCCATGGTGGCTGGCCACCCTGTTTGCGTCCAGTCGCCTGCCAGTACAAGGTTGTCCACCGGCGTTCGCTGCGGCAACCTGTGGGCCTGGGCCCCCGGCGTACACCGGAAGGTGGCGGATAGCTGTTTCACTACAATGAACTGTTCAACCGTTGCCGTCGCGGCTTTGGGGAACACCTTGGCCAACTCTGGTAGGAATATGGCGCGTAAGGCTTCCTTGGTCATTGGAGCGTGTTCCCATGCACCGCTGATAGAGACACACAGATATTGCCCAGGGCCGGATAACCCCTGCATTCGCGATTTGTTGAAAACCCACTGGATGGGGCTGTCTAGAGTCGCCATGAACTCTTCTTCCATGACGGGGCGGTCGTACCACACGTGAATGCCGACGATTGGCGCCCACTCTAGGTTGCTGGCTGGGGCGAAGAACGGGTTGGCGGCGAGTTCGCTCGGAAGCAGCGTAGGCAACGCGTCCCAGGGGACGGCGGAGACTACGGCATCTGCCGGGATGACCTCTGTTCCGGTATCGACGCCAGAAACATTACTATTTGTAATGATGAGCCTTGTGGCCGTGCGACCAGCCAGGACCTGGCCGCCGTGTTGGGTGATGTAGCTCCTGGCGGCGTCGCTGATGAGCTCGGTTAGGCCTACGCGTGAGTAACCGATGTTCGCGCTGGTTCGCCCCTGCAGCAAGCCGTCCTGAAAGGCCATGATGCCCATATAGGCACTGACGTCACTGACAGAATCGTTTAGGACCGGCAGCGTTATGAGGTCCCAGAGCACATCCATCGATCGCTGCGACTGCCCTCGATGCTCCAGCCACTCTCGAAACGTCTGCGCTTCCAGTTCAGCGCGATGCTTTTCTCTGTCGATGAGACGAATGCGCAACATGGCATACCCGGATTTGAGCTTGTCGCGAAATCCAAGGTGGGGAAACGCAATGAAGGACGGCAGCAGATGGAGCGGAGCCGGCAGCAGTGGTGCGGCGGAGAACATGCCCACCTTGCCCTCACCATCAACTACCGGGATACGTAGGTTTTGTTGGAGCGTGGTCTGGTCTAGCACCCCTAGTTGCTGCAGGAAGCCGGTGTATGCGTTGCAACAACCCAGATAAACGTGTTGGCCGTTGTCTACTTCCTGGCCGGTCTCAGCGTCAGTGAAGGAAAATGCGCGACCGCCCAAGAAGGGTCGCTTCTCAAGCAGAGTCACCGAAACGTCTTGATCCACCAGCGCGCAGGCAGCAGAAAGGCCAGCAAGGCCTCCGCCGATCACCACGCAGTGATTACGCGCTCCAGGGGAACGTAGCTCTGAGCCCATATTCGCACCGTCATGAATAGCTTTTCTCTAGGCGGTAGTGATATTCGCCGTTCATACACGTCGTAGTCCTTATCCTCAATGCGGTCAAGGAGCCGACTGTAGATACCGCCAAGCACTGAGGGGCAGGCACGGGTCCGCATCGGCAACAGCTTCAGCAAGCGTTTGCCCCTTGTGAAGTACTCTCGGGCCCGAGCAACCTGAAACTCCATGAATCGGGTGAAATCCTCGTTGAGTTCCCCGGCCATGAGCTGCTCTTCTGAATACCCAAATCGTGCAAGGTCTTCCTGCGGCAGGTAGACCCTACCCATTTCCGCGTCCTCACGGATATCTCGTAGGATGTTGGTCAATTGCATGGCAAGGCCAAGTTCGATGGCATACTCGCGAGCCTTGGGGTCTTTGTATCCAAACACCTGGATGCATATAAGTCCGATGACTGAAGCCACTCGATAGCAGTAAGCTCGGAGGTCTTCAAACGTCTCATAGCGAGTGATCGTCAGGTCCATCTCCACACCGCGGATGACCTCAATCAGGTCTTCCCAGGGGATGCTATACGCATGAACCGCGTGGGCAAGCGCCTCGTACACAGGCCCGTCAGGGTGGCCGTTCTTTGCCTGCTCCAACTTGTCTTCTACCTCACCCAGCTGCCTTAGCTTCTCATCGAGATCCAGAGCCTCATCAGCGATGTCATCGCACAGTCTACAGAACGCGTAAGCGGCATAGATGGCGAGACGCTTCGCCTTGGGCAGCGTGATAAAGGCATAGTAGAAATTCTTGGCTTCTGCCTTGGTTATTCGCTGGCAGTGTTCATAGGCTTCAGTTGGGATTGCGTTGGCCAAATTGGCTCTCCGTGTATCTGTCTTCCCGTTGGAGTTGTGTCCTTGTTATATCTGTCGAGTGAGCTTCATCCACAAATAGGTCTTGAGCAGCAACCACGCCTTACGAGGCTTGCTCACCCTGGGACGCTTTGAGAGGACATCGTACCTTTGGCCGCGTATGGCGTCCAGCACCCGCAGCCCTCCCAGACTGAAGAGCTTGATATGGAGGCGGGCTTTTCCTTCAACCAGCTTCACCAGGGGCGACCCCTGTTCGAAGTAGTGCTGCGTTCGTTCTACCTGAAAAGCCATGAGAGAGCGGAAGGCATCGTTGCATACCCCGGCGGCCAACTCTTCTTCCGTATAGCCAAAGCGGATCATGTCCTCTTGTGGCAGATAAATGCGGCCCATCGCATAGTCGCGATGCACGTCCTGCCAGAAATTGGCCAGTTGTAGGGCGGTGCAGGTGAAATCCGAGAGTCGATGGCGCTCCTCGTCGCTGTAGCCGGAAATGTAGAGGTAGAGGTGGCCCACCGGGTTTGCGGAGTGATCGCAGTAGCTGAGCAGGTCGTCAAACGTGTTGTGCCGAAGGCGTACCTGATCCATACGGTTGGCTTCGATGAGCTTGCGGAAGGGTTCCGGGGGGATGTTGTAGGTGCGGATCGTGTGCTGCAATGCTTGGAGATGGGGTGCTTCCGGGGTACCGGAGTAGCAGGACTCCAGGTCTTGGGACCAGGCCTCCAGTAGCGCCAGCCGATCCCCTTCTGCTTCGTCGCCCAGGTCGTCCACGCCACGACAGTACGCATAGATAGCTGAGAGGTGGGGGAGAATCTCTTTCGATAGGAACCGTGCCGCAACGGTGAAGTTCTCGTAATGGGAGCTGGCAAGCCGAATGCACTCTTCGTAGGCTGGCTCTAACTCCTTTGGGATGCCTTGTTCAGTAGGCGATGCCATTCTGTATGCCCTTAGACTCCCATGACCTGTACGATTGCCTCACGTGGGCGTGGGCAGTCCAATTCTATGAAGAAGATACGTTGGTACGTGCCAAGCTGAAGTTCGCCACTAATGATTGGAATGGTCTCACTAGTGCCAAGGGCCAGATGCTGGCAGTGGGAATGGCCGTTCGGTGACTCTTCTTCGTTCATATTAACGGTGCGCACGTCAAAGTCGTTGTGGCGGTATGTCCCATCTTTAGGTGCGATGTGTTCTAACAGATTTTCCAGGTCTTCCATGAGCAAAGGCTCCAACTCATTGATCTTGATTGCCGCGGTAGTGTGCTTTGAGTACACCGTGGCAATGCCCATGGTGATGTTTGCTTCCCTCACAGCAGCAATGACACGGTCAGTGATGTCTATAAACTCAGGTGCTTTCTCGGAATCCAGGGAAATGGAGTACGCGGAGGCTATCATCCGGCCTTCGGCCGAATCAATCGGGGTAAATGTGCTTTTAATGGTTGCTGGACGCTGATTCAAAGTTGTTCCTCTCGTGCCATTAATTCCTACCAATCTATGGTGGGGGGATGAGTCATTTTAATTTGCCGTACTTTTTGTTACGCTCTCTTCAATGTAACGCCTGTACCGACCAAGGGCCATTAATGGCCAGTAATTCCTGTAAAGATGATAATTGATCATGAAACCTGCCGGGAGCTCAGCCCCCTGGAACTTTGCGTCTCCGGGTTGTGGCGTTTTCTTTGGTCTCTGGCCTACACCGTAGCCGGGGAATCCTGTGCCGGTGAACCATGGTTCGTCCCATGTTCCGTCTTCGGCCTGGGTATCAGTCAGGTATTTCAGACCCCGTTCTACACCATTATGCTTCCATTCACCTGCTGCCATCAATGCCAACAGGGCCCATCCTGTCTGAGATGCAGTGCTGGGGCCTTGTCCTGCCAGCGATGGATCGGCATAACTTGCGCAGCTTTCCCCCCAACCGCCGTCCTCGTTTTGGTGAGCCAAAACCCAATCGACGGCCCTTCGAACCATTTCGCTGCCCATGTCTTTGTCCAATGCTTCAAGGGCAGGCAGGATCGCGCCGGTGCCGTAGATGTAGTTGACGCCCCATCGCCCAAACCACGAACCGTCAGGTTCCTGTTCGGCCCACAGGTACTTGATAGCGCGCTGAAGGGGTTTCATGTCTTCAGAGTAGCCAAGTCTGGCCAGTGCCTCCACCACGTGGGCAGTCACATCGGCGCTTGGCGGGTCAATCATCTCCCCAAAGTCAGCAAACGGGATCTTGGCGATGGCACTACGAGTGTTGTCCTTGTCGAACGCAGCCCAGCCACCGTTCTTGCTCTGGACACCTAACATCCACTCAGCGCCGCGTTTGATGGAATCTTCCT
>Ga0302123_10001623_pt1 | contig 15903 bp, 10 predicted proteins | sample CB21_321_MG_FD_203109 | JGI IMG/M metagenome (GOLD analysis project Ga0302123, IMG submission 203109) | Marine microbial communities from Western Arctic Ocean, Canada - CB21_32.1 | ecosystem: Environmental > Aquatic > Marine > Oceanic | place: Canada: Western Arctic Ocean | collected 2017-09-28 | reverse complement strand
AGATATCCATATTCCAGAAGCGGTCCATAACCCATTATTGGATTGAATGCTCCATGCTACCAATATCATCGCCATCCCACCGATTGCGATTGAAACAAGTGCGGTGGTTTCCTTGAGGGGTTCTATCCAGAAAGAAAGATCGCTCCATGACCAAACCAACACGAGTGCTGCGCCAACTACCACCCCTGGCTGTAACCAATTCCATCCACGGTGGGCACCAAAACAAGCAACTAATAACGCTGCAGGGCCGACCGAAAACATTGCAATTATCACCATCCATGCCACTCTTCCTGCAGCCCCTCTGTGATCTGGCATTCCTCTACGTCTACGTTCATTTTCGACCCAAGCATCCAATGCTACAATCGACAAAAGAGATACTTCGATTACTGTGAATGGCAAACGCCAAGAGGTTTGAGAAAAGAAAGTTGGATCTATTCTAATTGAATCTACCCCCATCAATGCAGTGATTACCCTTGCGATTACCATTAGTAAGATAACGCCCTCAAGTGCTGATGGTATTCTCAATCCTAAATCATCACGCCCCAATAATCCAATTCCCGCCAATGATATCAAGGCGATAAAGAGTGTTAGTTGGCTCCATTGGTCTGCTTGTTCAACAACTCCTGAACTAAGTCTGCCCGTGATGTGAATCAATGCAAGACCGCCCATGGCAATCGCTATTGGCATTTCTATTCCAGCAAAATCCGGCAGTTGTAAACCGATTTGGTTTGAACGCCATCTAGCTACTGCGATGAATAAAATACTGAGAATACTAGCGAATAATATCAATAACAAACCATAGTCGGACCCGTATGCTAGCCAAGCACTGGCAAAAATAGTAACGAGAATGAAGGTTATCACTATCGTCGGTTGGTGATGGATATCACCGGCCTCTAAATCGTATGTATCGCTAATAGAGCGTCGTACAGCGCGTTGTTTTTGTTTGCTTTCCAATTCTAATAACTCTGGATCTATCATCTTCATTGCGCTGCTTGAAGTTTCCACATTTTTCACTAATTCTCTCTTGGCTTCCAATCGTTCTATTCGGTCCTTCTTCTCTGCAACCGCCGCAAGTCCGGAACGAATCTCGCCCTGGGCAGCCAACCATGCGCCAGTGCTTACAAATCCAACTACCGTCAATGAAATACTAATGGTGTCTTCAATTACCGATGCTGCGATCAACATGGCTACGAGTGCTGCAGTCGATGCTAGAGCAGGAGGGAGGAGTTTTTCCAATCGTGGAGCGCGGGGGAGATAGATAACAGCAATAGCAATAAGAAGAGTGATAGTAAATATTCTGAGTTCTATTGTCGGGGTGAAAAAATCACTGCTACCTATTAGTGGAGTGGCAATCACCTTATCCAATGAAATTATCAACGCCATCAAAGCCATGAGACCGATTACTAGGGTTATCAATTGTCCTGGGAGAAGAGGATTGGGTCCTACCTCTTTGCCCTGTTGCTTATCATGTGCTAGCCTATCGCTCCAACTCAATATCAACCACGAACCGATGGTCAATTGTAATATCCATGCCGATGCAAAACCAAACCTCCATTGCAGAATTATTGCCGTCAGTGCCCAAGCACCCAAGATGATGCGCGGTGTTCCCTGGTGTCTATCCATTCTGATTACCATGGAATGGGTGAATAGCAATATTCCCATCAACCCAATCAACCCAAATGCAGGTAGTCCATCTGGCCGGGCGATCATCAATATCGCCAATAATGCAAAGACAAATCCTAGATTCCATAATCGAAGCAATCCACTATCTCGCAAGCGAGCACCGATTTCAGATAGACCTACCAAGCCTGCGGCAAGATTTACTCCGGTTTTTCCTAGGCTGAGATTTATCGGTATCTGCATCACTATCAGCAATAGCATGTAATATGAAAGGTCCCAGATATCTATCGACATCAATATCAAATCATCACTAATGATTCGAGATTCCAAATCTGTAGCGAAAATCATCAGCCAAAGCCACGGTGCAAGCACGGCGGTCCCAGCAAGAGATGGGGCTTGGCGTTTGATTGCGAGGCCTGCTAATCCGCACCAAAGCAAGGCCTGTGAAATAAGTAGGATGCGCGCCCCTCCAGCTGAATTACCCGCCGGAATTAACAGGGTTAGTAAGATTACAATAACGATTGAACCGGTCCAAAGAACATGATTTGATACCGAGGATTGGTCGCGAATAAATGCTCCTGCCGTGAGCAATGCCGCAATAGCAGCGAAAATCGCATAGGGGCCGATAAATGAAGGGGATGGGATTTGACCGTTGACCAACAATATCAACAAGGTGATCAACAATGGAGATGGCCACAAAATAAACGGAGCTAATCTCGTCCACGAGACCCCTCTAACCACTAGATATGATGCTCCGAATGCTGAAAGTAGCATAATGAGTTGGGCAAGAGCATAACCCGTCTCTGTGCGATGGGCGGCGATTGCCATCAAGGCACCTATCATTCCCAAGCCTATCGAAACCGACCACAGTCCGGGGTTCCCAATGCCCGCTCCACTCAAAGCCTTACTGAACCAATTGCTCTCGCGAGCAAAGCGTGTTGCCATTACCGCGTTTAGTGAAGTGACAAAACACATGAGTAAGAAGAGATGTAAGGGATTCTCAAAAGAAAGGATTTGTAGGTCAAAGATGTACCAATTATTGCTTAGGGCATGTAAGCCAACCCAAATATTAGAACTGGCAATTCCTAGAGATGCGAGGTTTCCACTATTACGTAATAGGGCCATTCCATGGAGTGCAACCGTACCGATAGCGATCATTATGGCAACGCCGAATTCGCCATACAGAGCACCCGCTGCACTACCGACCGCTAGCAATACCAAAGTTGCCTGTGCTGCAATCGCATCCTCGTCATGTCGTTGTGCGATGTAGATATTGAGAGCGACTATCGATAGTAGAGCGATTCCTAATTGATTAGCGTCGATCCAATCCCAATGATAAGCATCTATCGCCAAACCATAGAGTAATTTCATCGAAATAATTATCCAAGTAACTCCGAGAAGATGCATCTCAGAACGTGGAATCCACCTCTCCCCAAGATAGAACCCAAATACCGCCATTGACAGTAGCCCTGTCGCTCCTAAAGTCGGGTTCAATGCTGTTCCTACAATTGCACCAATGGCTGACCAAGTGATGACCATGGCTATCATTAGGCCAAAATGCAGCCGCTTCTCTCCCTTGACTGCAATACTTGTAACCGAATCCATTTCTGGTTTTTCATCTACGGTCCCATCACGGTTTATCGATGAAATTGAATCATCAGCGCTAAATAATTCGGAAACCTCTCCCATCGCTTCATCGGTTTCGATATGTTTGGCTTTCTCACTCTCCGGTTTGGATTGGTCATCGATATCAACGGATTCTGAATTAGAATCCCCAGTGATTATAAAACTGCCAAGGTCGACGCCATCGCCTCTTTCGAACGCTCGTTTCAAGAGTAGATCATCGACCTTCTCCTCATCGGCCACGCTTCGCACTTTCATCGGCATGATTTGAATATCACCCGATACTGCTAGTAATATGAAGCAGTTAACAAGCAACGGTGATTATCTATCTCCTGATGGCTGCTAAAATAGAAGGGATTACAGCCGTAATGGATTAAGAGTTGTTCTGAGTCGCGGCTATATGGCGAAGGCGTATGGGACCCCCTCTGGGGACCTTACCGATTCGGGACTCAATCCCTCGGGTGATGTTCATTGGAATCTACCGGCAAAATCGTTGATTGACCTCGCGGTAAATCGCGGAGAAGGGCTACTTAGCGCCCATGAAGCATTGGTTACTGAAACTGGCGAAAGAACAGGACGCTCCCCAAATGACAAGTTCATCGTCGACGAGCCAAGTACGTCTTCTGATGTCAATTGGGGCAAAGTGAATATCTCAACCGATGTCGATACTTTCAGGCGATTGAAAACCAAGGTGATTTCCTATCTTGATTCGTGTGATGCACTTTTCGTCCAAGATCTATTTTGCGGTGCAGAACCAAGTGAGGCACTTTCGGTTCGGGTCATCAATCAAACCGCGTGGCACAATGCTTTCGCCCGCAATATGTTCATTCGGCCTTCGGCAGAAGAATTATCGGCACACCAACCGGAGTTTACAGTTTACCACGCCCCTCATCTGGAGGTTGAGGATGAGAACCTGAACTCGCAATGCTTCGTAATCGTCAACTATGCTGCTGGAGAGGTTATCATCGGAGGCACTCGCTATGCTGGGGAAGTGAAAAAGTCTATTTTTAGTGTGATGAATCTGATTATGCCAAGAAAGGGAATCTTGCCAATGCATTGTAGCGCTAATACCACCGGCGAAAACACCGCTATATTCTTCGGCCTTTCGGGAACAGGAAAAACCACCCTTTCCGCAGACCCAAAGCGCGCACTCATCGGTGATGATGAACATGGATGGGGTGCTGCAGGGGTATTCAATTTCGAAGGTGGCTGTTATGCGAAACTCATCGACCTATCCGAAGAAGACGAACCGGAGATTTTCTCAACAACCCAGAGAAAGGGCACTGTTCTTGAGAACATTATTCTCGACGATGCTGGGGTTCCTGACTTTACCGACACCTCAAAAACGCAAAACACCAGGGGTTCTTATCCGATTGAATTTATCGATAATCGCACTGAAGATTCAAGGGGCGGCCATCCACAAAACGTTATTTTCCTTACTTGTGATGCCTTTGGGGTATTACCTCCTATCAGTAGATTGACCCCCAGTCAAGCAGCATACCACTTTATCTCCGGATATACAGCAAAAGTTGCAGGAACCGAGATTGGAATCACCGAACCAGTCGCTACCTTTTCCGCTTGCTTTGGTGAACCATTCATGCCAATGCACCCCGGGGTTTATGCCGATTTACTCAGTGATAAAATGGCAGAACATGGTGCTGCTGCATGGCTGATTAACACCGGTTGGTCGGGTGGAAGTTATGGTGTGGGTAGTCGTATGAAAATCAAGTATACCAGGGCGATGCTCAACGCTGCTCTCGATGGTGATCTCGACGATGTAGCATACACCACCGATGCTCGCTTTGGCTTTGAAGTGCCAACCTCTTGCCCAAATGTTCCAACAGAGATACTCCAGCCACGAGACACATGGAATGACTCTGCTGCATTCGATTTAGCAGCAAATAAACTCGCCTCGATGTTCTTGGATAATTTCAATCGTTATGCGGATGGCGTTAGTGACGATGTCAATGCAGCAGCGCCTAAGCCTGTGGCATAAGATTCTCGCCGACTATGCACGTGGCCTTATCGATGGCCGTAAATGGCTGCATAATCTAAAGAAGGAAGCAAATCCTCTACAGATTTTTCATTTGGTAAAAAAGAACAAACCATCTATGTGTGAAGATGGTGTTGCTCAATAATTTATCTCGTTTTATCAAAACCATTATCCCATTAGATTGATAACTCACTCATGTAGAGGTTAAACCGTTGAGAACTATGCGTCAAGTCAAGCTATTTATCGGGCTCATGCTATTAATCACCGTAATGTCACCCATGATTGACAATGGAACAGAACCATTTATCGATTTAGTGACACACGAAGATGACGTACCTGCTGAAGGAACTCTGGAATTAGCATTAGAGGAGAGAGGCGCTGCTCGTGCTGGTGGAAGAGCACCCTGTCCCGCTATTCAAAACGACGGGGGTAGTATTGGAGATTCTGGCAATGCTTCAAGTGGTCAAGCAAAAAGTATTGGCACTGATCCTACAACCCAATTCGCCGGTTGTGTCGATGCGGTAGATGCCGATGATTGGTTTGAATTCTCTATGACTGCCAGTAATGATGTCGATGCCGAATTAAGTGGCTATGACCCAACTGGTACAGGTACAAATGATTTCGATCTTTATCTGGTTTTTGAAGATAATGGCTCATATTATATTGCCGCTAGTTCAGAATATAACGACCCTGTGGAAAAGGTTTCTAGTCGCGGTTCAACTATTGAATCTACGGCTGGAACATATTGGCTAGTAGTTCTAAGGTACGCCGGTGATGGGGATTATTCCGTTGAGACCTGGACCAATACCACTGAAATGTGTAATGATTGGTCCGCCACACAGGACGACGGTGGAACCGGTCAAGATGCACCGGGCAATTGGACTGATTCACCTACTAATATGGGAACAAATGTCACCGATACCTACACTGGCTGTTTAGACGCTGAGGATACAAACGATGTTTTTGCCTTTGATGTTCCTGCTAACCACACCATCGAAGCCAAACTAGTGATGGATACAGGGATGGATTTCGATCTTTGGCTACATCAACCAAATGGTTCAGCGATTTCTTCCTCTGGTAATTGGAATGATGCTAATGAAACCGTTTCCTCTGAAGGCACACCTGAAGAGGGGATGCAAGGAGACTACTTTGTAAATGCATCACGATGGGCTGGAAATGGTAACTATACTCTCTATGTTTGGACCAATTGGTCAGTGCCTACCCCTAACCTAGATATTATCGAGATTGCAGCGCCATTAAATGTAAATCAAGGAGATATAACCAATATCGATGTTACAGTGGAAAACGATGGCACACTGGATGTCAATGACTCTTTTGTTGTCGATGTATATCTCAGTGTTGATCTCGCTGAATCATGGGTTGACCACCACCTGGGAAACACAACAACTGCAGGTTTAATGATAAATACGAGCACATCAGTCAGCATATCTGCTACTATTCCAACCGGCATGGTTGAAGGCGAATATAGGGTTATTGCTATTGTCGATGAAGCAGATGATATTTTCGAGAAGAGTGAAACTGACAACACTTACATTCATGATGAAAGGATGACTGTAGGCACTGTTACAGATTCCTGCAGTAATCAAGACGATGGTTCTTCGGGCGCAGATGCGCCCGGTGATCACACACTTGGCTCGGTTTACCTCGGCCTAGATGTTGAACAGGAATTCCGTGGTTGTCTCGATTCTAATGATGAAAATGATGTTTACAAGATTTCGATTAGCAGTGGCATGGATCTCAACGTGACTTTGGTGTCGGCACCAGTTGAAAATATTGATTTTGAAAGTGCTGATTTTGATATGAAAATCACTTGGACTAACGGCACAACAATCGATTCTAGTTTATCTAGTGGTGATGATTTCGTCAATCTCGAGGATAGTATTGCAGAAGGTGTCGCTGGTGATTATTACATCAACGTCTCCTATTGGGGTGGATTTGTTGGTGGTAGTAACCCCGGTGGCGTTTATCGCTTGATTATTGGCGAGCCTGATGATGGTAGTTATGTCGCTCCGTTCAATTGTGACGAGAGCGATGACATGATGCTTGGTGGCGATGCTAGTGATAGTTCGAGTAGCCCTTCTCCCCTAGGTACAAATCCAGACATTGACGATATGGGTTGCTTGGATACCGATGATGGAGTTGATGTCTACGGATTCGCCTTCTCGGATTCAAACAACTTTGAAATTAATTTGGTTCAGGATGAAGGTACGACCTTTGACGCCACGCTCTTCGATGAAAATGGAACGGTCGTTGATGGCTGGGATGATGATGGTACGGGCGCATTATTCTGGGAATCCTTGGGCAAGGAATCTCATGAAGGTGCGGATGGAATGTATAAATTGATGATTTCTTCTGGGGCTCAAGTGGGTAATTACAGCCTTTCGGTTACAACCACAGCCCCCATATTACCTGACCTTGAAGCAACAAATGTTAGTTGTGGTGAGCCTTCTGTTGCCGAAACTCTAACCGGTGAATTTATCGATTATTCATATACGGTTTCCAATCTTGGCGGACCTGGAACTGGTGATTGGACTTGGAAATTGAATCTTGTTCATGCTGAAGATATGTCTATTGCAACTACATTGATGAGTGATAGCCCGGTTTTCACATCTGCTGAAGGAGTGATATTAACCGACTCCTTCCAGTTGAAAATTCCTGACGATACACCAACTGGCACTTACCTTTGCCAATTAGTCATCGATGATGGCGACGTAGTAATTGAGCAAAATGACGATAATAACATCGCGAGCGGTGAGCAATTCTTTGTTCAAAACTATGAAGAAAAGTGGGCAAATGATATCGACCAAGATGGCATTAATACCACTGATATGGGTGATAGTAATGGTCCGGATGACTGCCCAACCGCTAGCGGTAACTCCACTGAAGATCTAGTCGGTTGTGGTGATGCAGATGGCGACGGTTGGTCCAATTCTCATGAGATGCAAGTCAACGATGAATTCTGGCTCGACCCGAGTCAATGGAACGATATGGACGGCGATGGAATGGGTGATAACCCAGATGGCACCAATGGTGACCAGTGTCCAACACAAGCGGGACCTGAATCCAATCTTGGCTGTCCGCTCGATACCGATTCCGATGGTGTTTTCGACGATGATGACGAATGTCCTGAAACCCTTGCTGGAGCAACCGTTGATACTGATGGTTGCTCTGATGCGCAACTCGCTGTTGATGATGGAACCGACAACGGTACTGATAATCAAACCGGCAATGTAACCGATGGTGGAACCGACGATGGAACCGACGATGGAACCGACGATGGAACCGATAGCACAGATGATGGCAATAATGGCCCAAGTGACGTAGTGCAGTCCGGCGGCGATGTTGGCCTGCTGGGCATGTCATGGGGAATGGTTGGTGTTATCGCCGCCGTAATCGTGGTATTGATTCTCACTTTGTTAATTATGGGCAGATCTGGTGGTGACAAAGATGTGATGATGGATAGTGCATTTGCTGCTGCTGCTGCAGGCTATCCAACTGCAGGCGGAGTAGACCAGAGCATTACCCCAGAACAACTTGCATATGAACAACAACTGATGGCAGCTGGCTATCCTCCAGAATATGCCCGCCAATACGCTGACCAGCACTTCAGGCCTTGGCTAACACAATGAGTTTCATTTGAGATTCAAACGCATATTTGAAGGACGTCCTCCTTCTGGCCTTACACATGACTCAGGTCCTGATGCAGACAAGTGCCGGCGATATTACGATTGATCTCTTTGACGAGGAAGCACCGGAAACGGTTGCTAATTTCTTGAAACTTGTTGATTCGGGATATTATGATGGACTACATTTTCACAGGGTGATTGAAGATTTTATGATTCAGGGTGGCTGCCCTCACTCTAAAGATCCGATGAGTACACGTGCAGGTACTGGTGGCCCTGGATGGCAGATTCCGTGCGAAAGAAGCGCACTGGCAATTGCCCATGATGTTCCTGGAATCCTCTCGATGGCAAACTCTGGGCCCAATAGCGGTGGTTCGCAATTCTTCCTCACCACCGTCGCTACTCCATGGCTAAATGGAAACCATGCGGTCTTTGGTAAGGTTGGCGTGGGTATGGATATCGTCTCCAATATCGAAAAGTGTCAGAAGGGAAGAAATGACCGTCCGACAAGTCCCCAAAGAATCATCAAAGCTGCACGGGTGTGAGGGAAATAAATGGCCTGCTTGGTCATTCATGGCGGCGCAGGCGGAGATGGTGTCTGGAACGGCCCTTCCAATCTCGACCCGCAACGCATCGCCTGTATGCAGTCGGTCCTCAGCGACATCGGTTCACTATTGGAAAATGGAGATGTCGATGCACTTGAAGCCGTGACACTCGCGGTTGAACGAATGGAGGATGAACCATTATTCAATGCGGGCAGGGGTTCGGTAATAGCGGCTGATGGCTTGATAACCATGGATGCTAGTATCATGAGAGGAAGCGATAGGTCCGCTGGATCGGTAATTGCAATGCAAAAAACAAGACATCCGATTCGCTGTGCTAATCTGATTCTTAAACAGGGATGGCCGGTGATGCTTTATGGTGATGCTGCAGATGTTTTTGCTGAAAAAAATCACCTTGAAATGGTTGATAGCGGTTGGTTAAGAACCGAATTGAGACAAGGACAATGGCAAAAATGGAAAAATGCTGATGGTGAGCCTGGCTCAACCGATGAAGATGATTCGGCAATACTCGATCACGATGGCATGGGTACCGTCGGTGCAATCGCATTGGATTCCTCTGGTCGATTAGCCGCTGCTACCAGTACGGGGGGTATGACTGGAAAGCCGAATGGCAGGGTAGGAGATTCTGCGATAATAGGAGCTGGAACCTGGGCGGATGATAGGGTGGCAATCTCATGCACCGGTATTGGTGAGGCTTTCATTCGCTCATGCGCAGCCCACGAGGTTTCTACGCGAATGCGTTTGGGTGAGAGTTTAGACGAGGCGTGTGAAAATACACTCGAGGATGTGGAGACATTAGGGGGGCGAGGAGGTATGATCGCAGTGGATAATCAAGGTAATATTTCACTGCCATTTCGGTGTATGTTGATGTATCGAGGGCACTATGATAATGGCGATATGTCGGTCGCTATTGGCCCTTAACTGCGCCGTGTAGTTAATAACTAATTAACATCTGGCACTTACATGGCAAAGCACCGTGCAGGCGACCGGCGAATAATCAGCATTAGCATTCCAGAACAACTTGCTCTGAAATTAGACAGGAAAGTTGGCAGAGGCCGAGCCGATGGCCGTAGTGCATCTATTACCAAAATGATACAAGACGCCTTGGAAGGAAAAAATGAAGTTGTGCTGACTCAATCGATTAGGGCATCTCGTTCAGCAGACGCTAACACAGGTGAAATGCGCATTGAAAAAGATACAATGGGTGAATTAGAAGTTCCTGCTGACCGTTATTACGGTTGTCAAACCGCACGCTCACTGATTAATTTTGACATCGGAGATGATATTATGCCGCGCGGTATTATTCGTGCTTTTGGCATTCTAAAGCAAGCGGCTGCACAGACCAATAACGACCTTGGTCGGCTTGAAAGTAATATCGCCGATCTAGTGATTTCTGCCACCGAAGAAGTGATTTCCGGTGAACTGGATGGTCACTTCCCCTTACGAATTTGGCAAACCGGTTCAGGCACGCAAACCAATATGAATTCCAATGAAGTAATCGCTAATCGCGCAATAGAATTAGCCGGAGGAGTTCTTGGTTCGAAAGCCCCTGTCCACCCTAATGACCACGTAAATTGCTCACAATCATCTAACGACACCTTTCCGACAGCGATGCATGTCGCTGCAGTCGAAGCCATAACTCATCAATTGCTACCGTGTTTGAGGACACTGCATTCTGCGATCCAAACCAAGGCCAATGATTGGGCCAATCTCGTAAAGATTGGGCGCACGCATCTGATGGATGCTGTGCCTTTGACCCTAGGACAAGAAGCAGGGGGCTGGGCTTCGCAACTCGAATCCAGTATTATCAGAATCGAATCAACCTTACCGGACCTGCTAGAATTAGCATTGGGGGGAACCGCGGTTGGTACCGGGCTGAATACCCATCCCGAATTCGCCGAAAGAGTAGCGGCCCGGATTGCTGTTAAGACCGGTTTACCATTTGTCTCAGCAGCGAATAAATTCGCTCAATTAGCAGCTCATGATGCCATTGTTGGCGCAAGTGGGGCCATGAATACCCTTGCTGTAACTTTGATGAAAATCGCAAATGATGTACGCTGGCTAGGCAGTGGGCCTCGTTGTGGGTTCGGCGAATTATCCTTACCAGCTAATGAGCCGGGCTCTTCGATAATGCCAGGCAAAGTAAACCCAACACAAGCCGAGGCTTTGACCATGGTCTGCTGCCAAGTAATGGGCAATCATATGGCGATAACCATAGGGGGAAGTCAGGGCAACTTCGAATTGAATGTTTACAAACCGATGATGATCCACAACCTATTGCATAGTTGCCGCATTTTAGCTGATTCGTGTCGGGCATTTACCAGCAAATGCATCAAGGGTCTAGAAGCAAACGAGGACACAATTGCCAATCACCTCGAGAATTCGTTAATGCTTGTTACCGCTCTTAACAACCACATTGGCTATGATGCTGCTGCAAAAATCGCAAAAAATGCTCACCAGAAGGGGATTACACTCAGAGTATCTGCCTTAGAATTAGACCTATTGACCGATGAAGAATTCGATTTATGGGTCCGACCTGAAGAGATGACTGGGCCAAAATAGTGGTTTAGTCTATTTTGATTCGGCTTCTTTATCATAGTATTAATTGAGTAAACTTTGTGGAAAAATATTTTTGCCCTAGTGATAAGCGCTATACGAGAATCCCCCTTGGGAAGTTCATGGATGTGGTTAGTCATGCTATTTGGGGCAGGCACATAACGCATTCCAGAGTAAATTGGAAAGTGGCAGCACTGATTGGGGTCCTGCCTGACCTCTGCGCATTTATTCCGGGATCTATTGTCTCGTGGGTAAATGGAAACGGAGGTAACCGTGTTGACAATAATACCGTTACGGCGGATTTTCCTGAGATTTCATGGCAAATATACACATATAGTCATTCGTTGATTTGGGCTGGTGTGATTTTCGCAATAATATGGTATGCTCTTTCTCGAAAAGTTAATGAAAACGGTGAAATTCCGGTGAATCGTGTAATAAAAACGCCGATGTGTGCGCGAAATGCAGCATTTTTCCTGATGTTGCCGTGGTTTTTCCATATATTGGTTGATATCCCAGTTCACACTGCAAAGTTTTTCCCAACTCCCTTCTTAAGCCCTTTATCTGACTATGTTTTCGGCGGCATTAGATGGTCTACTCCTTGGATCTGGTGGAGTAATGTTGTTGCAATTATCTTTGTTGCTTGGTTGTTATATCGCAATGACCCTGCTATTGAAGTTGGGGATGTCGAGTTGGGAAAATCTAAGTGACGGCTTTCCGAAAAGGCTATCACCTACAGTGTATAATTAAAACCGTAATCAAATGAATACTACGGCCAGAATTGGGGGCGGCGGAGGATTTTGGGGAGACCAGCCCCTTGCACCGTTGACTCTTCTTAAGCAAGGGGACCTTGATTATTTGACTATTGATTACCTCTCCGAAGTTACAATGTCGATTATGCATAAACAGTTGACCCGCGATGCTGAGGCGGGCTGGGCGACTGATTTGGCAGACTGGTTGGGCGCAGGGGGTATTGGCCTGCTCCATTCAGGGGATGTGAAATTGGTTACCAATGCAGGGGGAGCAAATCCGCGTGCCTGTGCCTCGATGGTGCTTAGCGCAGCTGCTGAAATTGGCTGGAATGACTGTGTAGTAGCCCTCGTTATCGGTGATGATATCGGTGGTCGCCTCAGTGGAATCGGTGCAACCGGGGCTAAACTTGAACACATGTTCGATGCAAGTAAAGGATCACTTCTAGACCATACTGAAAAGGTTGTTTCGGCAAATGCTTATCTCGGTGCAGGACCAATTGCTAGAGCCTTAGAAAGAGGAGCGGATATCGTCATCACCGGCAGGGTTGCCGATGCTTCACTAATCGTAGGCTGTATGCTTCATCACCAAGGATGGGCAAAAAAAGCTGAAGCCGAAAATCTGCCTCTTTGCGGCCCGATATGGCAGTGGCATAATGGCGGTAATACACTCGACATTATTGCTGGCTGGACCACTGCTGGTCATTTAATCGAATGTGGAGCGCAGGTAACTGGAGGGAATTCCAGTGATTGGTTAGAGATTGAGAATCTCGCTACACTCGGATATCCCATCGCTGAAATAGGAGCTGATGGTCACTGTGTTATCACCAAACCCTTGGTTTCAGGAGGCGCTATTACCACCAGAACAGTCGCTGAACAACTTCTTTATGAAATAGGGGACCCAAGTTCATACATCACTCCGGATTGTACAATCGATATAAGGGGCATATCACTTGAGCAAATCGCTCCAAATCGTGTTTTAGTTCAAGGAGCGGTTGGAATTATTCCCCCTGAAACTCTCAAAGTCAGTGCCACTCATAGAGATGGTTGGATGGCTGCATCAGAATTGGCTGTGCCTGGTCCAACACCGAGGGTGAAGGCAGAACGTCTCGACCAAATACTCAGGCAGAGATTAGAGCACTGTAAAGGATTGAATATCCATTGTGAATTTTTAGGCGATGGTGCGCTCCTCCCCCCTAATTTGCGCGCTGATTTACCCATTCCTTCTGAAATAATTATGCGCTGGGTCGCTACTTCTCATGACAAAATGGAGTTAGCGGAATTTGCCAGATCGATCGCTCCACTGGTATTGACTGGTCCAGCGGGGGTTTGTGGTTATGGCGCAAGGGCTAGGCCGAGAGAATTGTTGCGTTTCTTCCCAACCAGCATCAATAGGGTACTGATTGAACCGCAGGTTCATGTGCGAATGTTACACAGTTGGCGGCATGAATTGGAATTACGCATGCCGTGGCTAGAGGAGCATGTCTTTGATCGATTAGAAGATATGGTCGCCACACAGGGTGTGAAATCTCGTTTGGCTGGAAGGGTGCTGAAACGTCTTGAAAAGGTGAAGGAAGGGGAGACTATCCATGACTGAAACCACAGTAAGACTAGGTGATATCGCCCATGGCCGCTCTGGCGACAAAGGAGATATGGTGAATATCGCCTTGATCTGTCACAAAAAAGAATGGTTGCCCCTACTTGAATCGGCTATCACTCCGAATTTGTTGTCTAAATGGTTCATGGGTTGGAGTGAAGGACCGTTTGAGGTTTTTTCAGTGCCCGGAATAGGTGCGGTCAATTGCTTGATTCACAAAGTTCTCCAAGGCGGAGGGACCGTTTCGAAAAGACTTGATTCTCAAGGGAAGGCCCTAGGTCAAGCAGTACTAGATGTGCAAATCGCCATAGATAATTCAATTGCTAAACGCGTTGGTTTCATCGCCTAATTAATTTGACGTTTTTGTAATTCTTTAGCAACACTGGCATACGTAACTCCTAAATATAAATATCAAATGGTTAATTCATGAACATAGTAACTAAAGTCATGCTCGCTGGTGGCTTCTTATTGGTGGTTATTGGCACTATTATTGGAATGGGTGGTTTCGCCGAGCTTGATGAACATAATAAGAAAATCCAAAAATATATCTCTGATGAAGACAATAACATTACTAAAGAATTTACAGATGCAGATGGCCAGGGGTCTGCTGGATGGTACATTATGGTTCAAGGAGAATACCTTGATGAAAATAGCGATAATAGAGCAGATGCCTGTGAAAACATGACCTTTTCTATTACAGATGGGGAAGGAAATAATGTAACCGAAGTAAGCGGACAATTCGATTGCAAAATGGATGATGACTGGACTGATGAATATCTAGATCCAATCAAAGATGACGGATGGATTGTCGTAGCCTATGTCTGTGCTACAATTAGTGAAGATTTTGAATTTGATTGTGATGTTGGTGAATCATATACTATTTCTAGTAACAAAAACATGAAACTATATGATGCAGATGCAAAAGCTATCGTGGATGTAGAAATCTTCTTTGGAACTATAATTCTTCAAGCAGGGGGGGCTTCATGCATTGGGTGTTGTCTGCTAGTGATAGGTGGAATTATGGCCTTAACAATGCGTAAACCTAGCCAAGTGGTAGTTTATCAACAAGGTGCTGCTGCAATGAATCCTAATCAAACACATATGTCGCAACCGGTATTGGAACAACAACACGAAAGTTACGAGCCTCCTGCTCAAAGCGTATTGCAGCCACCTTCTGGTGGATTATGAACAAAAGCAATCATTGCTGCTTGATGCCCGATTAACCATCGTTTGTTGCAACAAGATGCAGCGGTGCGCAACCGAATCAAATGATACGTGTACCTGGCTGATTATCATACACATAAAATTCTTTAGAGGTATACCCCCCTCCGCCGACGAAGAACCTAATCTTACCTTCAATTCGGTTTTGAAAAAGGTGTTCAGGCCCGCAGTTAACATCGCCACCTATATTTTGATCAAGGCTTAGCTCGTAAATAATTCCCGGCTCATATGTTGTGATTTCCCCTACCGCGCCAATGCTGCGATAAAAATTAGCAGCGGGTATTAGTTGGCCTGGAATTGCATTACTTGCCCATCTCAATTCTAAGCCATTATTTATTCC